>JAABUW010004046.1_pt1 | contig 20263 bp, 10 predicted proteins | sample 5560081 | NCBI WGS metagenome assembly JAABUW01 (sample SAMN10711882, study PRJNA513363) | rock metagenome | isolation source: Antarctica rocks | place: Antarctica: Victoria Land, Knobhead sud
GAGCACCTGCCCGAGGTGTCCGAAGCCATGGTCACGCTCGCCATGATCCGCCTTATGCTCCACCGCGCCGTCCACCCAAACCGCAAGCGGTTGGCCGCACCATGACTTCGCAAACGGGGTCTTAGCGGCGGTGGTGGCGAGGGCGAACCGTAGCGCGGCGGTGCGGGTGCAACGGACATGGCCGGCGGCGCGAAGGCCGGTAACAATGGCGTCCAGGGCGGTCAAGTCCGCATCAGCAGAGCGGAAAGCGAAGCGGGCGGATATGGCTGTGGCAGTCATGGGTAAGTCCTTCATTGGGTGATGGCGGTGGGTTCGGCGTTGGCACAAAAAAGAGAAGGCGCGAACGGGCGTCCGTTGGCCGGCAAATGCGGCGTGGGGCTGGCGCCCGTTCAAGATGGGCCGGTTTCATGCACGCACTGTTAAGGCACTGTAGGCACACGGTTTGTCGGCGGCCATCGGTGGGCTACAGGCGTGCGCGAGGGGACGGAGCGTTTGCCTAGCAGATGATCCGCGTGGCAAACCCAAGCCCGCTACCAGCAACCGTCAGGGAGGCTCCAGGACGGCCACAGGACGGCCCTACGGCGCGGCAGGCAGAGGGACCGGAAGGAGCCTGGACGACTCTGGCGGTGCCCTGGCGACGGTCCTGGGGCCATGTCAGGTCCAAGCCGTCCCCGGCCTCGACCCGCAATTACTCTCTCGACATAACCGCCGCCCCATCCTGATACCTCGCTGCATCAGGAGCGTGCGGGCGGCTATCGGTGGCATTCGGGGACGGACGCAGGGCCGGGACCGCTATGGAGACCCCGCCCCGGCCTGGCCCTATTCCACCGCTTCCGCGGCCCCGGCCCCCGCCGCCTCCAACGCGCGATAAACCGACATGCGGGACATGTTCAGCCGCCGCGCTATCTCGGTCGGCGTCACCCCAGCGGCCTTGAGCTTGGCGACCTCCCCGGCCTGGCGCATCGCGGTGGGGACGCGCCCCTTGTATTTGCCGTCCGCTTTGGCCTTGGCGATGCCCTCAAGCTGCCGCTCAAGCATCAGGGCCTTCTCGAACTCCGCGACGGCCGCCAGCATGGTCAGCATCAGGCGCCCCGTTGGCGTCCGCGTATCGAGGGGACCCCCGCCCATGCTCAAGACAATCAGGCCAACGCCCTTCGCCTCAAGCCGCGCGACGATGCCCAGCAGGTCCGCGGTGGATCGCGCCATCCTGTCCGGCTTCGTGACCATGAGCGTGTCGCCATCTCGCGCCCAGTCCAAGGCGGCCTCAAGCTGGGGACGACTGGCCGTGGTGGCGGACACACGCTCAAGGAACAGCTTGGCGCACCCCGCCGCCTTCAGGTCGCGTTCCTGGCCCTCAAGCCCGGCAACCTGGTCCATCGTGGAAGTGCGTCCGTAACCGATCAAAGCCGCCATGTTCTGCCCCTGTGTCACAATGAACTCCAAGACCCTACGGCCAAAGTGTCACAAAGGTCAAGAGGCAATTTGTGTGTTACGCATTCCGTGCCGATCCCAGCGTAAAGCTAGGGCAAGCCCTGTGTGACAGTTGGGGCCGGCGTGACGGGCGCCTTAGCGCCGCCTCCTGGCCCGGTGCATGGCCCTGGCATCCGCGCCCTCGACCATGGCAGCCATCCCAGCCCATGCCCTCCCCGGCCCGCTACAGCCTGCCTAGCGCCGGCCTTGCGCTGGCCTGCTGCTGCTGCCTGGCGCTGGGCCTGATGCTGCACCTTGGCTGGCGCTGGACGCGGGCGCGACGCGGCGCTTTCCGCGCGACGTGGGGCCAGTTTCAGAGGGGGTAGGCATGGTTTCATGGTCGTTCCAAGAAAGAGTTAAAGCCAGTTGTTAGTTGTTGATAAGCCCGGCTTGTTAGAGTGGGGCGGCGGCCTGTAGCCCAGCGCCGCAATCGGGCGGGGTGCCATTTCCAGACCCGGTAGGGAGGTCCGCGGCGGCGGCCAGGATGACGGGAGCCGATTTCCAGGGCGGCACCAGGCCCCAGAGCGCGGGCCAGCCCCAGCAACACGATACGAGAGCGCAACGTATAGAGGCCGGCGGGGGTCAGCTTAGCGGGCCGCCACAAAGGCCGGGACTGGCGAGGGTGGCGGGGGCCGGGGCCGGGGCCGGGGACCTGTCCAGGACCGCAGGGACTCCAACGAGGGCGGGCCAGAGGCCAGCCGGTAGGGGACAGCGGGCGGGGCGGCAGGGGCGCTGGCGGGCTTCCTTGAGCCTCCATGGGCGGGCTGTAGGTGGCCGGGGTGGCGCCGTAGCGGGACCCGGGTGGGGGTGTCTGGCGCCGACCTGGCGAGGGCCGGGGGGCGGTGATGGGCCAGGTAGTGCGGGCACTCGGCGGGAGCGGCGGACAGGGGCGATGGTGAATGACCCCCATGTCTGACCTGGGGGTCAAGCGGGTGGGCCACTGTAGGCCGTGACGTGACGGGTTCTGACTGCCGTTTCCCGGGCGTGTGGGCGATGGGGGTATAAATCGGATTGACACCCCCGGCGGCTCGGCCGCTCCCCAGGCGCGTGGGCGATGGCGACCCCCGCCAGACCACCGTAATTTCCGGTGGGGCCGCTCTCTCCAGGTCCATGGGCGATGGGACCGTAAGCCCGCTTCCAGACCGCTACAGGCCACGCTGTAGGCCGCTCTAGGCCCGCGGCAGGGCGCGACTACCAGCCAGAGCGGCGGGGCGCTGGGAAGGCTCCTGATGGGACAGCGTTCGGCGCTATCGCCGGGAGGGGGCGACCCCCGACCATGCCGGGCTAAGGGGTGTTGGATTACAGCAACCCTTCCGTGTCGGCCGCGGTCAGGAAGTCCCTGGCCCGCTCATGCCCGTCCGCTCCACTGGGCCTTCCGCCCCGCATGGCCTAATTCCCAACATCAATTCGTCAGTGGCCAGGAAACGCTTGGAGGTATTTCTCCTTCTACAGGACCGGTCCTATTGGGGATCGCTGAATTGTAAAAATTACTTATCATAGCTGCAACCGGAGCTAGCTGGATAAGACTTTCTGCTGATCCGATATGTGGCATATCAAAGGAATTTGAAAATAAACTTTTAGTCTGCGAGTGATGACTTAACACAAAGACAGACAGGATGTTGCCATACCTTCTGCGCCCATCTTCTTCGCGTTGGAGTTCACGCTTAGCTCTCCAAAAAATCTCCTTAGGATGCACTTCGCCATTCACGTGATCATTGAGGATGGCCAGCACACCATGCGCCCATCCCAGATTAAGCAAGCCTACAGTGCTGCCAATCTGCTCATTTGCAGCCGAAAACATCTTCTGGACAAAGTTCGTTTTCCGATTGACGACCGCCGTTAATTGTTGACGGATATCAGGTATCAAGCTATCCATTTTATCTAATATCTGCCCGATGTCATGGTGCGGTTCGCCCGTGAGCTGTTCAAACAGAGCCTCAATTGACTCTCTTTTATGGCGTGCAGACGGTCTTTGGGTATACTTTTGCTCGATCAGTATGCGCCTATTTGAGAAAGCATAATCTGCCCTACGGCCTTCTGAAATACCAGAAAGTAAAACGTCTATCCTTTCAAAACCTGGGAGGCATTGTATAAAGTTCTCGAAAGAGTCAAGCAACTCTGATTTGTGCATTACCATAGTGCGATACCCTAATTGGTGCCGATAGTTACGGACGCCCCGCATTGTGTCAATCCAACGTCTGCCAAGGAACCCAGACGGGTAGTCATCTGCAAGTCTTCTTTACTGGATATCGCGTGCAGCACGTCCGGGGCTGCGTTCGGCTGTCCAGGGTCGCACTGGTACAGTGAACCAGGGCCGAAGTGGTCGGTGGCGCTGGGGCGGCGAGGGCCAGGGTGGTGACGGGCCAGGTAGTGCGGGCACCCGGCGGGGGCGGCGGGGTCTGTCGGTCTGGCAGTGGATACCCCCGATCCCCGGTCACATGGGCGATGGGCCGCAGCAGACCCCATCAGGAGCGCCATAGGACGCGCTGGGGGCCACTTCAGGCCCGCGGCAGGGGGCGACTAGCGGCCAAGTAGGCAGGGGCGTCGTCAAGGCCGGCACTGACGCGGGGTTGCTTTCAATTGCGTGAAAAGGAGGGAGCAACCCGCTTGACCGGGGGCCGGCTGTCCTTCGTTTCCGCCAGCGCCGCCAGCACATCGGCGGGAAGGCCAAGCACGACCGCATCATCCACCGCGGCCCGCAGTGTTGCCAGCTTGTCCGCCAGTCCGCCCGTGATGCGCCGCCCCAGCCGCGACCATTCGCTATACAGGTCCAGCGCCATCGTGCCGCGCTTGTGGCCCACGATCAGGGCCGTCATGTCCGAGTTGATGCGGCCCCCGGTGTGCTGCGCCGTCTCGCAAGCGGTGATGAAGTTGCGCCGCAGTGAGTGAAGGTCCGCCCCATCGTCCGGCCCAAGCAGCCGACGCCGCACGGGGATGAACCTCGATACCAGCGTCTTCGCGCGCCGGTCATCGCCATCCGCCCCCGGCACTTCCGGCCATAGCAGCGCATCGGCCGCCGGGTTGGGCAGGGACGCCAGGCGGGCCTTTAGGACGCCTTGGGCAAGGCTATGCAGGGGGATGATGCGGGAGGCGTTGGCGGTCTTGCCCCGCTTGGGCGTGGCGATGGCAGTTCCACCCTCAATCACGTCACCCACGCGCAAGCCCACCAATTCAGACGCACGGGCACCAGTCAGAAGCCCAAGCCGTATCACATCCCACAACGCCGGCCCGTAGCCCCCGCTCCCGGGCGCCAGATCGTCCGCCCCGGCCCGTAGCAGCTTGACCAGTTCCCCCGCCGTGTAGGCCCGCTTCCCGTCCCCGCTTTCGTCCAGCCGGGGTGCCTTGATGCCCGCAGTCTGGTCAGTCCACGGGTTCATGTCGGCATGACCGCGCCGCACCGCCCACCGCCAAACGCCGTTGTAGGCGCTGAAGTCGCGCTGGACCGTCTCTGACGCCCGTTCCGCCCGCCGGGCCGCGATCACGTCCCCTGCAATGCGCCGGGTCACGCTGGCAAGGCTGGCGGCTTCCAACGATGGGGCGCCTTCATGCGCCGTCAGGTATTCTCCAAGCCGCACAAGGGAAGCCTGGTAGCCCGCTAAGGTTCCTTCCCGCACGGTGCCGCGGATAGTCGCTGTCCACTGGCGGGCAGCTTCGGCAACCGACATGCCATTCCCGAACGCGATCTCCTCAAACCGGCGGGCAGCGTCAGGCCCGCGGCGGGCCTCTAGCTCCGCGGCTTCGCCCTCAATGGTGGCGGCAGTCAGGTCAACCTCCATCATCGGAAGCGGCTCGGTCCCCGGTGGCCCCTCCATCCAGCCATTCACCTTCCCAGCCCCGGCCTGTAGCTGCGCCCGGCGTTCCACGGCGCGGACCTCCCATTCCGCGGTCCACTCCGTCAACGGCCCCATGCCATGCCGCCGCAAGGCCGCGTCAACCATCTCTCGGGCGGCGGCAAGCCCACCGTCCCGACGGCGTTGGGCCTCTCGATAGTCCCCTGTTTCAAGGGTCCGCACGACCTCCCGCCGGATGCCGTTCCGGGCGCCCATGGCTTCCCCAACGTCCTTCCACCGATCCCCAGGGATGGTCAGGCGGGCATAGTAGGTGGAGCCTCGTTTGAGTAGGTTCGCCATGCCGGGCAATGTAGCAGGCGGCGGGCAAGGATGTAACGGCCAGGGTGTAACGGAGCGCCACAAATCCGGGGTATCACCGTCAAGATTAGTCAGCTAAAACAACACTTTAGAAAGATTGGTGTCCGCGGCGGGATTCGAACCCACGGCCCCAGGATTCATCCCACTTCGGCTTTCGCCGCCGCCCCCTGCGCGCCGGGGCGTTCGTGGTCTGGACTGTCCCTTCGCCATGGGTCCCCACGGAAACCTGGGTTTCCGCGGGAACCGTTAGGCGCCGCCCGTCCAGTCTCTACACCTTCCCCACCCTTGCAGGCGGGGCTTGGCTCGGGATCGGCATGGCGCAAGCGCGCCGAAGCGTTCCCCGACTTTGAGCGGATACACGGCGCCGTTTCCGGGCGCCGCGCCCAATTCAACCAACCAGGAATCCTGTGCTCTATCCTGCTGAGCTACGCGGACGACACCGGGACACCATAGCCGCGCCGGCCCAGCCGGTCTAGCCGCCAGGCCGCAGCGGGTGCAACATCGTCCCAACGCCATCCAGGGAACCAAGCATGTCCGGCAAGGTCATCATAAGCTGCGCCATCACCGGCGCCATACACACCCCCAGCATGTCCGACGCCCTGCCCATCACCCCGGAGCAGATCGCGCACAGCAGCATCGAAGCCGCCGAGGCCGGCGCCGCCATCATCCACCTGCACGCCCGCAACCCCGAGACCGGCGAACCCTCCCCCGACCCGGCGCTGTTCATGCGCTTCCTGCCCACCATCAAGCAGAGCACCGACGCCGTGCTGAACGTCACCACCGGCGGCGGCCTCAACATGACGCTCGCCGACCGCCTCGCCGCCCCGCTGCTGGCCCGGCCCGAGATGTGCAGCCTCAACATGGGGTCCATGAACTTCAACATCTCCGGCGCCGGCGCCCGGGTGAAGACCTGGAAGCACGACTGGGAGCAGCCCTATCTCGCCCGCACCACCGACCACATCTTCCGCAACACGTTCAAGGACATCGAGGGGATCGTCGAGCAGCTCGGCAAGGGCCACGGCACCCGCTTCGAGTTCGAGTGCTACGACGTGGGCCACCTGTATAACCTGGCGCACTGCCTGGAACGGGGGATCGTCGAGCCGCCGCTGTTCGTGCAGACCATCTTCGGCATCCTGGGCGGCATCGGCGCGGAAGTGCGGAACCTGCAATTCATGAAGGACACCGCGGACCGGCTGTTCGGCGACAAGTACGTGTGGTCCGTGCTGGCCGCCGGGCGGCACCAGATGCCGTTCACGACGATGGCCGGCATCATGGGCGGCAACGTCCGCGTGGGGTTGGAGGACAGCCTGTATATTGGCAGGGGCCAGATGGCGGAGAGCAACGCGCAGCAGGTGACGAAGATACGCCGCATCCTGGAGGACCTGAGCCTGGAGATCGCCACCCCTGCGGAGGCGCGGGCGATCCTGCACCTCAAGGGCGGCGACCGGGTGGGGTTCTAGGCCATGCAGGACGCCATCGCCCTGCACCGGGGCCTGCTGACGATTGACACCCATATAGACATACCCTGGCCGGCCGGCCCGGACCCGTTCACCGACAGCCCGCGGAACAGGACGGGCCGCCGGGTGGACTTCCCGAAGATGCGGGCGGGCGGGCTGCGCGCCGGGTGCTTTGCCGCCTATGTGCCGCAGGGGCCGCGCACGCCCGAGGGCTGGGGCGCCGCGACGGAGCGGGCGCTGGCGATGCTGGACGCCATCAACGCGACGGGCCGGACGGTGGGCGACCTGACCGCCCGCGTCGTCACCTCGGCGGACCAGCTGGAGTCCGCGCACCGGGACGGCGTCATCGGCGTGCTGCCCTGCGTCGAGAACGGGCACGCCATGGGGGAGGACCTGGGCAACCTGGCGCGGTTCCAGGCCCGTGGCGCGCGATACATGACGCTGACCCACAACGGCCACAACTCGCTGTGCGACAGCAGCAACCCGCGCGCCGACCTCGGCGACGGCCCGGAGCTGCACGGCGGCCTGAGCGGCCTGGGCCGCGAGGCCGTCCAGGAGATGAACCGGCTGGGGATGCTGGTGGACGTGTCGCACACCAGCCGCCAGGCGGCGCTGCAAGCGGCGATGCACTCCCGCACCCCGGTGCTGGCGACGCACTCCTGCGTGCGCGCCCTGTGCGACGTGCCGCGCAACGCCGACGACATGCTGCTCGACGCGCTGCGGGACAGCGAGGGCATGATCAACATCACCGCCCTGTGCAGCTTCGTGAAGCCCGGCGGCAAGGAGGCCGACACCACCGTGCACGACTTCTGCGAGCACATCGAGTACGTCATACGCCGCTGCGGCCTGGCGCATGTCGGCATCAGCTCGGACTTCGACGGCGGCGGCGGCATCACCGGCTGGCGCGACGCGAGCGAGAGCGGCAACGTGACGGCGGAGCTGGTGCGGCGCGGCTACAGCGCCGGGGAGATCGCGGCGATGTGGGGCGGCAACTTCCTGCGCCTGCTGCGCCGGGCGGAGGACGCAGCAGAGGTCCGGCAAGATGCCGCCTGACGCAAGGCAGCCCGAGGTGGGGCCGCCCGAGGCGGGGCCGCCTGATGCCGTGACGATGCCCCGGCTGGGCCAGGGCACCTGGCGCATGGGTGAGGGCGGGGCGTCCCGCGCGCAGGAGGCGGACGCGCTGCGCCTGGGCGTGGACCTCGGCATGACGCTGATAGACACCGCCGAGATGTATGGCGACGGCGCGGCGGAGGAGGTCGTGGCCGACGCCATCCAGGGCCAGCGGAGCCGGGTGTTCCTGGTGTCCAAGGTGTATCCGCACAACGCCAGCCGCGCCGGCGTCCCCGCCGCCTGTGAGCGCAGCGTGCGCCGGCTGCGGACGGACTGCCTGGACCTGTATCTGCTGCACTGGCGCGGCCAGCATCCCGTTGCGGAGACGGTCGCGGCGTTCGAGGCGCTGCGGCAGGCCGGCAAGGTCAGGCGCTGGGGCGTGTCCAACTTCGACACCCGGGACATGGAGGGCCTGCCCTCGGCTTCACAGCATTCAGGCTGCGCCGCCAACCAGGTGCTCTACAACCTCGGCGCCCGCGGCATCGAGTTCGACCTGCTGCCGTGGTCCCGGGCGCATGGCGTGCCCATCATGGCCTACTCCCCCGTCGGCCAGGGCGGACGCCTGCTGCGCGACCCGGCGCTGCGGGCCGTCGCCGCCCGCCACGGCGCCGCTCCGGCCGCCATCGCCATCGCCTGGACCCTGCGCCAGCCCGGCGTCGTGTCCATCCCCAAGGCCGCCGACGCCGCCCATGTCCGCCAGAACGCCGCCGCCGCCGCCCTGCGCCTGACGCCGGAGGACCTGGCCGAACTGGACGCCGCCTTCCCGCCGCCGCGCCGCAAGCAGCCGCTGGAGATGCTGTAGCGCCATGCGCCCTGCCCCATTGCCGCCCTTCGTCGCGAGCCGCGTGCGGCGTGGCGATCCAGGAGCCGCAGGAACCGGGCCTGAGCGCGCACGGCCCCCCGGTCGCCGTGCTGCCGCGCTTCCCGCGATGGCGCGCGCCTGGTGGTCATGGAGGCTGGCGATGGTGGCGAACCGCGTAGGGCGGAAAAGCGGAGCGCCTTCCGCCATCGGCCAGCGCCCTGTTGCGGCGGAAGGCGCTGCGTTCCTCCGCCCTACGAAGCAGCCGAGTCCTGGAAGACCAGGCAGCGAACGGCTTGCCGCCGGTCGCCTGTTGCTGGCCCTCCTGCTTCTGCCCCTCCCCGCCCGCGCGCTCGGCCTCTACGAGGCGTCGGTGATCGTCACCGGCACCGACGCGCGCAGCCGCCCGGCTGGGCTGGGCCAGGCGCTGGCGCAGGTGCTGGCCAAGGTCAGCGGCAACCCGGCCCTGCTGGACGATCCGCAGGTGGCGGCCCTCGCCCCTGCGGCGCCGGGCCTGGCCGCGTCCATCGCCTATCTCGACCGCATGTCCGACCTGCCGCACCATGACGAGCAGGGCAGCCGCGACCGCCCCTATGACCTGCTGGTCCGCTTCGACCCCGCTAGCCTGGACGCCATGCTGCAAGGCTTGGGCGAAGTTCCGTGGCGCACCCGCCCGCCGCTGCTGCTGGATATCCGGATCGAGCCGCGCAGCGGGCCGCCGATGCCGCTGCGCGCCGACACCGCCGCGGACGAGCGGCACCGCGCCGCGCTGCTGGCCGCCGCGGATGGAGCGGGCCTGCAGGTCGTGCTGCCGCTCGACCGGACCGCCGGCGCCGGGCCGGCGCGTCCCGACCTGGCGCCGCCGCCGCCGGACCTGGTGCTGCGCGGCACCGTGTCCTGGGTGGAGGGAGCCGGCTGGACCGGGCGCTTCGCCCTGCCCTGGGGCGGGCGGAACCGGGCCTGGAAGGTGTCGGGCGTCGGCTTCGACGAGGCTTACCGGGTTGCCATGCGCGGCGCGGCGCGGGTGCTGTCCGGGCACGACGACGCCCGCTGACGCCGGGCCTGGCACCCGGACTGGACAACGGTGCTTGCCCTGGTGTGCGGCGCCGTGGTGGCGGACATCTCAGATTGACTTAACGTGGGGCAAGGACCGTTCGGCAGGCTGCCTTTAGGCAATTACGTGCCTTCGTCTCACCTAAACTCAACGCAAGCCATGCCGGTTTGCACAGAAGTTGCACACAAGCTGGCTTGCTCCCGCCAACGCCATAGGCGAACGGGTCGGCACCGATGCCGGGTCGGCCCAGCCCGCGACCTTCGCCTCCTGCTCGGCCGACGGGCGCGGCGCAGCACCGCCGCCCTGCCGGTCATGCCTTCGGCCGGGAGAAGCAGACCGCTTCAACGGACACCACGGTTTGCGGCTTTCCAAATAGCCGTATCTCCAGGTTTTTAACCATGGAGGGTAGCTCAAAGGGCACCTCGATCAGGTCGGTGCCAGCGCAATCCCTTCCGAGATCAATCTCCGCGCACGCATGCACGCGCTGTCCGTATTCCGAGCAGACATCCAGCACCACCTCGCCACGGCGTTCCGTGCCGGGCGTCAGGCGAAGGCCACCGGACCACCCGCCGGCGGCCAGCGCGACACGAGGCCCATAGACGATGTAGCCAGGACCGGAACCAGCGGCGGCAATTGCATTCTCCCCTCGCACCCCCACCAGGCTTTCGACGCGCGGGTCGGAGACGCCTATCGTCACATCCTGCCCGCATTGCTCCTCCAGTTCCCAGAGGTTGGCCCACCCCACGTCCTTCGAGACTTGGACCGATCCAAGCCAACCGGTCCGGCGCAGGGCCTCCGCGAAATAGCTGCTGTTGAAGCCAAGCTCCATCCAGCCATTTTGCCGGATCGCCCACAACGACTCCCCATCCAGGCGCATCCCCCATGGGAGCGGAAAATCCTCCTTGATGGGTTCGGCGCCGAGAAACACGCGCCCATGCGGTTTCAGCGCCCGATGGAGGCCGCGCAGCAGGCGCATGTGGTCCGAGCAATGGTGGAAGCACTCATAAAACAGGATCGCGTCATACGGCTCGGAGACGCCCTCGCACCAGAAGAAGTCCGCATTCACCACCTGGATGGAAACGCCGTTCAGGGCTGCCCGCGCACGGATCAGCTCGCAGAAGTTCGCCTCGACGTCCACCGCCGTCACGTTGAAGCCCAGCGACGCCAGCGCCAGGGTCGTGTTCCCCCAACCCGGGCCGAACTCGAGGACCCTTGCGCCGGGCTGCAGCCTGAGGTTGCCGATCACGAACCCCATCGCGGAGAGATGCATCCCCGCAGTGGCTGTGCTCCCTGACGAGTAGGGGAACGGACGCCGCACCATCGAAGGCACGTCGAACGCGCTGACCTCGTTCGAGACGGCGTAGCTCCTCCCGGAGATGTTCTCATAGACGCTCATCTGAAAGCGGTAGTAGTCGTCGCTGAACGGGTCCTCCGGCATACTCCTGTTAAGGGCGGCGAAGTCCATCCGGAAACTGGCGAAGACCCTGCGCGCCGCGTCGTCGGACTCTGCTGCCGCGGCGTCAATGTCCCTCAGCTTCGCGTCAAGTTCCTGCAACGTGCCAACGACCTGCATGATTTTTCGTCCCCTAAAAAAAAGTCCGGCGCGCGCGCTGTGGAACTCGACCCGCATCCAGGCCGCCATCGGCCAGCCCGCCCGGGAAGGCTGGGACGCCAGTGAAGCCGGCATCGCCGGGGTGCCGCCGCCTCCTTTCATGCGCGTCAACGGCCTCGGCCGATATGCCTGCAACCTGCCGCGGGCCATCAGGGACGGCGAACTGCGCCCGCTCCGCCCTAAGTCCGGATTGGGCCGCCGCATGGCCTCAAGGCAGCAAGCCGGCCCGCTCAGGGGCACGGGCCTGGCAGGCTCCCGGGCGTGCTTGTCCAGCGCCAGTGCCGCATGCCGCCTCCCCGGAGCGGGCCTCATCGCGTCCCGTCCGCCGCCAGCCCTTGCAGCAGCCCCCCCATCCGTTCGGCCACGTTCGTCCAACTGTTCTCCTCAAGCCAATGGCCGGCGTTCGCGACCAGCTCCTGGCGGATGCCGTCCCGTTGCAGCAGCCATTCCATGCCGGAGGCGATTGACGCCACGTCCGTGCCGCTCAGGCGCAGGACCGCGCCCTGCAGCTCCTCGAAGATGGGCAGCGGCGTGACAAGAACCGGAACCCGCGCCGCCAGCGCGCTGCGCACGGCGGCGCTGGAGGACTCCGGCGTGTGCTGATACGGCAGGACGAGGAGGTCGCAGCCGTTCAGCAGCCTGAGCGACGCCTCGTTCGGCAAGTACTGCACGTGCCACTCGATGCAGCCTTTCAGGCCAAGCGAGTGGGCCAGCGCCCGGCAGCGGGCGACCTCCTGCGCCGACTCCGGCGTGGGATACTCCGCCGTGACCAGGCGCAGCACGGCCTTGGCATACGTCCTGCGAACGGCGGCAAACGCCTCGATCAGCCGGTCGAAGCCCTTGTGCGGCAGGAAGAACCCGTATGCGCCAATCCTCACCTCCCGGTCCAAGGCAAGGGCGCGCGCGGCATGGACCGGCATGTCGCTCGTCATGGCGCCATGCGGAAACATCGTGACGTTGTTCACCAATCCCTGCTGCTTCAACAGGTTCAGGTCTGCCACGGTATGGACCAGCACCCGCTCCACGCCGCCAAGGGCTGCAACCAGCCTCTCCTGCGCCGACGACTCGGCCTCCAGCAGCTCCCGGGTGTTGTGCATCGTGACGACGACGCGCCGCGCACGCACCCGGTCGTCCTCCAGCAGCGTCGCAAGGTCCCCCCAGCGGATCAGCGCATGATGGTGCTGCACGACGACGACGGAGGCGTTCGTCCGCTCGATGGCCGCGGCCAGCTCGTCCATGCTGGACGGGTCTATGCGGCGCCATGCCCTCTGCGCCAGCGGGCCTGGCCCGGCCAGGTCGTCATCCTCGGTCCGGGTGTCGCACAGCACCGTCACGTCGCGCTCCGCCTCCGGGAACTCGCCCAGCAGCATCCGCGAGTACTCGCCGATGCCGCAGCGTATCTTCCAGGTCGAGACCCAGGCGACCTTCGGCCGTGGAACGTCAGGCGTCGCCAGCAGCTCGACTGCCGCCGACCGCACGCGCTCCGCCCAGAGGGCGCCGTCGCCCAGTTGCCTCGCATGTTCCCGGGCCAGGGCCAGGGCGCCGCCGGGGCCGCCACCGGCCGCGGGGGCGCTGCGCGCGGCCTCTTGCAAGGCCAGCGCCAAGTCCGCGACGTCCGGCTCCGCCCAAACCGAGTTGGAGGTCCGCAGGTGGCTGCGCGAATAGGTGAAGCGGTAATCAACCCATCGCGCCAGGCCATCCCCGGTGAAGTCGGTCTGGGCGCCGGATGCCGTGACGATCAGCGGGATGCCTGCGGCCATGGCTTCGGCGGCCGGGATGTTGAAGCCCTCGCCGCGGGTCGGCAGCACGACGGTGTCGGCCGCGCGGTAGAGATCAAGGAGCGCGTCCTCCGGCAGGTCCGTGTCAATCAGCTCGATGGGCGCCAGGTCCGCGTGCGCCGTCCGCAGCAGGGCAAGCTGCCCGGCCACGTCGTTGTGCGGGTTCGGGAACCCCTTGATGACCAGGCGGACGGGGTCGCGGCTGGTGAACGCCTTCGCGAAGGCGGCGATCAGCACGTCCACGCCCTTGCGCGGGAAGCACGACGAGACATGGAGGAAGGTGAACGGGTGCGCCCGGCCGTTCGGCGCGCGCGGCCGGCTGGCGCGCGCCTCGGCCAGGCGGTCGAACGCGGCGAGGTCCGGGGCGAACCCGATGCAGCGGACGGGGACGCGCACCCCGGAGTCGATCAGCGCCTTGCCCACCGACCGCGCCGGAACCAGGACGCCGCGGAAGCCGGTGTTGAGGGTGTGCACCATCTCCTTCGGAACGATGCTCTCCTCCCAGAAGACATAGGCCAGCGCGAGGTCCCCAGGCGAGCGTGGCTGCCACACCGGCCAATGCTGCGAGATCACGACCTGCGGCCCGGCGCCTGACGGGGCGACCCGCGCGAGCGCGGCCAGCCGCGTCCGGTCCTGGCGTGCCAAGCCCTCCAGGTCGGCGACCGGCTGGCCCTCGACCTGGTCCACGCGGACGCGGCCCGGCAGCGCGGCATCCAGCGACAGCGCCAGCCGCCGGTTGACGGACGCCAGGCTGTAGGTCCCCTTCATGTGGCCGGTGACGGTGAAGCCGATGTCGCGGCCCAGCAGCTCGATGTCGCCGGGCGCCGCCTCGGACGGCCCGTAGAGCACCGCCTCCATGACCGCGGCCCGGTCCTCGACGCTTTGCAGGCGGCCCCAGGTGGCGGCGCACAGGCCGACGCGCGCACTTGCCGGGCTGGCCGTCAGCGACACCACCAGGACGCCATCCTGGCCGACCTGGCCCGTGGCGCTCACGAGCAGGTCCCGCACGTCGCCCTGCTGCAGCGGCACGACGGACGGATCGCCCCCGCCAACCCGCAGGTTCAGCGACCCGGGCCGCGAGGTGGCGGAGCGCAGCCGGAGCACGATGCGGACCCGCTCGCCCCGGTCCGCCGCGGGCCTGAACGCGAACCGCGCGGCGGGGCCGTCCATCCAGGCGCCCCAAGCCTCCGGCAGCAGCCAGCCCTGCACCAGGGGGGACCGGCGCCGGGCCGCCTCGACCAGCGCATCGCGGCCATGCGGCACCGCGGCGGACCCTGCGGCGCCCATCAGCGCCGTGGGCTGGATCAGGACGGCCGGCGGCACCCGCTCGGAGTGCGGGTCCAGGACGGCATACAGCAGCTTGCGCAGGCCGACGCCGAGCGGCCGTTCCTCGCCGCCGCCTGCAAAGACGGCGCCTGACAGGGACAGCCGAAGCTCGAGCCGGCCGTCAGCCGGGACCGTGCAGTCCAACTGGAGGGCAAAGTCGTGCGGCCCGACGGGCACCGGGACCGAGGCCGTTTCACCGCCCGATGCCGTCACCGCCACCCGGTTCCGGCGCGGCCAGTAAACCGACCGGAGCTGCAGGATGACCCGCACCAGGGAGCCTGGCGCGCGGTCGGTCGGAATGCTGATGGTCGCGCCGGCGCCATCCATCCAACGCCCCCAGTCCTCGCCGGGGAACCATCCGGAGACGAACGCGGTGCGCGACAGCGCGCCCACCCGGGACTCGTCCAGCGCGGGCAGCGCCGGCCCATGGCTCCAGCCTATCGGGGCGGGGCGCGGCTGCAGCACCTCTAGCGGCAACAGCCGCAGCGGCGTTCCACCTCGCGGCCCTACGCGGCCGAGCGCGGCCATGAAGGCCGAGCCGAAGTCGTTCCAGGTGCGCGGCTGGAAGCCGGCCTTGATCCGCGCCTCGAGTCGGCGAAGCTCGTCCCGGTTCAGCAGCACCTTGGCGATGGCGTCGGCGGCGCCCCGTGCGGTGTAGGGGTCTATGACGCAGGCGAAGCCGTCCCCGGCCTCCGGGATCGAGGTCGTTCCGGAGGCGAAGCACACCTTGCCATGCGCCAGGCTCTCGCCCACCGGCAGGCCCCAGCCCTCGACGAACGATGGGAACAAGGTGAACAGGCAGGACCGGTAGAGCGTCGCCAGCGCTGCGTCGTCCAGCCCTTCGATGATCTCGACGCGCCCTTCCAGGTGGTGGGAGGCGCGCAACTGCATCGTCAGGTCCTCGACGCCGTAGCCGCGCTTGCCGGCAAAGACCAGCACCGGCGGCTCGATCCCGCGCTCCAGCAGCAGGCGCCAAACCTGCAGCGCGAGGATGTGGTTCTTGTGCGCGGCGAGCGAGCCGACGCAGAGGACGAACTCCCGGCCCTGCAAGTCGGTGATCTGGCCGCCCCAGGCCGGGGCGCCCTGCGCCAGGTCGAGCGCATGGGCGAGCTTGACGGTCTCGACCGGGATGGCGGGGTAGCCGGCCTGGCTCCGCAGGCGCCGCGTCTCCTGGCCGACGAAGTCCGAGATGCTGAACGCGAAGTCGAGCTGCAGCATCAGCTCGGCCATCGTGTTGGAGAACCGGTCGGTCAGGTACGGATGGCAGTATTCCGGGTTGGTCAGCGGGATGAAGTCATAGATGTAGGCGCCGAGCCGGGTGCCCGCGCTTTTCACCCGCTCATGGTTGACCATGGCGTCGTCGCGCATCCAGATCGCGCCGGTGATGACGAAGGTGTCCGACGCGCCGGGGCGGACCGGCACGGCCGACTGCATGGCCTGGGCGACCAGGTCCCGCCGCTGCGCCATCGCGGCTGGCAGGTTGTACAGGTTGACCATCCGGCGCAGCGCATCCGTGCCCATGGACCAGAGCAGCCCGTCGCCCCAGAAGACCACGGCGCAGCCGTCCTCGCCCCCGCGGGACAGCATGTGGTTCAACAGCCCGAGCTGGACGCGCTGGATGCCCGAGATGGTGCTGTGCTCGCGCATCGTCGCGATGAGGTCGGACACTTCAAGGTAGGTGCGCCCCGCCTTGCTGCTCGACGCCGGGATGTCCTCGAACTCGACGCGGCAGCCGCTGGCGCGCAGCTCGAGGACGGCCCAGGCAGTTGGCGCGTGCGCCAGCGACGTCCGGTACGCCTCGACCGCTTCCCGCCGCTTGCCTTGCAGCTTCAGCACGTGGCCGAGCTGCAAGCAGGTGTCGGCGTTGCCGGGGTCGAGCCGAAGGGCCGTCCGGTAGGCGGCTTCGCCCTGCGCCAGGTCGCCTGCCTCCTTCAGGGCGTGGCCGTACTGCACCCAGATGGCGGCGTCGTCCGCCGCGTGGTCAAGGTAGGCCCTGTAATGCGCCGAGGCGTCCGCCCACGCCCTGGCGTCGCGGGCGGAGTCGCCCTGGCTGCGACGGTCCGCCGGCGCGGCGAGGGGCTTCGGCGCCGGCTGCATGTCCGCATCCTGCGCCGGCGCCGGAGCGGGCTGGTTCCGGGTCCGCGAGGCCATGTCGGCCTGCGCGCCGAGGGTCGCGTTCAATGCGCTGGCGCGCGCGTAAGCCTGCTCCGCCTCGGCGAGGCGTCCTTGCAGCTTCAGGAGATGGCCGAGCTGCAGGTGAAGCTCCGCGTCCTGCGGCGCGAAGGCCAGGCCCGTCCGGTAGGCGGACTCCCCGCCGGAGTGGTCGCCCGACTCCTTCAGGGCATGACCCAGTTGGGTCCAGATCGCGGCGTCAGCCGGAACCGAGGCCAAATAGAGCTGGTATCCCTTCGCCGCCTCCTGCCAGGCTTTCTGGTCCCGCGCCTGGTCGGCCGACCGGAGATGCTGGCGTTGGGTGCGCGACAAGTCCGGGCGGACCGTCCGCCGCGGCTTGTTCAGGCGAAGATAGTTCAGCATGTCTCGGCTTTCTCAATCAGGCGTGATGCCGTCGGGACCAGGCGGGGGCGCAGGATTGACTTTGGCTAATCCTGGGTCGGTTGACGAGAGGGGGTTAGCGCTCCAAGCCGTGCAACCCTGCCCGGGTCCTTGCCGGCGCATGTGACCCCGGAGGTCTGTCCGGGAGTGGCCCCGCGCACGCGCAGGGAGTGACGCGCGTCACATTGCACCGGTGACGCGCATGGCAGGGTCATCGCCGTTGGCCTGATGGCCCGAGGATCGTGAATTGCCCCGGCGGAACGTAATGACTTATGATCGGACGGAGAGAACCTTGCCGGGCGGGACCGTCGCGCATGGCGCCTGCGCCGCGCGTGGCAGGGCGCAGCCCAGCCGTGCCGTCCGACCAAGCCGGAAGCCGCATGATCCCAGACTCGCCCAAGCCGCAGCCCGGTCCGCGACCCGGCCCGAAGCAGCGCGTCGAGCGCCGGCTGGCCGCGATCCTGTATGCCGACATCGCCGGCTACAGCGCGCTGATGGGCCGGTCGGAGGAGGGCACGCACCGCCGGGTCGGCGCCGAGTTCGAGCGGGTGACGCGCGAGGTCGTGCGCCAGCATGGCCGCACCTTCGGCATCGCGGGCGACGGGCTGATGGCCGAGTTCCCGAGCGCGGTGGAGGCGCTGCGCTGCGCCCTGCGCATCCAGGCCGCCTCCGCCCGGCACAACGCCAAGCTGCCGCAGGGGGAGTGGCTGCTGTTCCGCATCGGCGTCAACTCCGGCGAGATCATGCTGCAGGACGGGCGCACCGGCGGCACGGCGGTGAACGTCGCCGCGCGGCTGCAATCCCTGGCGGAGCCGGGCGGCCTGTGCCTGTCGGCGGCGGTTTACGACCAGGTGCATCGTATCGTCCCTGCGTCCTACGAACCCGTGGGCGAGCAGCGGCTGAAGAACATACGCGACCCGGTGATGGTCTATGCCATACGCGCCGCGTCCTGCTCGTCCTGGGCGCCCGCGGCGGCGCTGGTGCGGCCGTCGCTGCCGGACACCTCCGGGGACTACCGCGCGTCGCTGGCGGTGCTGCCGTTCCGCACGCTGCAGAAGGACCAGGCGGACGCCTATTTTGCGGAAGGCATCATAGACGACATCATACGGGCGCTGGGGGGCTTGCAGGACCTGCTGGTGATCTCCCGCAGCTCGACGGCCGGGTTCGCGCGGATGCCGCTGGACGTGGGGCGGGTCGGGCGGGAGCTGGACGTGCGCTACGTGCTGCACGGCAGCGTGCGGTGGTCGGGCGACCTGCTGCGGATCGCCGTGGAGCTGTGTGCGGCGCAGTCGGGCGGGGTGATCTGGGCGGACCGCTTCGACGGGCGGCTGGCGGACCTGTTCGACCTGCAGGACCGGATCGCGATGCGGGTGGCAACGGCGATTGCGCCGCAGTTGCGGGACCAGGAGTTGGGGCGGGCGCTACGGAAGCACCCGGACAGCATGACGGCGTATGACCTGACGCTGCAGGCGCTGGATGTATCCTGCCGCATGGACCGGGCCTCGCTCAAGCGCGCGCAGGCGCTACTGGAACAGGCGTGCGCCCTCGACCCGGAATACGGGCAGGCTTATTCGCACCTGGCTTTGGTCCACACGCGGATGGTTGGCCAGGGCTGGTCCGAGGACGAGCGAGCCGATGGGGAACGGGCGTCCCGCGCCGCACGCAAGGCAATCGAGAAGGACCGCATGGACGCGCTGGGCCTGGCGATCTATGGGCATCAGCAGTCCTACTTGTTCAAGGACCACCTTGGCGCCCACGTATCCCTGGAACGCGCCATCGCGGCCGGGCCGAGTTGCGCCCCTGCCTGGACGTTTAGCAGCCTGACTTGCGGCTATCTCGGCGACGTTGCCGCCGCCGTCGCGCGGGCGGAACAGGCTGTGCGCCTGTCTCCGGTCGGCACCGACGCCCACTGGCTGGAGCACTACCTGTCGCAGGCATACTACCTCGCAGGCCGCTACGATGAAGCGATTGCCTGGGCGCGCATGTCCGCCGCCCAGGCCGGCACGAACACATCCAACCTGCGGTGCCTGATCGCGGGACTGGTCGTGACGGGGCAGATGGACGAGGCCCGGCTGACCGCGCGCAAGCACATGCAGTCCGCCCCAGGGTTCCGCCTGACAACCTGGCAGCAACGCACGCCGCTGTCGGGGGAGGTGCTTGCCCTGTTTGCTGAACGCCTCAAGCAAGCTGGCTTGCCGGAGTAGGCGAACGCCAAAACTTCAATCACGAAGACAACCTGGAGAACCATCCGATGCCTTCCAGCTACAGCGGCAACAGCGGCAACTCCGGCAACTCCGGCAACAGCGGCAACTCGGGGAACTCCGGCAACAGCGGCAATGCTGGCAACGCCACCAGCATCGCCGGCGGCTGGTTCTTCCCCGACCGCATCAGCCTGCCCTTCGTCACCACCCCCGACACCGGGCCGGACGCGCCGCCGCAGCCGATTACGGTCGGCGAACTACCCCTTATTCCCGTCCCGCACTTCCCGGCGCGCAACTGGGCGCCGGAGTGGCGGGCCTGGGTGGCGCTGGGCGAGTTCGCCGGGACGGGCTGGGCCACGCTGGACCCTTCGGGCCAGCCGGGCTGGCCCGGCTGGGTGCCTCCGCCCGCCGACGTCCCCGCCGCCGGGCTGGACTGGCCCGGGTTGACCCAGGACGGGGAGGTTCGCAAGCTGGTGGTGGCCGCATCCGACGAGCGGGCGGACGCGCTGGGCGAGATCGTCACGCAGTCAGACGAGTTCATCAGTTGGTTCCTGAACATCATAACCGCTCGCCCGGGGTCCTATCCCAAGACGACGCTCGTGCTGACCATCGCCAACCTGGTCGCCACCCCAGCAGTTCTAAGTCGGCTACGGACGGTGAGATCATCACCTGGCGACCTGGGCTTCGATGTCGGGTGGGGGTTTCGAGTCGATCAGGGTTTGCATGAGGGTGGCCCAGTCTGGGAAGACCAGGTA
>JAABUW010004052.1_pt1 | contig 20235 bp, 27 predicted proteins | sample 5560081 | NCBI WGS metagenome assembly JAABUW01 (sample SAMN10711882, study PRJNA513363) | rock metagenome | isolation source: Antarctica rocks | place: Antarctica: Victoria Land, Knobhead sud
CATTCACCACCGGCTTCAGCGGGAACTTGCGGTCCACGCGGCGCCAGTACAGGGGGATTGTCTGGAAGTGGCGGGGAGGGTACTTAACGTGGGGGTTTGGGTACCAGACCGAGCGTGCCGATGCGTGGGTGCTGATGGACGCACGGTGCTCGTGCGCGACGAGTCGGATGTCACAGTCCGCCACGACGCCGCCGCCAAGCAAATACTCCGCGCAGCCGTTGGGCATCACGAAAAAGTCCACTCGCACCTGCACACACCCGATCAGGATCTTGGCGTTCGTGACCACCTTCTTGGTGCTGGACATCTGCCCGTCAAACAGCTTGATGCTGACCGGCTCCGCCAGCTCCCGCACGTGTGCGCCTTCCGCCTGCAGGAGCAGACACATGTCATGCCGCAGCGCACTCTCGCTGATAGCACAGATCTCCGAGCCAGTGTCAATCGCCACCCTGCGCTCATGCTGCCCCTCCGCAGCAAGTGCCCCGATACGAAGGGCATCATGGTCGCGCTCTGCAGCAGCACGTTGCGGCCGTTCAGGTTTTGGGAAGCTGCCGCCATTGCATAGGAAGTGTGGGTTGGGGGAACGGGACTTCCCAGCCCAGTGGAGAATGCGTTTCCGCCCGCCGGTTGCTGCTTCTGCGCCGCCTTGTCCATGCCGACGGGGCCCTTGATGACCGACTGCGCGCGCGCCAGCTGCTCGCTGAGCGACGGCGCCACATCCTTTTCGCCACCACCGTCGCCGGCGGACCCGAGGTCCGAGAAGGCCTGCGCCAGGGCAACTGCCAGCGGTGACTCCGTGTCTTTCCCGCAAAACAGGTTCAGCAGGGCAGGCTGCGCCGCCTCCTTCCAGCCCATGTTGGCATCGATCTCCACCAGGTCCAGCAGGCGCATGGTAACAGGAGCGTTAGCCAGCCTGGACACCGGGGTCGGCATCGCCATTCCCACCGCGCGCTTGCGGCGCTCCTGCAGCACATCCTCTGTCGTCACAGGCACAGGTGGCTGCACAGGCGGGGGTGGCACCAGCGCCTCCGCCAGGTTAGGGCGCCTGTTGGCCTTGTTGGCCCGTGTAGCTGCCAGCAGCATCTCTGAGTCCACAGCATCCACGGCAGGATCCGCTGGAGAGATACTTCCCTCAGCGGGCGACGCGCCGGACATGTTGATGCTGACGGCGGCCGCATGGAAGCTGCCGTCCATGTGCCCGCCGTAGTTGCCACCCTGCGAACTGGGCGGCATGAAGCTGGGCGGCGGGCGCAGCACGCCTGGGCCGCTGCCGTGGCCGCCGTTGCCGCGGCCGCCGTTGCCGCCGCCCCGGCCACCGCTCCTGCCCCCGACGAAGCTGGGCTGGCCTGCGAAGCCGCCGTTGTTGTTGCCGCCGTTGAAGTTGTTGCCATTCGAATTGCACCACTTCTCCCCGCCTAATTCACAACGGCGCATAGCAGCTTGTCCACTGACGCCTTGTTGTGTGAGGATGCTCGCATTTGCAGAGGAGCCGGCGGCGTTGAACTTGTTGTTCTTCCCCTCCAAGCTCACGCCCACCAGCTTCTCTCATTGCAGGAGGGCAGCGCCGACAATGGCAAGCCGCCGGCGAGCGGTGGCATGTGTCACAACTGTGTTTTCTTTCTACTAGGCGCTAGGTGTGTAGCGTTGGTGTTCCAAACGTTGGGTGGCGATTAAAATCACCGTTCTTTCATGGTGGCAGGACATTAGCACTCCGTGCCTTGTCCTGCCCACGTGGGACCCTTCCAAGGGAACCTCATCATGAGGCATCATTCATAGCCGACCTAATGCACCTAGCAAGGTGGCTGCGTGACAACCCCCCCTCTAAGATCTGATCGTCCTCGATCAGACCCCAGGGGCCGCACCATCCTGGGCAGACTGACAGCACATGTTCCGTGAATGCAACTGGCGCAAGGTGAGGTGGCGGCACCATGATGCATGTGGTGTCAGCAGAGGGAGGAGCGCCGTATTGCTCAGCGGGCACGCACTGTGGGTCGACCCCAAACCCTAAACCCTAACCAGTCACGCACTGTGGGTCGACGCAGAGCGCCTGCGCATTCAGCAGCTGGGTGCCGGGACAGATGAAGGTGCTGGTCGTTGTGGCGCCCGTCACGAGGCTGGCTATGCACGTCCCGAAGGCGTTGAGCAGGTTTTCGCCGGTGCAGGCGCCGCCGTAGCTGTCCGAAAAGCCGGCTGCGGCAGGAGGCGGGCTCACGCAGAGCCCCTGCGACACGAGCAACGATTGCCACTGGAGAACGTCGGGAAGTCAAAGAAATTGGCGACTTTTGCTCTGCCGAGCACTTTGCACCGTGCGCCCTGCCACGTCTTCAAATGAAGATCTGGAGAGGTGGCAGCCACTCCAAATGCAGGCCCACCTGCAGTTGCGGTTCTGCGGAATAGAAGGGTCGCAATCAAACCCGAGCAGCAGGCTCTGCGGCCGCCAGCCGAAGCATCTGCGATGGCAGGCGGTGTCGCCGAGAGGCACAACAACATCGCCTGCCAGCCATTGTAGCTTCCCATGACGGAAAACTGCAGACTCGCCTCCTGACGCACCCGGGCCGGCGCCCAGAACAAGCCAACTGAGTGCATCGCGCAGTTAAGAAGGTGCAAAGGCACCTGGTAGTTGAATTGGCCGGAGCGGCAGCTGTTAGGTCCATCGGGCGTCACAGCGCCGTTGGGGGGCGGGTTGGCGCACAGCCCCGCCACTTGGATGACGAAGGGCGGAGCGCAGGTGCCGTCAACCTTGGCTGGCGCGGCATTGGTGCCCTTGGCGTCGGCGCACAGGCCTGCGTCGCAGATTGGTCGGCACGCTCCGGGTGCGCACCCTCAACGACATGCATTTCGTGACTGGCTGCAGCTGCCATGTCTTTTGGCTGAATGCGAGAAATTCACATTTTATAGAAAAATTAGAGTATTTAAACAAATAATTAATTCTGAACATTCTTATTTTATCTGTGATTCTCCGTGGTTGGCGGCGCCCATGCAGGCACGGCGGCCCAGGCGCCTGCCAAGGGAGCAGTACGCGGGGGCAGTACGCGGGAGCAGTACGCAGGGGCAGTACGCAGGGGCAGTACGCAGGGGCAGTACGCGGAGCAGTACGCGGGGGCAGTACGTCCACAGCCAGTGAAAGCCAGCATGCACACTGAGGCAGGCAGTCACGGCTTTGGTGGCTCAGGCGGGTGGTGTGGAGGCCGCGTGCCTGCATTGTTCAGCAGGAGGAGGCCGGGGCAGATCCGCGTCGTCGGGTTTGGCGCAGTGGCGCCAAGTTGCCTGTTGTGCATGAAACACAACGCTGGTGGTGGACACTAACACCTTCATTCATTGAGACGGTCACTATGCATGTGTACATGGAGCAAGCGACAAAGTCTGCAGCTTTGCTGAGCTCTCGTGGGTGGACGTAGGGTTGAGGCGCGCTCACGGGTCGTCACTACGACAAGCTTTAAGGCTTTGGGCAGGGGCGCACCCGACAAAGCCGCACAGGCCCAGCGCGTTCACGAGGAGGACGCTGGGCGGGCCGACGGTCAAGCAGTTTCCGGTCAGCGGCATTTGCATACCCAGCGAGTTGGTGGCCCTGCAGTGGAATACGACAGGTTGATCAGCGCCGGCGCTCCTGTCCCGCTCGACAGCACCACATCTGCTGACAGCTCAGGAAGCGAGGCATGCATGGACTTGTCAAAGCCCTTTCGAACAGGGCCAGCTGAAGTTCGGGCTTCACTCCAAAGCAGAAGAAGGTGGTGACGCACCCGGGGCTGACGCAAAGCCCCTGGTCGTTGAGGAAACCAGGGCCAGGGCACGTGTACGTGTTGGGGTCGCCCGCAGCGGCACTGGCCACGGTGCTGGTCACGCACAGGCCGTAGGTCGACATCAGCAGCGGCGCGGTGCAGGTGCCACCTGACGAAACACATCACAGTGCAAGTCTATAAAGTGAAAATGTCTGTTGCAGAGGCATCTAGTCAGCGGTGTCTAGATGCTATGGGGACAGATGCTCTTGTGTGTTCGAGGTGATCTACTGTGCATCTGCTCTTCTACAGACGATCCTTGTGGTATAGGGTCAAAGTGCTTCTCCTTGTTGCTCGAACAGATGTCCTTTGTTGAACCCACCGAAGCCCGGCGAGATGCCGTTGGCGGATGCCGGCGGCGTGACGCACAGCCCCAGGTAGCCCAGCAGGCCGACGGCGCAGACGCCGCCCGCGGCCGGCGAGGTGCCGAAGGTGGGGAAGAAGTTGGCGCACAGGCCGGCCCAGTTGGGGATGTAGCCTTCGGAGCAGGTGCCGTCGATCTGGGCCGGGGAAACGGAGGTGCCCTTGGGGTCGGCGCACAGCAGGGCCGTGATGCGGGAGGTGCCGCCAGGGCAGCCGCCGGCGACTGCAGCCACAGCATTGGACGGCCTGCAACGCAAAGCACAACGAAGGTTGTTTCACGGTGCAGAGGCGGTGTCAGGTTGGAGAGGCTTGATGTCTGCCGCTTCAGCAAAGCAGTTGCAAGCAGGTTTGAAGCACAGTGCAGTCACAGAAGTTCTGCTCAGTGGAGTGCCAACCAGCTGCCGGGACACAGGCTCGTGCTCACCCGGGCAGGGCGCACTGGAGGACGGTGTTGAGTAGTCGCGGCGAGACGCAGTTCCCGGTGAGGAAGGTTGGAGCTCCGGTGTTCCTGCGGCATTGTCCATGAGCTTGTTGAGACCCTTCAACATCCAATCCCTACTCGCCAGGCAAGCCCCTTGCCAGGCGCCGTGGCAGTGCTGGTGCGCTGAAGCTGTGGAACGCCCCTTCTTGTCAGCAGACATGCAGCACACGAGCACACGAGGCATTCGCATCACAGGTGCTGCTCGGTTTGGGTTTAGGGTTGAGGGTTTAGGGCTAAACCCTAAGCTTTGCTGCACCAGGTCGAGAAACAGGTGCAACAGTCAGAGGACGAGACGACATGCGGAGCCTCGAGGCTGACCCTAAACCCTAAACCCTGAGCTCACCCGGGGTCCATGCACAGAGCCTGGCCATTGAGCAGGGTGACGCCAGGGCAGGCGCCGACAACGAGGGCGGTCAGCGTCCGGCCGTCGGGCGCCTGAGCGGAGACGCAAAGGCCCCACAGGTTCATTAGCTCCCCACCGCCGCAGGCGTTTCCGTAGCCGGGCTGCCGGCCGGCGGCGCTGGCAGGCGGCTGCACGCAGATGCCTGCGAAGTGCCACCCGCAACGTCAGCTTGCTACCGAAAGGTAGTTGGTTTAATTCTACGTAGTAGAATTAAACTTACAACCCCCCTAGTCTCCAGGCGCCATGGATCGATGCGGTGTTTGCAGCAAGCGTGCACTGCAGCAAGCGTGCACAGGCACATGCAGGCTCTAAAACGATGTATTTTCTACAGCTGCATGCATATTGCAAGGCGAGCAGGGCCGCTGTCTAACCTCCCACATTGCGGAGAGGGGATTGAGGTTTAGGGTTTAGGGCAACGCTGCGCACCTACGAAGTTGAGGGACCAGCCGGAGGTGCAGGCGTTGGCGACCGGCGTCTGGCCGCCGGTGACGGAGGTGTTGGCGCACAGGCCGACAACATTGGCAACGGTGTTGGCGGGGCACACGCCGGTGGTGAGGTTTGGGGAGGTCACGCTCGTGCCGGCCGGCGAGGCGCACAGCAGGTGGTTGTTCAGCAGCATGCCGGCGGCGCAGGAGTTGTCGGTGTCGATGTTGGGGACTTGGACGCCGTACGGCCTGCGCGGCGTGGATTTAGGGTTTAGGGTTTGTTAAGTCCATGTCAGAAGTGCGAGGCGACTGCATGGCTGTCAGGCCGCTGTCGCCCCACTGATCAGCACCACGCAACGGCGGCACCCCTTGCGGCAATGACACTGCTGCGGCAGGGCTGGACCTGACCCCTTGCCGCTCTGTGAGTCTGCAGCTCAGCCAGCTTCGACACGGCGGTGCTGTCCAAGTCACACGACCAAAGCGCTGCGACATGTTTGGAGCGGCTGCAATGTCCACTCTGGATTGAAGCGCCCGCGCTGAAAATGTGCAGGAGGCAGCTACGAAGCTGAGGTGTGTCATGTTCGCTTCGATGGATGCCTACGATAACCAGGGACACGGCATAGAAGGGCTCACGTCGGTGGCATGGCGCAGAGGTGGATGGCGTTGAATGCGTTCTCGCTCGGACAGGTGCTGCTCTGCAGTGCTGGTGAGGTGGCTCCAGTCGCCCTGGAGACACGAAACACAGAAATGGGATCCGTTACGGGATCACCACTTGATGAGTAGTGGATGAGCAGTGATGCAAGCATGAGTAGTGATGCAAGCATGTATTGATGCACGGTATGTAATGAGTAGTGATGCAAGCATGTATAGGGTATATGATTTAGGGTTTAGGGCCATAGAGAGGTCCGTCAAGTCACCCGGGGCTGACGCAGAAACCCTCTCTGTTCAGCACAGCGCCGCCAGAGCAGCCGCCGGCTGCGGGCGTGAAGGTGCCGGCGACGTTCGAAACGACGCACATGCCCCACACGTTGAGCGTGCTGCCGGTGGCGCAGCTGCCGGCAAAGCCCGGCGAGTAGCCTGCTGCTGGCGCCGGTGGGGACACACAGATGCCCTGCAGCGATAAGTGCAGAAAGCTTGAAGCCCCTTCAGCTTTGCAGCCTGGTGAAGTCCCTGACGCGCTGCGGCGACCAGCAGCTGATCCTCGTTCGGACATGCCTCTCAACTTCTGCTGAGACTGAGACGAAAATACAGGGGATTTGTGTCCAAAGACAAGCGCCTCACCTGGAAGTTGAGGGTGCCGAAAGTGCACGCGCCGGAGACGAGGGGCGGCGATGTGCCGCCAACGGCCAGGGTGTTGATGCAGAGGCCGACAAGGTTGGAGACGCCGCCGTTGGCGCAGCTGCCGTCGAGGTTGGCGGCGTAGGCGCCGACTCCCCTGTCGTCGGCGCACAGCCCGATGACGTTGCGGAGCAGGTTGCTGGGGCAGACGCCGCTGCTGTCGGGTGATGTCGCGCCGGTGTTGCTGCACACATCCACCGGGAGCGTCAAAAACATCCGAACTGGAGCCTTGTTGCGCGCGCCGCCAAGCCAAGTCAGCCGGTTTCGGAGTCGAACCACTACGCACTTATCTGAGGGCATGGCGAAACATCAGGCCAGCAGTCAGGGTTTAGGCTGAGGAACTTATACCTGACGCCGGCGCATTGGTATATTCATGAGAGGAAGCGCTTGAGATGCAGACTACACGCTGCAACAGGCAGCACGGCAACAGGGGGAGGGCCGCAGGGGGAGGGCTCAAACCCTAAACCCTAGACGGACGTCGCCTTACAATGCAGGGATGCAGAGACGCAGGACGTTGGGGATGGAGGGTCCGGGGCAGAAGTTGGTCAGCAAGGCCGGAGATGCCGATAGGGTTTGCCTGCAGTGCGGGGATAAAAGTCAGAAATCAGCTGCAGCGCACGACTGTGCGCCAGGATGGAGAGGGTTGTCTTTCAAACACTTGCACCCACTGCACATGCACACATGCATGTGTGTTGTCACAGATGGTGGTGGTCGGACTACTTCGTCCTTTGGTTCTCTGTGATGTAAACTTTGGCAGTTGTGCACGACAAACCGATGCTTGTGGGTTTGAGAGGGGCGGGACACTGCCGCCGAATCTTCTCCTTCCCGGATGCCAGGCCTCACCCAGGGTTGACGCACAGCGCCAGCCATTTGCGCAGGTGGCGGTGAAAGGCAGCGGCGGCGACGCCGTCGCGACCAGGCCGGCGACGGTGCTGGCCACGCAGACGCCAAAGCCGTTGCGCAGCGAGTTGCCGGGGCCGAGCAGGCGGCGGCGGGTGGGGTCGGTGCAGGCCTGGCCGTAGCCAGGGGAGGTGCCGACCGCGGCCGCCGGCGGCGCCACACACACGCCCTCGTAGCTGAGCACGCCGCTGGCGCAGGCGCCGCTGGCGGGGATGGGCGGGGTGGCGCCGGTGAGCGAGGGGTTGATGCATAGGCCTGCGTAGTTAGCGATGTAGCCGGAGGAGCATGTGCCGGCGGACGTGGCGGGCACGGCGCCAGTGGAGTAGGCCTGGGCGCACAGCCGTGCCGTGTTGAGCAGCGTGTTGCCGGCGCAGGTGAGTGCAGTGGCGTCGGGGGAGGTGGCAATGGACGGCCTGCGGCGCACCGACACGGGGAATGACGCTCAGTACATGCGATGTCATGATCAAGCAGTAGGTCACATTGCAGACCGGAAGGTTTAGGGTTTAGGGTTTAGGGTTTAGGGCACGCCGTCAGGCTCCAGGGGCTGGAATCAGATGCGAGCGCAGCTTGACGCCTCGACTCTGACAACAGAGCTGCAGCTGTACAGCGACTGACCGGTTTCGGGTTTGTGCATGACGACAGGTGCACTGCGAGTCGTGATGGGTTAACGACCAGGCAGCTGTGACGGCACACAGATTGAGTGAGCACACTCAGCCCTGGACAGACGAGTAATGCGAAGCACTTCAAGTGCAGCGCGTCAAGCCTGCGCTGCGCTGCTGGCTCACACGGGTACAGGGCTATGGTCTTCAGAAGTGTGGCAGTGTGCTAGCACACCCAGGGCTGGCGCAGAAGCGGACGGCGTTGAAGATGGTCCCACTGCCGCATGTGCTCGACACGAACGTAGGCGACACAGCTCCGGTGCTCCTGCAAAGGTGACAAACCGATTCAACAAGATGACACCGTTTTCTGAACGGGCGACGCTCACCCCACGCTGTGAATTGCACACCCGTATGGCAGGTGTGATGAACCGTCACTGCGTAGGCAGCAACAAAGCATCGAGCAGGGGAAGTCAGCACCCGAAGGATGTTTAGGGTTTTGTAGGGTGAACCAGAGCCGTACCAGGGCTGCACGCAGAGGGCTTGCGCGTTGAGGATGCCGTTGCCGGTGCAGCTGCCCTGCGTCGGCGACGAGGCGGCGCCGACCTTGCTGGAGATGCATAGCCCCCAGGCGTTGCGCAGTTCGCCGACGGGGGCCAGCAGGCGCCTGCGGTCGGTCCCCGAGCAGACGCCGCCATAGGTCATTGCTGCGCCGCGCGCCTCCGCAGGCGGGTCCACGCACACGCCCTCGAAGTTGGACAGCGTCTCGCCGGGGCAGGTGCCGTCGGCGGCGGACGGCGGCAGCGCGCCAGTCAGCAGCGAGAACACGCACAGGCCGGCTATGTTCTCGGTGAAGCCTGTGCTGCAGCCTGCGCGACGGTGAGCAGAGAGGCGGGGTCGCGAAGGTTTCTGAACAACATGACCGCATTATCTGCAGGCTGCGATTGCGTGTATGCTGGCAATGCTTTTCCAGCCGTTGTGGCAAAGGCCGCAGGAGAGCATTGTGCTTCCCCCATGAATCACAAATTAACATTAACACAACCGTCACCCTTCGGCACACCTTGACATCCCATGATGATTACTCATCTGTAACATGATGATTACTCATCTGTGACATGTGCCATGGTCAGTGCGCTCACCTGTGGGGCTGCTCGCGACGGCGCCGGTGTACATGGGGTCCGCGCACAGGAGCAGCGCGTTTTGGAGGAGTCCGCCATCGCAGCCGTAGGTGATTGCATTGACGGGCACGGCGTTGGAGAGCCTGGGTGCACGGGAAGAAAGTCTCGCCGTCAGCAGCTGTGGGAGGGTTTAGCGCTGGAGCTGTGATGAAGCACTCGGCACGGTGCATGTGTGTGCGGTGTGCTGGGCACGCTGTAAGCAAGCGGCGTGAGGCGCCGAGCAGGCTCAACCTCACTGCTGGGCGCTGTGAGATTGGCGTCTGATACACGACACTGCCCAGGTACACATGCAGCGGTTTCGGCAAGCACGCCCAGCTCGCGGCTTTCTTGGTTGAGCAGAGCCTGGCAAGGTGCGCACCCGGGTGGCGAGCACAGGCCGTCGGAGTTGAGGAGGTAGCCGCCGGGGCAGAGGCCGGTGTTCTCTTCCGGAGAGATTGCGCCAAAGTTCCTGATGCAGGGGCCAGCAGGGGCGTCAGCTCGAGCCCCAAACGACAAGTGCACACAGAAATTCGCGTGGAGCCCACTGCCGATGCTGGCCATTGGTCAAACCGCTGTCCCACAGCAGATTCTCTGGCGACATGCAAGTGTGATGTTCGACAGATGCAGGCGTTTTACAGCATGGAGCAAAATGAAAAGTGAGTTTTTTTAAAGTAGTTTTCAGTTATTTCAATTTTTCTTTTTTTACCTTTTTAAATTATAAAATTTAATTATATTTTTAATTAAAAATATAATCATTCAAGATGAAAGTACACGAATTGCTTTTTTATCTAAAAATAATATTTTTCGCTATAGAAAGCAATGAATTTTATTATTGAAAATATTAAAAAAGGAATTAACTCACCCTCCGTCAATGCAGAGACCCTCGGCGTTGAGCAGCAGGCTGCCAGAGCAGCCGCCATTGACGGGCGGGGTGGTGCTGCTGATTTCGCTGGCCTTGCACAGCCCCGCGATGTTGAGCAGCTGGCCAGCGGCACAGGATCCGCCGTAGCCCGGCGATGTGCCCTCAGAGCTGGCCGGCGGGTTTACGCAGACGCCCTGTGGTGCAGTCGAAGCAGGTGTGTCAGCGGGTAGGCCACACACCAGCAAATTAATGTGCAAGGGACCGGTTGCTCAGCGCCCCTTGCGTCGGCGCGGCAGCTCCCGCCGAGTCGCTGAGCCTGTTCTGTGGCGTTATCGGCTGAAGAAAGTCAATGGCGCGCCTGGTAGTTGAGCGAGGAAGCGGCGTCGCAAGTGCCGTCGGATGCGGGCTCGGCGGCGCCGGGGGCGGTGGTGTAGACGCACAGGCCCGCGACGTTGTGCAGCATGTAGGTGGCGCAGCTGCCATCGGTGTTGGCGGGGATGGCGCCGACGCCGCGGGAGTTGGCGCACCTGGTAGTCAATAGAGTCAGATCACCAATTGGCTATCTGCAAAGGGGGAGATCTTATCTTTCACATGCGTTTGGGCCTGCTGTGTGAGGGTTGGGGATGCAGGGGTAGAGGAACCTTTGCTGTTATGGATATGCATTTCGGCTTGACGGTTGCGGCCCACTTCCTCTGAAAAAAGCTTCTGAAAATTCAAGCGTAACAGCTGCAAACGAGCGGACAGTCACAGGACGGGCAGCCGATCTGGCATCAGGGTGCCGGCAGCAGGTGATAGCGTGACAGCAGCGGAAAAGACAAAAGGAGGGGAAGAGACGCACAGGCCCTGCGCATTGCGCATCAGGGTTATGGGACACTTTCCAGTGGAGGGGTCTGGCGACACGGCACTGGTTGGCCTGCGGCACAGCAGCAGCAGCGCACTCAAGCAAGTACCACAGAAGCAGATGGACTGTGCATGCACAAAACGGGCCACATACACCAGCATTCTGGACGACGGCAAAAGCTGGCGGCGACGATGTGGCATGCAGCAGGCTGCCGGCATGCGCATGGTGCTGGCAAGAGGATATGAAGGTCGCAGGGGGGACAACGTGGGCGTGATGGAGGGCTCCACTCACTCACCCGGCGGTCGCGCACAGCTGCACAGCGTTCAGCAGCAGGGGGGCATCGCAGAGTCCGGTCGACTGATTGGGCGGCACCGCACCCGATAACCTGCAGCGCATCCGAGGAGTCGTCAGTGCAGTCGCCAGTGCAGTTCACGACCTCAGGCAAAAGCAGGTTCTGGCACTATGGCCTCGAGCACAGCTGCGGCTGCGGGTCTGCGCAAGCCCAGTGGCAATGAATGCATCAATACCATTCACATGCATTCAACCAGATAGATTCAAGACATGGAGCAAGAGCATCGAATACACCGCATCGGGAGCTCAGCTCACCCGGCATCTGTGCAGAGGCGCAGAGCGTTGAGCTTGAAGTTGGCGGGGCAGGCGCCGGTTATGAGCGGCACTGGCACAGCTCCAGTGTACCTGTCACGACGTCAGCACAAGCTGTGGTCAGCCAAGTACTGGACATGCACCTTGCAGGTGGCCTTTGAGTGACGAGGGGACCGCCTGCACTCGCCAACGAGGGCCGTGCAAGTGCGATTGACTGCACGCCTCAGTTTGCGGACCAGCGCGCAGTGCGAAGGGGGGGAAGACTGGGGGAACACGAGGCAATGATCAGGGGGAAGAGGCGCGCACCGCGGGTCGATGCATAGGCCCTGCGAGTCGAGCAGCCCGGTGGCGCAGGCGCCGCTGCCGAGCGGCGCCACAGAGCCTGCAGACGGCGTCACGCACAGCTTGAAGGCGTTGAGGACCTGGCCGGCGGCGCAGCTGCCGGCGTAGCCGGGGGCCGAGCCGACAGCGGCCGCCGGTGGCAGCACGCACACGCCGTCGCGGTTCAGGAAGCCGGCGGCGCACAGGCCGCTGGCCGCGTCGGGCGGCGAGCCGGCGACGCCGACGGCGTTGAGGCACAGGCCGGCGAAGGTGGCGGTGAGGCCGGGGGCGCAGCTGCCGTCGGGCCGGGCGGCGACGGCCTCGGTGTCGAGGGGGTCGCCGCACAGCAGGGCCGTGTTCAGCAGGAGGGCGCCGGCGCAGCCGCCGGTGCCGGGCTGGACTGGACTCGCATTGGCGGGCCTGCGCATCAGCGGTGTCACGAAGTTCAACAACTCATACTCGGTCCAGGGCAGCCGCCAACGCCGGGAAAGACCGCCAGCGCGTCGGTCCCCCTCGTTTGTATGTCAAGATTCACCAGCATTCACCAACATCTACAACTATTCGAGACTATGCTAAACCAGCTGGACCTTTCGTTACATCGGGTGGGTCTCTGACGATGTGGGCGCATAGGCCAGGGAAACAACCACCGCAGGGTGTTTACAAGCCTGGGTGGTGAATCGACGCCGCACCAACCTGAGCCATGCAGTCACGAAATGGCACGATGTGCAGACATTCTCTGCACATTATGTCATTGGGCACTGGGTGGGTTGAGGACCTCACCCGCGGCTGCTGCAGAGGCCGGCGTTGTTGAGCAGGAGTGGAGAGTCGCAGAGGCCGGTCGACTGGTTGGGCACCACCGAGCCCGATTGCCTGCGCGTAGCGGCTGTGACGCAGTGGGCACGTGCTTGCACCCCAACAGAGGGTGCGTCGCAGTGGGTGGTGAGACCATGGGGCAGTGACATCACGGCAGCGGCAAGGCGAGCGGGGCTGACCGCGCGCGGCGCTCGCAGGTTACGGCTCCAGCAGAGGGGGGACGCAGCACAGCTGAGAGTGCGACACGCACCCGGGCTCAGCGCACAGGCGCAGGAAGTTGAAGAGGCGGCTGCCGGCGCAGGTGCCGGTAAGGAGGTCCGGCGAGGTGGCGTTCGTGAAGCTGCAGTTCGGCAACGTGTCCACGGGTAACTGTGTCAGGCTGGTGGACAATGAAGCTCCACTACCGTAGTGCATGAAGGAAGTTGTAAGGTAGTTGTAAGGAAGATGTATGCTGGGCAGCATAGGTCGTGGGCAACACGTTTGTTGTGTGCGCCCTCTAGTGCATGGCAGCATGCTCTCTGGCAGGCAATGGATTCGAGGCAGCAGTTACCTGGCAGAGACGCAGACTGCCTGCGCGTTGAGGATCGTGTCCCCGGCGCAGCCGGTGAAGCTGATCGGCGATGTGGCGCCAGACACTGTGCTGGACACACACAGGCCGAAGCTGTTGTGCAGGGCAAAGCCAGTGCAGGGCTGGCCATAGCCGGGTGAAGCGCCGAGGGCGGGACTCGGCGGCGTGACGCACACGCCGTCGAAGTTGAGCACGCCGATTTCGCAGGCGCCGGTGGTCGCGTCGGGGGCGGCCACGCCGATGGCGGAGCCGTCGAAGCAGAGCCCCGTGTAGGTGGGGACGTGGCCGGCGGGGCAGCTGCCGTCGGAAAAGGCGGCGACGGCGCCGGTGGCGAGCGGGTCAGCGCACAGCAGCGCGGTGCTGAGCAGCTTTCCGCCGGGGCAGGTACCGTCGGCAGGGTTGGGCGAGACGGCATTGGACGGCCTGCTCGCAAATAACCGAGGAGCTTTGGAATCAGGACTCAGTAACACGTAGATATGGGGGTTTAGGGTTTAGGGAGTCAGGCCGGTGGCCGACTCGCTGTGGCGTAGTCTCTTGCGATGGTGCTAGCTGGCGCTGGTTAAGATGCAGCAGAGGTGGCTGCGACACAGAGCACGCCAGACAGGAGCGCATTCTGACCAAGACTGACACAAGGAAGACTGACACAAGAAAGGGGCAAGAACTTGGAGGACTTTGCTGAAAGTTGAAAGTTTGACGCCGTCTGCGCCTAGAAGGACTTTGCACAGATACAGTCATGCATGCTGAGCTGCGACATGCGAGATGAGGAGCTGCTGGAGCAGAATTGCCTGCTCACCCTGGCTCAGAGCAGAGCCCGACGTAGTTCTCGATGGCGATTCCATTGCACAGCCCGGTCCCCGCAGTTGGCGAGACCGATACGCTGTACCTGCACATAGGACAGGTCAGACCATCGAAAAAGCCGTTCCAGGCACGAATACATGGTGTTTATGCACGCGTCAGCGCAGGTCCCACAGCAGCATTCATAGGGTTCTCGGCATGACCGACCTGGCAGCCGTTCCACACACAGGCACATCGAAAAGGCATCGAGAAGCCAATGAAATGGCGCCGCACCCGGGATCGGCGCAAAGCGCATCAGTGTTGAGGAGGCGGACGCCGCTGCACTCTCCGACAGCGTTGGGAGCGATGGCGCCAGTGTTCCTGGAAGCAGATGAGAAACCCCTCGGTGATCACCAGCACCTTCTTGTTTGCAGCTGTGCAGTGACAGAGCAGTAGCAACATCATCCTCCAGGACAATGGAGCTGCTGCATAAAGCCCGGCTGCAGGACCAAATGCGACCAGCTAAAATGGCGACTGGCTGCTTCTGAACTGGCGATAGAGCAGCACTCTCTGGCAGAAACACAACGGTAGGCTGCGTCTGCCCTGCAGCGTGTCAGGCGTGTAGTCGCAAGCAGGTCTTTCGGTCGGCAACCGGCTGATGCAGTGCTGCCTGTGAAAGGGCACATAGGAAATCGCCGCACCTGGGGTCCACGCACTGCTGGTTGGCGTTGACAAGCAGACCGGAAGCACAGGTGATGGGCGGCGGCGGCGCCGGTGGCGAGGGAGGCGGCTGCGGCGGCGGGGCAGAAGGCGGGGAGGGCGGCGGCCGTGGCGGCGGCAAAGGCGGGTGCGGCAGCGGTGGGCCGTACGCTTGCATCGGCGGTGGCGAGGACACCTCCGTCGTCGGCGCTGCAGTCGGAGATGCTGTCGGCACAGCGGTAGGCGCTTCAGTCGGCGCTGCTGTCGGCACGGCGTTCGGGGCTGACGTGGGCGCCTCGGTGGGCGACGCAGTGGGGACTTCAGTCGGCGTGGCGGTCGGGGCCTCGGTGGGGGCGGCCGTCGGCGCGGCGGCGGGCGGCGGGGCCAGCGCCAGCTCGGACTCTAGCGTCAGACCGGAGATGACAAACTGCAGGGTTGCGGCGGTGATCGCTCCGCGATTGCCGGGCAGCGGCAGCACTGACGGTGTGAAGGTGACGGAGGAGACGCCGTTGAATGTCGAGTAGACGAGCGTCGGGCCCTGCCCCGCAGCCAGGTCGAAGGTCTGCGCAGGAGGTAAGGGAACACCTCAGACTGGCAGAGATCAGAATCGATCGCGTTCCCTCTGAAGCCTTCCCGAACTGGAAGCGGGCTTGACGCACAAACCCATGAAAATCCTGTGCTGAGCATATCTCACAGTTACTTTGTGCAAAGGGGACCGAATGCAGGATCTTGTCCCATCCGACATGGACAGATTAAACAGCATCACTTTGGGCTAGGTGGTGTGCGCTTGTACACATAGCTGCGAATTGCAGCATTGAGGATTTGCAGCTTATAGCTTTTTTTATTTTATTAGCAAAGCAACAGCTCGTCGGCATCATACTTTCGAGTGGACAACGCTGTCCTGCCCATGTCATTGAGATCTCCCGACATGCATCAAGATGTGGCAGGGTTTAGGGATTGGGGTTTAGGGCGCGCGCCTGGTCGGGGAACAGCGCCGGCGCGCAGCTGACTGTGACGCGGACGCCGGCGGGCGAAGTCGGGTTTGCGATGGAGAAGCTGACCAGGCGAAAACCGTCTCCGTCAGCGCGAGTCAGCGTCGCGGGTGCGCCGGCGTCGTTGACGATCACCTGCGCAGCGCGGCAGAGATCGCTGCAGTTATGATGCCTGAAAGAGGAATGCACAACAGAAAAAAACAACAGAAAACGCCTGCCGCAAGCCGCTCCCGCATGGGCGGTCCAGGGAAGGCGGCGTGTGGCGTGTTGCAAACAATCAACATCGCCACTGCAGAATGTGTACACCACACGTTTCGAACCCTGCACCAGAGTTCATGAGGCTGCAAGCAGGTGGGTGCCGCGGTCACCTTGCCGCCGTCAGCACTGGCGTTTGCAAAGGCGCCTGTGGGCGTCTGCGCCACAAAGTTGCTGAACGTCAGGCCGGGGATGCCGCTGGTGCCGACCGGGGGCGTGGTGTTGTCGGGCACGCTGGTGAAGTTGACGACGATGGGCGTATTGATGGGAGCGGTGGGCGCGGCGGTGGGGGCGGCGGTGGGGGCGGCGGTCGGCGCGGCGGTCGGTGCGGCCGTCGGCGTGGCCGTCGGCTTGGCTGTGGGCTTGGCCGTCGGCTTGGCCGTCGGCTTGGCCGTCGGGTTGGCAGTCGGCTTCATTGTTGGCCTTGCAGCTGCAGCCAGGACAGCAGCCGGCCGATGAGCAGTGCCCAGAAGGGTTTAGGCTTTCAGCAGGCGGGGCAACGAACAGGATGCCACGAGGTACCGGGGCGACTGCCAAGGGCGTGCGTGCAGCCAGCCGAAGCCACACCAGAGGAGTGGGGCGTCAGGTATCTCAATGCCTATGCAGCCCAGCACTCGTCCAGCACTTGTCCAGAGGAACAGAGCGTGTCACACGAGCCGGTATGAGCCGAGTCCCCAGAAGGGACGGGTGTGCAGCGAATCAAAACACTGCAGGTAGTGCGGGCGGCGTTGACGGTCCGGCCGGCGGGGCAGGTCAGGCACGTCGCGGAAGCCGTCCTGGGCTGGTACCTGCCGGTGCCGCACTTGAGGCACCTGAAGGCGCCGGCGCTGCGCTTGTAGGTGCCAGCGGGGCACGGCACAGCGCCTCCCCGACCGGGCTGGTAGCCTCCATTGGGCACTGCGCTTTCGGAAAGCTCAGTTTTCGAAAGCTTTCCTCATGTATAAGCTTTTAAGCTTTCAAGCTGAGTAAATGGCAGCCTTTAAACCCGGACCGACGACTCAGCGTCCACAGCTGAACACCTGCTGCCCGTGCACAACTGAGCAGAACACTGCTGCAAAAGGGGTGGCGCTCCCCCAGGGCGAGTCCCCCCACAGGCAGCCGCAATGACCGCAGTGCAGCGCTGATAACACGACCCGGGACATGCGCGCTGCACAAGGTACTGCCAGGAACCACGGGTCCTGAACACACCCCAATCGCTGCATGTGTCGAGACTGGTTTGGTTACATTCAGATACAATACAATAATACAAGAGTCGTACCCACAGAGCCGTCCTCGATAGCAAATTTGGTGGCATCACGAGCGGCGGTGCAGCGGACGGTCCTCCTGGTGCCGCTGCCGTTGGTGACGCACCGCAGGCAGCGGGAGCTCCTCGCCTGCGGCGGGAGCGAGGCAGTGTAGTCAGTCAGATCAAAGCGTGAAGTATATATATATATTATTATATATTATATTGTGTAATATATATATATATATATATATATTTATTGTGTATGCGGCAGCCGTCGATGATGTAGCTGCTGTGCCGTAGAGGTGGTGGCATGCAGCAGCCCTTGAAGTCATCGCTGCACAAGCACCCGCACGCATTGCGCCGGATTTGAGGAGCGCCCCCGTGGCAAGTGCACTTGCTTCGATCGCTACCCGTCATCCGCTCGCGTGCTTCGCAATCGCAATCGCAATTGCAAAGAACTCAAAGAGAGGGGCAGTTGCATGCGTCGGCCAAGCCAGCACACGCCATCAGAACGAGTCAACACTGTCGCAGGAACACTGCAGACTGCGCACCCTGGTGCAGTTGTTGCCATAGTTAGTCAGCGCAACGCAGCGCGCTCCGGTTGTCCTGGTGGCGCACTTACGCAGGACGCGCAGCACCTGAGGCGGCAAGGGGCAGCTTGTTATGTGGAGGGATGCCTCCAAAATGGAGTCCATGCGCCACGCAAGAGAGCCTCCGACAACACAGGTATAATGCGATATGAAGAGCAGCCCAGCCTCACGAACACATGTTGAACCGTTCAAGGGTTCACAAAAAAAAGTCACCTCAGGGTCGGAGGCGCCGGCGCCGGCCACCAGCAGCGTCAGCTCCGCCTTGTCCTGGGCGTTCCTGATGCGGGTGAGGGCGGCGCGATCGGACGGGCTCAGGGCCAGTGGCGCGCCGGCGGCAGGGCTGGCGGCCATGGCGACGAGCAGCAGGGCGCCCGCCGCGAGTGCCACCATGGCGGCCGCTGTTGAGCGGCTGCCAAGCGGAGCATGGGGCCGCGCCTGCAGGCCACAAAGAGAAGACAGCAGTGAGATCCAGCATGGTCACATGAAGCTGCTGCATGAGGAGCTCAACGGCGTCTCATATCGCACAGTGTTGACACCTGCCAGGCAGCGCCCGCACATCTGAGAGGCTCTCACACATGTGCGGGTTTCCGCTGCCCTGAACCCACATGGCCTGGTTCAATGTTGAGCCCTTCCGCTGAAGGTGCGGGTGGAGAGTGTATTGCACGTGTGCCACCATGTCCTCCATATTCTATCTGTGACCAATGTGAAGCCGCTGCGTGCAGATGCAGCTGCCAACATCAGCTGCTGCGCCGCGGCGGCGCAGAGCAAGCAGCAGGCCACAGCTGCGGTTGTTGAGCAGCCTTGAAGTTGCCAGGATGAATGTTATTCCACAAGCTGGCCAGCGAGAGTGCGACGGGCGCTGAATGCGCTGCCAGCCAGGCGGTGTTTTCGAGCCTCGCTATGCTGAGTCAGAAATCAACAACGCTCTTACATGTGGAGCCCGTGATGCTGGACACCAGGATCAGCTGAATCTTATTCATCCAAGGCTAACAAGCGCTTTTCGCCAGGTCAGCCTGCAAGGCAAGCCACGTGCATGTGGCCCAGTTCATCTCCGAAACGAGCACCAGTGCCACAAAAGCAGGCATCAGGTGCGCTGATGGCCTGGTTTCGATCAAAAACATGTGATGAATCATAAAGGCTGGCACTTGGAGGGTGAGGTACCGTGTGGTGCCTGCGAACGAGCAAACTATGGAGCAGCACCATGCTAGCTGGCACCGCTCAGTACGATCTTAGCGATGGCTGCTGAATGGTGGTGAAGATGAGCTAGATCTCGCAGTTCCAGTCGGCAGGAGTGCTATATTCCACGCTGGATAGAGCCTGACGAGCTGCAGGATTGGCGGGAACAGATTTCGCCATCACAAGAACAGATCAGGTGCAAGGCGCCTGGGGTGCGGCAAACCTCAGCAATGAAGCTTCCATGGCACTGAAAATTCATTAAGGATCCATTAGCATGCATCCGAGTCATGGAGCAACCTCTGTACAGGATGTCCGGCCTCTTCTGGACGGCGTACTGCAATTTTCAGAATTTTAGTGCGTGCGCTGCAGCCGTGCGACTTTTTGCCCCGAGGCGGGGCCCCCGTGGTTGATCGTTCGTTTCCGCTTAAACCCGTCCATCGGCAAATCCGGCCCGCTCAGCGTGCCACGTCGACGACTGCGCTGGTAAGGAAGTGGCGATCACGCCCTGCAGGGTGCGACCTGGCATGCGGGCAGCGGATGGAGGCCCTAGAATAGGTTTTGGAAGCTCTTGAAATGTACACCGCACTCGGAAACGCGCTGTGTCGGAACCATGTTGCACAGCCATCGCAGCCCAGCAACATCGTTTAGGCCAACTTGCGACCACCCCGCCCAGCAGGGCTCCTGATTCATACACCAAAGGCATCTGAGACAGTTCACATCGCCACAGACCGCCCAACTAGCATGCTGCACTGCATATTGACTGCCCCACCCTGTAGCGCAGAGAAACCTGAAAGCAAGTGCAACGCACGCGAAAGCAAACCACTGTCGGCCGTGTCGAAGGCGTTGGGGTTGCCCTTAAGTAGAGGGAAGCGTGGGAAGGCCCACGGGGGAGTTTGCGCCGTGTTCAAAAAAGTTGTTCGGCACTAAGGCACATTTCACAGGCGACCGGCCCGCCGGCCGGCCCGGGGCGACAGGCTAGCGAGTGTGGTGTGCCATCTGTTGCTGCTGACTCCATCAGTCATTCATCCCTTCTCAGTTCGCTCATTGGTTCGAGTGGTCGTGTGTTTGAAAGTTGCTGAC
>JAABUW010004055.1_pt1 | contig 20216 bp, 16 predicted proteins | sample 5560081 | NCBI WGS metagenome assembly JAABUW01 (sample SAMN10711882, study PRJNA513363) | rock metagenome | isolation source: Antarctica rocks | place: Antarctica: Victoria Land, Knobhead sud
TCTATCATTCAGAGATCAATGATCAGTCGAAACGAGCTAATCAAGATGTTGAACGCGAACTTCGAATCTACTGCAATTACATGCAGAATGACTGAGCTAAATGACTTTCAATGATGAAATTCAGTGACAATTTCAATACGTTCTTGACTATCTTGATGATCTCTTTCTACTTCAATAAAGACTTTTACCCTCGAATGAGTTTCGATTCAGATACGACTGATTATGAAACGACTCGTCAACGTATTGAAGCTAGAAAGATCAATGACATTGTCACTTAAATGAGCGAGCTTCTTATCTTCGATCATCAACAATTGAAAAAGATCAAGCAGATCACTGAAGCTTAGGTGAACAAGCATAGACGAGACATCATCTATAAAGTAGATGATCAAGTTTGATTAGTTTTTGAAAACATCAAAATCACTAGATCATGCAAGAATTTGAAAGACAAGCAGCTCGATCTCTATTCAATCACAGTCAAAGTTGAGATCTTCTATCGTCTTCAGCTATCTAGAAGCATGAAGCATATACATTCAGTGTTCAGCTTGAAGTGTCTACGACCTTCATCAAACGACTCTTTATTGAAACAACATTCTGAACTCTTTAAATCATTGATCATTGAAGAGAATGAAAAGCATTGAGAAGTAGATGATATATTGAACTTCAGGCGATATAAAGAAAGACTACAATACAAGGTCAAATGAATTGAGATAGATCGTGACGACGAATGATACTATGTTGATAAAGGGAAATTCGATGACTCGAAGAAAGTTCTGAACGAATTTCACAAGCTATACTCGAATAAGTCGCACTAAATTAAAAACACGATGAATTTTTTTTTGCTTTTATTTCTTTTCTATTCATGCAAACATGAATGTTCGAAGAGAGAAATAATGTTATGAACATGTCTGAATCAATCAGAGTTCAGATCTAACCCTAATCAATTTGATTAAAGCAAGTCATGATGCTATGTCTAGTTTGAACCTAGAGCATTTCTATTGAATTCTTTGAGTCATTCTCAGCACTTCTTCTTGTTGTTCAGCACTTTCTTCATTCATTTCTTTCATCATTCTTTTAGGCAAACACGTCTGACATATTACATCACATCTGTATCGAGCCTAGCGCAGCCTCAAGTCATTATTTATAGAAGAGCTTGCACTCTTTCTCTTCTATATTCTTAATGTCTTGTTATAGTTATCTCTAAAGAGCAATACATACATATCAGTCTCGAGTCTCTTTGATTGAATGATCTAGGCATGATCTCAACACTGAGTCTTGTTCAACTCAATGTTGTAACTGCTTTACATTTTTGATATCTCAGAGAGTAAAGACTTTCAGAGATTCATCAAGAGTCTGAGAATGAGACAAGAATTGACGATGTTTTTGTACGAAGTCAGTTCTAAGAAATTTTGATAGACGAGAAAATAACTCAAGATAGATGATTAAATCGAGACTTTGATTACTCTTGAAGAAATCGAGTTGAGTATTCACAGATGATCAAATCATGATGAAGAATTGATGATCAAGCGAAGAATGATGCTCAATAGTATGTAGTGAGATTGTTTGTTAAAGTGTTTAGTCTTCAAAGAAGAGTGTTGCTGATTTGAAAGAGATTTTTTGTGATTCTCAAGCAATCAATGAAGATTCTTTATCATTGATTCTATTAATTGATTTGAACTGATGCTACTGACTGAGCGATAGATTCTCTAGCAATTCAATGATCATATGTTTTCATTGATTTTATTGATTTCTTGATGTTGTTCTGTCTTTCAATGTCATTGATCATCAAATACACAAATTTCTTTATACTCATCTCATTGTCAATCGAGTGAATTTGAATGAATATAAAGATCAGTATCATGTGATTAATGAATTCTTAAAGTAATGTTGAAATCGTGTCTAGAAACTAATCAGAGTGCATGCGTGACTAGAATGTTTGATCTATAAAGATAGTTATAACTAAGACTTTAAAAATACAGAAGAAAGAAGATACAAAAGGCAAGAAGAACATGCTCTATATAGTAGTAACTCAGATTGATGCTAGTTTCAAAGAGAATATGTTGAAACACAAGAAAGATGTTGATTTGAAAGATGTTTGTGACACAAAGAAATGTGTTTGTCATAGAAATCTGTTGATCACTCGTAACACAAAGAAGTGTGTTTATCATAGAAGACAATAGAAGCTGATTAAAAGATGCTAGAAAAGAAAAAAGATGCTGAGTTGTATCTGAGTCAAATCTGAGTCAGATCTAGATTAGATCTCAACTAGATCATTGACTAGCTCTAATTAATTCTGACACATTCGTAATAATGAGTTCGTTGAACTCACAAGATTCATTAAACTCAAGAAGTTTAAAGAGAAAGAAGAGAATGAGCAATTATCTTTCAATGCTTCAGAGTATTTAATCAATCTATTTCAAAAGATTTCTTTTGATTACTTTATCTGTAGTTTTCACTTAAGACATGAGTATTTTCAAAGTTTATGACTATCGTTGCAGTTCACACATCGTCTTCTATTCATCGACACAATGCACTTCTTAATGTAATGTTTATTTGTGCATTTGAAGCAACATTCTTCGTTTTTGCAGAATTTAGTCATATGATCAAAATTGAAGCATCTATAGCACTGTGTGATATGACAGTTCTTTTCAAACAATTTGCATGAGCATTCTTGATATGAGTTCAGCATGTCTACGTTTAGTAGTCAATTTGTTATCGTTTTGATTGCGATCTCTATAATGAGCGATGAGTGAGTCTTTTCACTTTCAACTATTTTCTTGAGTCAAGCTATTCTCAGCATCTTTAGATCTTCATGAAGTCTCGCGTTGTTTTTTATTAATCTTTTGATGATTGTCTTCTGATTGCTTGTGTTCAATGTGATGTGTATATCATGTGCTAGTATCGCGAAGCTTTTACGCACTACGTGCGCTGAGCTTGCGATTCTCTTCACTCATGTCTGAGACTTTTCTAGAGCTGCTCGAGCTTTCAAGCTCATCGCGTGAAGTGCAATGTCTTCGCTTTCAAGCTTGCGAAGCGACACTATTAGATTTCATTGCGTCGTCGACGCGTTTGCGATTTCTTGAAAGATCTGATCAATTGATCTCTTTTGTATCTCTTTCATCTCTTTTCTCTTCACTATTTTCATTAGAATTTCGCGTTTCTTGCGAAGCGATGACAGATCATCTCTGAATCGCTGCTTTTCAGTTGTCGCTTCTTCTCTTGCTACATCGACTCATGATGATGTTTCAAATGTGAAACGCGTATTTTCTTGTGTTTGTAGTTGTTTATTAAGAAGTTGAACGAATGTCTTCAACTTCTGTACATTCTTCGCAATGAACGCGTCTTGACTTTCAATCTTTCTTTCTGAAACATTTCGAAGACGTCGAATCAGCTCTAAGGTCACTTCTTTTCATGAATGATCTTTGCCCTTCTCTTTCTCTAACGTCGATGTCTGTGTTAGTAGGTCGATGATGCTGGTAACTTTCGTCTCGCCATTGCGTGAGTGTTTAGGCTTCGCGTCGCTGCCTCTCTGCGACGGGTCAACGCTGCTCGCAACCGCCATTGAATCAGCATTACTGCTGCTCATGCGATTCGTCATCGTCTATCCGTCTACTTGAATAATATAATATAAAAGATCTTTATTTCAAAGTAACACAACGAGCAATAAAATTCACTTTCAAAGTAATAATGTCACATGACCATGAGCCAGAAATGAAAGTGTGGCCGGTTAGTCCTCATCTCTTTTAGCATGCGCCACATACCAAAGCCGCACTGAAAACGGCGGACGGTCTGGCTTTCGGTCATTCTTCTCCCTCTTAGCAGAAAAGAATACTTCTGTTGTTCATCGACAACATCGGAGATCCCATGCCATGATTGCCACGTGGTCAGTATGAACATGAAGGTGCTCTCTTTGCTTGGATAGCCGTATTGCTCTGGTCGATCACATGGTTTACTCTTTGGCAGCTTGGCATTTTCGTCGCTGTCGTCACGTATAGTTCTGATCCTATTCGCTTTGACGGTGGTCATAACATGGCTGGGGGGGACAGTTTTGCATTGCCCGCCACCTCGCTGCCCGAGAAAGCTGTGGCGACAGGCTGTAGCTGCTTAGAAATCTTCGCACAAGAACACCGCTTGCCAATTCTTGAAGACCGTTAATGGTACACAGAAGTTGGGGGTCGGCGCCTGACCAGCTTCGTCGAAGTATAGAATGGTTGGATCGAAGGCTTCCGATATGACCTCGCTACCAGCATTGTTACTGCTACAAAAAACAGCGTCGCTTTTCCGTATGATACGTCGTTCCATACTATCCTGGACTTCCTCGAAAGTCTCTCTTGCCTCTCTGCCAAATCTACCATCTTTGCAATGAAATTGTTCATGTGCATCGTATAGTTGTAGAAGGCATCGAAGTCATCAATGACTTTCTCTAAGTGGAACTGGGCTAGTTCTGGACCTGTGTATTTCTTCTTCTCTTCGGCGTACAGAACTTTAGCGATTTCACGGTCGTATTGTTTGACACCTGCGGTACGGAAACCAAGAGTCATTCCGGCAGGTAGTAGAGGTCTCGTTGCCGAGTCGCTGCATAGTTTCCCAGGCGCCTTTCCACGCCTTTTCTTTCGCCCTGAAGTTGTCGAAAAGCTCCTGACCACTGGCCATCTCTGTGACCAAGTTCATGTACTTATTGAAGTACTGATACTCGAGATCTTTCTTCCAGGCGTCCGAGGTATTCGGCGGTTTCATCGCGCGTGGTAGGTTAGCATCTTGGCTGGGCCAGTCCATATAGTCCTCGTCCTTGAGGATGCTCATTCTCTGTGTAGAACGGGTCTCGAGTCGCAGGAACTTCATATGCTTGAGCTCGGGTGGCAAGTATTTCCAGAAAGCCGAAGCAACAGTATTCACGGCTACGTTGCTTGTACCGAAGAACCCGATCTTATGACCGACTTTCATCAAGCCATACGCCTGAAGTACCTGGATATAAGTTGCCCTGTTTCAGGTGGCCCAATACAAACGCTGAGTAAATCACGCACTCTCCTTGGCGCGTCTAATACGGCGAGTTGCTGCTTGTTGTCGATTGTCGTTGCCCATTTCTGGTAGTCCTTCTCGTATTGAGCACGGTGTTCTTTTGTGGGTGGAACGCCCAAGGTAACGTCCGCCAAAGTGAACTCTCTGCTTGCTGGGTTCGAAATGAGAGCTTGGCGTGTGGGGTCAAGCCTTGAATTCTTGTCACCTACGTTTCAGAACTCTTTGATGGCTATGAGTTCCCTGGAAGCAGCTTCACTGTCGTAGATGACCTCGATGTGAGCGAGTTTGAGTTGCCCGTCTTTAAGCTTCAACAAGTCGCAATATGTTACCCGGTCATCTGCATTTTCTGACTTGGTAATGAAAACGCAGAAATCTGTGCCGGTGGCTGTGAGTTCAGCTGGATCGCGCGGAATGACCTCTTCAAACCACCAGTCGAATTTCTCGGAAGGGGCGTGCGCTCTCCTAGGACCTGAATTATCCTAGTCTAATCGAACACGGCTATCATCCGAAGGTGATGCTCCTTTGATGCCATCCTTGGTGGGTGTCTGTCGAACATAGGCCACCGCATAGGTCCGAAACTGCTTCTGATCGTTGGTTAGATTGTCCTTACTGACCATGTATATCCCTCGATTATGTAATGTCAACGAGGGGAAACTCTTAAGAAACACGCGATAAGGTCGAAGCTGCAGATGGATCATCTTGCCTTTCTGGAATTGCGACTCTCGGATTACCGTCAGCGCGCCGTAGATGGCAAAACTCTGCGAGTGTTTCCCAAGGTTTATCTTCTTCTGCAAGACGTGATAATTACCTCGGGCAAATCCGGATTTGTCGAATTTGCCTGTAACGTTTGTTTCTTTGGCCAGTGGACAGTACATCCCGTCCTTGGAACGTTAGGATCGGCTCAGTGTCGTTCCACAAACCAAGACAAGTCTGCACTTGTTTGTCCATGTATTGTTGAATATGGCGATAGCCGCTGCTCAAATGTACGAAATGCCAACATGCTGACTTCGAGATCAAGGCTTGCTGAAGTGGATCGGGCGTTAACCTGGGAATTTCCTCCTCCGAAAACTTCTGGATTTTCTTAGGTTCTCCAAAGGCATTTCGGTCGTGTAGATATTGAGATATGTATAGTCCTGGTATGAAACCAGCAGAATGTCGATTTGATCCAAACATGTAGGCCGAGGAAGGCATGATCTCGTATATACCAGGGAATACTTAAGACGGGTTAGCGACTTGCGTCAAAGGAACTAATACCCTTGGACTCGTGCTGTCTTCGCTTTGGCTCCTTTCTGTTATCGAGTCTTCTAGAGCTAAACTCCTTCTTATCAGTGGCAGCTGCCGCGGTGTCCAGATGGATAACTCGTCAAATCCCGCACTGGGTCTTGTAGGATTCAGTGGTAGTAGTGACCAAAGTCCGAGTCCTCCATCTTGCTGTGTCGGTGCCGCTGGTTTCTCGAAGGGGCGCTCAGCGTCTTCCACCGCCGCTTTTTTCCCGTGCTCAACACCGGCTCCGACATCTTCATTCATGCCTCAATCTGCACTGTCCAACGTACCTCCGTCTCGTTCATCTCCTTCCCAAGACCTCATCTTCGTAAAGATTGACATCCCCCATGCGACGGAAGACTCGACGAACCCGTCGTGCACGGCGCTTCATCCACGGCTTTCCTGTAGGCGGAGAACGACGCGGAAGGCCGTCGCGACCTATTCGGCCAGGGAGAACAGCGACAGCGAGGACAGGGTCACGGAAGCGGCTCGCATGCACGTGCTCGATCATCGCTCCCAACGCCTATATGCTCCTTTTCTTGAGCTCTGAGCTGCGGTGATTTGGTGAAAACATCTTTTCCGCCAGCACATACATCTCATCGACAGCCTTCTTTAGCGCCTACTCATTCTTCTTCTTTTATAGCCTCCTTCTCCTCCTTCAACTTATCTCCTCACAATTCCCCGGCCTTCTTCACATAAACTACCTCATCCATCATCACCCTCCCATTGATCATAGCCCTCACCCTTCGAATGTCCGCGATTTTCCTTCCTAAACTTCTCCCACGACCCGTCACGGTCGCTTTCCATCCCCCACGCCTCGTCGAGAATGTGCAGATTATGGGAAAGGTTCCGAATGTCGCTTGAGGGTGTTAGGCGTAGGATGTGCTACGTGACCTTATCCCCGTTGACTGCATCCTTAGCTACTTTCCCCTCCGCCTTATTCTATGCCTTTTCAGCCCTTTGAGCACCTTTCTTTGCTTTTTGGCGGTCCTTTGGCTGTCTCGATGACGACGCGTCACCAAGATTCTGGTTCGCGGCAGGCCTGCTTCGGCTGTACTGCTGCTACTGCTGCAGTCGATTGACGAAAGCGAGACTGCCTGCTGTGGTCGCCTTCTCTTGGTCGAGCTTGGCTTGCTCCCCCCGGTTTTTTCGCTCCGGTGGCGACAGTTGGGCGACGTGGGCTGCCTCGTTTGCCATATTCGAGATCACAATGGGTTTTAGCTGGTTGGGATCTCCGAACATGAACAGCCCTTCCGAGACCGGTAGTATATCAAAGGTCTACACATGGCCGCTATGGGCGCTTGGCCAGTCTCATCCATGTAGATTACAGCTGGGTTGAACGCGTGAACAAGTGGCTTACAGCCAGCCTTGTTCAGGGTGATCAGAACAAAGGAAGATTCCTTGGTGCCGCGATCTACCAATGCGTTCCGAGCATTCTTGTAGACTTCTCTTGCCCCTTTGCTGAGACGCCCGCTATTCTTGCGAAACTCCTGATTAAATTCGCGATATTCCGAGGATTCGTCTCGCTCGTCAACGCTCTTGATCAGGCCCTCGCCTAGAACTCTGGACCGCTCATTAGGTTCTGTATATCGTCGAAGCTCCTCGGGGTGTTCCGCTATAGCTTTTGGTGTAGTCTGGAACAGAGCCGCTAGAGCCGCCAGCTGAGCCCGTATGCCTTGCAGTACTTGCCTACCTGTCTATGGACACGTTCAGACAAGAGTCTGAGAGCTTCCTTGACGTTCTCTGCAGTATCTTGATGCTCACCGTATTCGGCATCGATCTTCTCGATTGCATGCTTGAATGCTGGATTGTCTGTGACCAAGTTCCTTGTTCCTTAGAGGGCCGATGGGCTTGAAGGTCGTCGTCGTCGTGATTCTCGTGCATTAGGCTTGTGTCTGTCTCCGCAGAGCTTGTCAGAGGAGGAAGGCGGCGATGATCTTCGGAACATCAAGGTACGTAGTTGAGAATCTCTTTGGGCGCCTGGTACCGAAAGAAAAGCTTGATTACTAATATATAAAAGAAAAGAGCTATCCCATGTGTATATATATGCAAGACATATCAATAGACAATGACCAGAGAAGGAGCTGTATAGATGTTGTGGAATACAAACTTCTGATATTTAAGAGAGGAGAAAAATTTTGGTGGGAAGTCGCCGTTCTTATAGACGAGGATGAACCCTCAACCCCGGATGAATTTCCCAACGAATATTCAATATCCGTGAACGCGGGTGGGAAAGCGCAGGTGAACACGAGGGGAAGAGCGCCGATACGGAGGATGAATGTGGAAATTGGGTGCAAAGCGGTGGTATGAATGTAGAACGAACAGATGGGGGTGGAAATGAGCGCTGATAAGAAGAATGAATGGTATAAATAGAGGCGCAGAGGGTGTATGAATGCGGAAAGAATATATCCAGACAGAATGAATATAATATAGGTGAGGTGAGGTGAGAAGTGCCGTCGGGCCGCAAGAAGAGAACCAAGTTCATCCTAAGGTTACTCAACCAGACCTACCCCCTACACAATATCCAGATCATCATCATCCGGCCTACCCATCCCAAAACTCTCCCTCCCAGCCTCTTTAATCCCCCTCTCAGTCACAAACCTCGTTTTCTTCCTCACACTCTCCCCCATCGCCATCGCCTTCCGCTTCTTAATCGGGCTCAAATGCACATCCCTGGCTTTATTCCCCAACAACCCCAAACCCCCAGCATCTACAGCCTCTACCTGCCCTTCAACCTGAACGGGCCCAGAACCGCCATGCCTTAATCGCAAGCATTCGCCTCCCATGCCATTCCCGCCCTCGCCCAACTTCCTCGCAATCTCCTTTTCTCGCTCTCTCTCTGCCAGCCTCTTTCTTACTCTCTCTTCCTTGCTGCCTCCCCGCTCCAAGCCCTCCACATCCAACAAACTAGCCGCACTCCTCGACGGGCCAACAAAGAATGTCGAAGCACTCGAGCGATCATACTGCGCCCCTTCCTTCACCAAACCATCATCCTTCTTCTTCCCACCCTTCCCACCCCAAAAGCCCGTTCTCTTCCCTCCAGGCCCAAAAGGTGCGCTCATCCCATTAACTTCCATTCGTCCTCGCCTCACCTTCTCAACCACCCGATCCACATGCCATTCGCAGAATTCCGTATGGCGCTTATCGACCCAACTACCGCAAGGCTTACCATCTTTGCGAGCGCTCTTACACCAGCTCAAGTCACGGCTTGTGCCTATTTCAAGGACCGTGTCATCGCTGGAATTAAGCACGAGGCTGAAACGACCGGTGTCCACTTTTCCAGGGGGGGGAGGCATGATTGAGGGATTGAGTATAGCAATGATAGTGCCTGGGGTGAGTTTCCAGAATCTAGTGTAAGCTGTAGTGAAGAGGTAGAGATCAAGTGACCATTTAAGGTCAGTGAGGGTCAAAACCATGTATTTCCCTTTTGTGTTGGCCTCGCTTTCTGCGGCTTCCGCCATTGAAGTTGATTCCGCAGCAGTAGATTTCCTCGGATCTTTGTGCGTCAGAGGCTGAGATTTGGAAGCGATAATACCAAAGACTACGTAGTCATTTTCGAGGGATTCGGGAAGAGAGTAGTCTGGTGATTTGACGGTTGCCAATAGGTTTGGAAGAAGTGTAATCGATTTCTCAGAGAGTGTACGGGTTAGGAGGTCGTGCGGGAGGATACGCTTAGAGAGATGAAGAGAGGAGTAAGATTCAAAGAGAAAATTTTCTGTTGGACTACTGGGACGAGAGTCTGGAAGTGGTGTATTGAATGGCGGTGTTTGTGAGCGTGTGGAACTGGGCGCGGTTGGCGAGGGTTCTGAGGGTTCGGGGCGAGTTTTGGATTTGGTAGAGGGAAATGCAGAGATGTTTTGCCGCCGCGTATTGCGTACTCCAGAGACCGTGTTGCTTCTATGGACAAGACCGCCAGCTGGTTTATTAATGGCATTGAGGACATCATCCCTGGAATACCCCCCATGCCCTCCAGGGTTAGCATTTACTTTCAGTTTACCAAGGTCGGACTCTGTTACGGCAGTGCTCTTGAAAGCATCAAGCTCTTGCTGCGGAATACCGAAACCAGCACTCCGCTGCTTTCGAGCTCTCTTAGCCTTGTCGTTTTGCTCCCTAGCCTGCTGTCGCATCTCTGCCATTTTCTCACTGAACGATTTTGGCCTATCTGTATTGTTCGGGGCATTGGAGTTCCGAAAGCCCCTCTCTAAAGCTTTTCCAGGATGTGGTTTATCCTGAAAAGGGTCATCGTTGGCTGGGACCGGTGCATTCGGCGGCCTGCGAAGTGAGACATTTCTCCCCTTGAGACCCTTGTCTATACCCAAAAGCACTCTCCCGGGTGATCTGGCTTCTTCTGGGACCACGCGCTTCCGCTGTGGAGACACTGGAATCTGAACACCCACCAAAGACTTGGGTCTGGCCATCTCTCTAACAGACTGAGCTTGTTCCCTGATTCCGAGGACCGTGCTGGGCCTTCTCATGGTTCTTGTGTCCTCCAAAGACCCGTCATCAATGTCTGAACCGGCTGTAGCTTTTGCTTTCTTTTGCTGCAGCTTCCTCAGCTTCAGTTGCGCTTGCAGAGTTTCCAGGCGCAATCGCAGCATTTCTTCGTCCTCATCATCGTCGTCAACGGCACTTTGGCGTAAATTAGGCTTCGCAGCCGATCTCTTGAGGGGGGAAGGCGATGGAGATGTTCGATCTTGATATTGGCGCAGTCGATGTCGCCCGCTTGGAGAGCTGAGAAGGGCTTCATGTGGAGAGCGTGGAGGCCATCTTGACGCAACAACTTCTATATTGGGACTTAGTTATGTACTCAAACTTGGACTATCTGGTACATACCTGTTGACATTGTTGCGCTCGAGGTGGTTGTTGGAGAGACCTGACTGCGGGTTAGTTACATTTGCGCACTTCTAAAACTAGGTTGAGCAACCTACCAGCGTGCCGCGCAAGTCAATGTGAGTTGAAGGAATTGCAAGAGCTTTGCACTGCGACAGAGCTACATAAAGAAGTGTGGTTGAGGTACGTGACAAGCGCGTCGAGACGCGTCAAACGCAACGGTTTCCGTTTTCTGGTCAAAATTCAATGTCACCTTGGTTAGTTTGAAAAAGGCAGCTATATGTAGGCTGAGCAGCAATTACTTCCTCTCTCAAATCTCAAATTATTCATGCGAAACATCTATGTACAAGCACCCTTGGCACGCTCCAAGGGCTGATTCATGCTGGTCTATGGATAATCTAACCCTTGCTGTTCCACTACAGGCCTACCATAGATTATGACATGTCAATACTGCAATCATTATTAGCCGATGAGTCTTCTAATCAAGGGATTCCGCTTACACCATGGATCCATGTCCTGGCTCACTCACAACCACGGCCGCCAACTCCCTCAGCTTTTCTTTTGGCATTTCAGGGAACTTGACTGCATAATACTTGTCTTCCCATGCTTTCTTGACATTTTCTACCTTCTCCCTTGGTACCAAATGTACAGTGCACCCTCCCCATCCAGCTCCCGTCAACCGACTTCCATGTGCTCCTGCTTCCCTGGCAATCTGACATAGCTCGTCTAGCTCAGGACAACTGCAATCGTAATTATCGCGACAGGAAGCTTGAGTCTCGTTCATAAGAGCCCCGAGTTTTGGAAGAAGGTCTGCGGAGGGCGGCGATTGCAGAAGCTCCTTAAACGCTATAACCCTGAGAGCCTCGGAGAAGACGTGCTGGGCGCGTTTGTAAAGCTGGAAATATGTTGTCCTGACCGGGAACTTGGTCATAAAGGTTTCTTCTAATTTTGGTATCGACATGGACAGAGCAGAAGCAATATCTTGGCGAGTGTAGCCTTCGGTTTTACTGAGCAGTTTCGTGACGAGTGCAAGCATGTTTTCAAGTCGCTGCTTTGGTGAAATATCTGAGCCGACCATTGGTTTCACTCCATTATAACAAGTATTTTGAAAACCTCGAAGACTTCGACCCAAAGGCCCATGATCATCTTCCAACTTCAAACCTAAGACTGCCGCCATTACTTCTGCTGCCAGGGTACATTCGACGACACGGAGATTGTAGCGTTCCGGACCAGTGACATGCTTATCAGCAGCAACGAAGCTTTGAGCAATCATGAAAGTAATCGGGGGATCAGTCTTTGGAAAAGCTATGGCTTCAGCATGGAGGTTTGGTGAAAACGATACGCTGACTGCATCACCCTGGATGGAGAAAACAGAAGCTGATTGGTCCATCCCTCCAGAATTAACTCCGACGGAACGTTCTGAAACGATCGCCTGCTCTACCAATTCACTCTTGATGACAAGTTCCCGACCATTTGCGCGAAGAACAGCAAGAGCACTAGCACATACGAAAGCTGCACTACTCGATAGACCACCGCCAGCAGGAACAGTCCCGTCAACAAGGATTTGCATGCCACAAAGAGAGGGCTTGGAATCTTTTCGATAGAGCAACTCTACAGCGCCCTTGAAGCCAGATTTGAAATAATTTGTCCATTCGTGAGTTGATGCATCTATCTCCACCTCACCGGTGCTCGGTATTGAAAAGCTCATTGGCTTGAATTTTGACGAGTCCACATTGGCAATATCAATCTTTGATTCAGATGAAACCCGTACGGCAATGAGGACGTCTGCCGCAATTGCCATTGGCAGAACCTCATATAGTGAGTAATCGATATGCTCGCCAATGAGGTTGACTCGGCCCGGACTGCGGGCAACAAATTGCGGAGAGCTGCCATTATATATCTCAGAGAAGCGGCGGGTAAGGTTTCCCCATCTTTTCTTTTGAAATTGAAGATCTCCTGGTGCGTAGACCACATTGAGGTCCCGTACGACCGGGACAGGTTCATGCATCGTACCACCAGCCATCTTGATATTAAAAGACCCAGTCAGATAGGAATGTGCAAATTAGGAAGTTTGATGGTAGAAAAGCTAATGTATACAGAGAAGAGAGACGTCTGGAGATATAATTAAGGCTTGTGCAACCTGTCACAATGTACCTAGCCAGAATGTCGGGTCATGCGGGCAATAACTCTATTTGATTGTTCAGTCCGAAGTACACAGCAGTCAACCTAACATAGTACAGACTTGCTGAAGATTGAACAGTCAAATATGGAGAATAGAAGAGATATCATATCCAAGTTTTCAATATTCTGGCAAAAGTACAACGTAGCCTGAATAGAATACTGTAGAATACCGTAATGCTGGTGTAACTGTAAGATTCCCCGCGATCCACTAGAGACAAACGCTAGATCTACTCTACCCTAGCGGCAACTCTATTCGTAGCCGATATCGGAATACTCGCCAATTGAGATTTCTCTCATCTTCAGAACAAGCCCTGACTCATACTCTTTGGAGATCGAACATCATGTTGCGGACACAGCCAGCACGAAGTTCATTTTGCGCCCTCAAGCGGTGCCAGCAGTATTCCCTCGCACAATGTCCTCACTTTTCTTCAAGCACGCGAGCAGCGGCTATTTCGCCCCACCGCAATCCTGGGCATATCTTGCCCTTGAAACAACAAAGGGAAATCGTTAGGAGAGGGCAAAGTACTGCTGCCCAACCGGCTTCGTATGTGCTTGATATCTCACGCGACTAGCCTCTTCGTTGACCTCCAATCGCAGTCAGACAAGAGCGGTTCCCAGCCCAGCGTTAAATCAAGACACAAGACGGAATAATGTACATCCTCTCCAAAATGTCCAAAAACCAGAGATGGACGAATCGTGAGTGGCTCTATGCAGGTTTCAATTCTCAGAAGTGCGTTGAGTAACGTGGCTATGATTCCAGTTTCGTGGGGCTTAGTGGCGGGGAGATTTTCCATGAGATGATGCTACGGCAGGGGGTCAAACATGTTTGTATGTGCCCGATATATCTTCGGAAATGCTCCAGGGATCTAATGATATTTACAGTCGGCTACCCTGGCGGTGCTATTCTACCCGTATTCGATGCCATCTACAATTCAAAACACTTCGATTTCATCCTTCCGAGACATGAACAAGGAGCAGGTCATATGGCGGAGGGATATGCTCGAGCTTCCGGCAAGCCAGGGGTGGTCCTCGTAACGTCTGGGCCGGGAGCAACCAACGTCATCACACCAATGCAGGACGCTCTCTCAGATGGTACCCCGCTCGTTGTATTCTGCGGCCAGGTTGTCACAAGTGCCATTGGTACGGATGCGTTTCAAGAGGCGGATATGTTGGGCATATCAAGGGCATGCACGAAGTGGAATGTAATGGTCAAAAATGTTGCGGAACTACCAAAGCGGATAAAAGAGGCCTTTGAAATAGCTCAGAGTGGACGACCAGGACCCGTATTGGTCGACTTGCCAAAGGATGTACAGGCCGCGATCCTAAGAACTCCAATTCCAATGGCCAGCACTCTTCCGACACACACCAGCGCAGCCACTCTTGCAGCCCGAGATCAAAATAAGAGGCAACTTGACGGTGCACTCAGACGTGTGGCCAATCTAATCAACATTGCGAAAAAACCCGTCATATATGCCGGTCAAGGTCTAATTGCCCTACCAGAAGGTCCTCTACTCCTCAAAGAACTAGCAGAAAAAGCCTCGATACCTGTAACAACAACCCTCCAAGGCCTCGGTGGTTTCGACGAGCTTGACGATAAATCTCTTCACATGCTCGGTATGCACGGCTCAGCCTACGCAAACATGGCCATGCAAGAAGCCGACCTCGTCATCGCCCTCGGTGCCCGCTTCGACGATCGTGTTACAGGCAGCATTGCCAAATTCGCTCCGCAAGCAAAAGCCGCAGCAGCTGAGAAACGAGGTGGCATCGTCCACTTTGAGATCATGCCCAAAAACATCAACAAAGTCGTCCAAGCCACCGAAGCCGTCGAAGGAGACGTAGCCGCTAATCTCGCTCTTCTCCTTCCCCACATTGAAATGAAGACATCCCGTCCAGAATGGTTTTCCCAAATCACAGACTGGAAACAACGGTTTCCATTGGGCTTATACGAAAGAGAAACCGAAGACGGCCTCATCAAACCCCAAACCGTTGTTGAAAAACTCAGCATCATGACCCAAGACATGAAAGACCAGACCATCATCACCACTGGCGTCGGCCAGCACCAGATGTGGGCCGCCCAGCACTTCCGATGGCGCCACCCCCGTACAATGATCACCTCCGGCGGCTTAGGAACAATGGGCTACGGCCTCCCCGCCGCCATCGGCGCCAAAGTGGCTCGTCCAGACGCCCTCGTCGTTGATATTGACGGCGACGCCTCGTTCAACATGACACTCACAGAACTCAGCACTGCGGCCCAATTTAACATTGGCGTCAAAATCATCATTTTAAACAATGAGGAGCAGGGAATGGTGACGCAGTGGCAGTCTCTGTTCTACGAAGACAGGTTCGCGCATACGCATCAGAAGAACCCCGATTTCATCAAGTTGGCCGAGGCGATGGGGGTTCAGGCCCAAAGGTGTATCGCGCCAAAAGATGTGGAGTCAAGTCTTAGGTGGTTGCTTGACACTGACGGCCCAGCGCTTTTAGAGGTCGTGACGGATAAGAAAGTACCGGTATTGCCCATGGTGCCGGCGGGCAAGGCGTTGCATGAGTTTTTGGTTTATGATGAAGGTAAGTTGTTTTCTGGCTAATTCGCTTTTATAAATTGATACTAACAGGATATTCCAGCCAAAGAGAAGGAGCGAAGAACTCTGATGAAGAAACGATCCGGTCACTGATCCAACCATGACTTCCTTTCCTTAGGTCGCATTATCCATATTTTGGAAGGTAATCTGTACAGAATTTCCTGCGCACGGCGTCTGGATGGGTTGCAAAAAGTGTTTTCATGATCAAAAAGTTGGTCGAATTCGCTATCGGTGGCATTTTGAGGGTATTATATTTGCTTTTTCTGCTGTGCATAAGGGAGGGACAGACTAGGTCGTGCGTTGGGAGTGAAGGCTAATTGCTTGATAAGTACAAAGGAAAAGATGAGGCATTGATGATGGAAATATTGTATGTAAGCTGCGATACTCTACAGATGTCCAAACTTGAGCAGATCCTTCGTATCCGCCCAGCGACCAAGCCACCCCGACTCTCTTTTTGTTACAGTAGCCCACTAACGTTGCCACGATGTTGAGCAAAAGACAGAACATGTCGGCTCGGCTTTTAGTCCAGCCGAAGATGTCCAGACTGTCAGAATTGAGCTCCTGGGCACTGATATCCAGCGCTGCATCCATCATGAATGAAATGCGTGCGGTTTACCAAAAGGGGGATCGGCAGATAAGGTTGATAAGTTGGTGAGATATCCTTTAGGTTGGGGTTTCGCGTTGGATTGGTTCGCCAAGGACGAACGCTTTTCACAAAGGCAATCGTGAGGATCTGGTGATCGAAGTTCCGACATCGCCCGAGAAGAGATTTGTGTTTTTTTTTTTTAAAAGGCAATGGGGGTCGCGTAGGGTGATTCCTTTACTTGACCTGGCAGAGATGTGTGGACTGTGCTCGACAACATTCTAAGCGATTCAGTGATTCTGGCTCAACGTACTGTGGTAGGTGTTTGTGAACTAGGTCAATTAGATTAGAGTGCGTCTGCGGATGTCCGTCTGCTGCTCCATCAGGTGGCACAGAAGGTCCAGTGAATAACAACCGATGTCGCTGGGGATGTCCATCTGAACAAATCGACTCATTGTTCTCGTACAATAGTATAAGTATTGACTCGGATTCACCTGCGTGACAACGAGATTTGGAAACAGGAACGCGTCATTTCGAGTTTCCACATCAAGCTGCAACTCAGTCTGACAGTCAGTTTGGCGTGCCTGGCTATCGGTTCTTGTCTACTGATTTTCGACACTTCTTGGTGCTCCACTAAACAGTCGGGAATTTGCTGGTTTGACCTCGTTTCTGTTAAAGTTTCTGTTTCTTACTCTCTTACATGACGTACGAAGACCACTATTCACTGGACAGGGGGGTTTGATTGATATAGCGCGCAGGCCTAGAGCAGGAACCCTTGGTTGTACATGAACGACCCTCTTTTCATTATCAGCACGTTGGCGAGAAGTCTGGCGGCGTATTGGGACAATAATTGCTTTGAAAGAGAAACAGGCTGTGCTAGAGTTGAATATCCCACGATTTGGAAGCATAGGACAAATAACCATCAGTCAGTACTTGACGATAGATTTATTGACTCTCAGATTCCCTGAGAGCACGTTTGCTCTCGACGTCGTTAACGGTCCAGCAATTGGTCCATGATCCCAAAATCCACATCAGTCTGGTTTTCCCCTGTCGTAAATTGGAACTGGTCCACTCCTTTCAGATTGCCAAATCCTCTACCCTGACCAATCCACTCCCCATCCCCACCGCCACCCAGCCTCCACATCCCAAGTTCGGGTTCCAACACGCCTGAGTAACCGCACTCTCCTCCTCATGAACTGTCACGAACATCCCATCTGACCTCATCTTCGTCGCAATGGTCACGTTTGTCGTCTCAACCTTGTATCCCTCCGTGATCCTACTTAGTCCCCCTGAGCTCCTAGTCCATTCATGCCGAAAGACCGTCTGCTGGTACTGCTGCTCTCTCCTGAAGAGCACTCTACGCATCGGATTAACAGCCACAAGACTTCCATCAGCACAGCCGGCTATCACTGTGGGATGAAAGTGGCCCGTGGAGAGAGCAAGAGTCACACCGCGCAGACGAGCGAAAGTAAGGCTGGAGAAGAAACGGCGTAGAGGATAAGCGCGCAATTGCTCATTTTCCTCCGAAGAAAAGATGCAGAAAAGGGGATCGGAGTAGACGAGGGTAGAAGGAGGGACACGAGCGCGGCTGGAGAGTACAAAGTCTGTCTGCGGTGAGCGGAGATCGGTGAGGCGGAGGTAGCCGTCCATGGAAGAGGTAGCAAGCAAATGCGGGAAAGATGGGTAGGCGGAAACCAGGGCTATGATGTAGGTCTGGTGGAGGGGCATATGGAACCATGGGTTTGGCGTGGGACGCAGACCGGAGATGTCGTAGATGGAGACGTAACCGTTTGCGCAGCCGACGGCAATGTCAGTAGCAGAGAGCCAAGTCAGGGAGGTGCATAGGGTGTTGGAAGGTCGAGCTGTGAAAGAGGCTTCGTCGTACTTGGCTAATACATATGTTATCTTAGTAAGATTGAATTTCAGCTGATCATATTCTGCGTACCGTAGCTGGCATCTACATTGCTATCTTTGTCCATTTGGACATCCAAAACCCTTACACAACCATCGCCCCAAACACTGGCTAGTAACCCAATCGAGATTACCTCTTTTGGCTCTCCATTCCTCGGCTTCCGAGGCATCGGACACCATTTTAAGTGTTTGAGGGGACCCCATTCAGTGCAAATAACCAAGCGAAGTCGAGGTTTTGTTCTTGATTCAATGAGACCCTCCTGACCTGGCTCGGTACAGGAAGCAAAGGCCCATATCTGAATGCAGGTTGGAGAAGGCGGTGAGGGCGTAAATGCTGGAGATACCGTATGAAGTTCTTTTTTTGCAGCAGTTTTCGCTTCGGATGTGGCGATAGCTAGATATTGTGCATCTCCATCATGGTTTGAAGCCCAGTCCAGACATCGTACACTTGTACCCACATTCAACATCCAGCCTGCTCTTCCTCCTTTGCGGCTCTGACGCTCATCCTGAACCTTTTCACTGTCGTCAGCGGCTGCAGCCTTCCACGCTTCTCCCAATTCAAGATACTCCGATTGTGATGAATGAAATATTTTCTGCTTGCCGTAAGAGCCCAAGAGAACACTATGAATGCTTTTTGTAGGTTTGTGTATATACTCTTTACCCTCAGAATCACTCATGGACCGCATCTTTTGCCTCGTGGCAAACAAATCCTTACCTCCCTTGTAATACCAATCCCAACCTACCGTAGCTTCCATCTCCCGTTTATCCTTGGTATGAGAAAAGAAACGGCGCATCCCTTTCTTACCATCGTCACTGCTTCTTCTCGGCAAAGAAACCTCACCAACCCATTGATCCCTAGATCGTGTAATGTTCACCAAATCCTCTACACCTGTACCGTAGAGGGTTTTTAGATACGTTTCTTTAGCTTCAAAAGATTTCGCTTCGGTCATGCCTCTTGAATGCAAGCTTGAGTCTGGATGCTTTTTTTTCCAATCTGATTGAACGTAGCTGGTAACGCCAGAAACTCTGCGCCTGGGAGCTTCTCCTTCCTTTTCACTCCCTACCGGACTAGCATTTGATGTAGCATCCTGTGGTTCCTCACCTGAGCTTCCAACTGCGGAGTATTCAGACGCGCCATCTGCTATTAACTCATTTTCCTCATCAACCTCGACCTCGGCAGCTGCTGCTGCTTGTTCGGCCGAGAAATCTGCATCGTCTGAGTTGTTTTCAATTAGCTGCGACGGTTCTGCATCCCTTTCCTCGATCTGATTGCCAACTTCCAATCCCTCCAAGGGATCAACCGAGTATCTCCTGTTTGGCACACGCTGTCTTCCAGACTTTCTCGTAGGAGTTGGATCAGCCATGGCAATGACATCGAAGTTGTGCTCAAAACTCTTTGCAGTTCATGTATTTCTATCAGCGGCTACCATCATCTACCTACCGAATTGGCCACAGCAGTCTGCAAATGCCATAGCCAATGATTTCGTGAAAGCGCTAGGGTTTGATAGCCGAACACTCCGAGGCTCTGGCGATGCTGCGCTTAACCCTTTGTGTCAGCATCATCACTTTGGCTTCGACCGCGTGATTGTTTAACTGTTCTGCCATCAAACAAATTCACTTCGGCACCAGCTTTTCTCAAAGCACATTCGTGAAGCTCATCATAGATCTTAGGATATCCGCCAGCGGTCATCATCCTCCGCTGCTACCATGGCATCACAACCTCCACAGCCCTCCCAGTCCTCCCACAACCGCGCCCCATCACCACCCACACCCACCTCACCCTCCTCCCCTCAAATCCGCCGCCCCAGCCTCCCGCACTCCACGACTTCCATCGAAGACTCCCAAACCCT
>JAABUW010004056.1_pt1 | contig 20215 bp, 22 predicted proteins | sample 5560081 | NCBI WGS metagenome assembly JAABUW01 (sample SAMN10711882, study PRJNA513363) | rock metagenome | isolation source: Antarctica rocks | place: Antarctica: Victoria Land, Knobhead sud
CTCCCTCCCTCCATCCATCCATCCATCCATCCATCCATCCAGCTCAACGCATGCCTTCTGCTAGGGTAAGGTAAGTACACTCCTGAGTAGCCTCTGGGTTTAAAGTTGAGTCTGGTGCACAGATCAGAGCTTCATAACAGTGTCAAGCTGCCAGTAGGATGACAGCAAGCCTGTCTAGAGCATGGTGTTGCAATTGGCTCACCGCAGCAGACACAGCATCCCTCATAGCTGCAGTCTTGCAGCCCCCAGCTGCTGACTCCCTGCCTGCTGAGGACCCTTGCATGCAGCCCCCAGCTGCTGGCCCCCTGCCCGCTGAGGACCCTTGCATGCAGCCTGGCCCTCTGCTCAATGCCTCTCCAGATGCCAAAGGTGTACCTGCACCATGCACCCTGGCCTGAGCCATACCACCTAGGCCAAACTAGATCATCACAGGTCTAAAATTTCCTCAAGACTCAATGCAGGCTGAGCACACTCATTTCATGGGCATCTTGGCGAATGCAACCTGGAATTTGGCGTTATCCAGCTTCGTCTGGGCTTTGATGGCCAAGTTTCTTGCTAACAGCCTGTGCAAGCAATGCGTGTGTTTTGTCTGCACAGTCGATGTTTGATGCATGTTATATCTTCATCATGTGTCTTGCCCTGGGCTTTAGCTACATACAGCCCTGAGTAGCTCTCTGTATGTGTAATGAGGTCCTGATTTGGCAGCCAGCATACCAACAGGAAAGCTTGGAAGCGTTTGGCTTGTGAGAGCAGCATTGCATATGAAGCAAAGCACCTGTTTGACCCTGCATAGGAGGTGGAGCAGAGCCCATATGTCTTGTCTGCTGGTGAGAAGCATGCTTTGCACGCTGAGCCTGCTGGGCTTGCTGAGGGTGTTGACGAGGCACCGGATGTGTAGCACGCTGTGCATGCTGAGCCTGCTGGGCTTGCGGAAGCTGATGAGTAGCCACTGAGTGTGAGGCGCGCTGTGCATGCTGAGCCTGACCAGCGCGCAAACCATGCTGAGGCTGACTGTCAGCAACATGCTGGTGATGCATTTGGGTGACCGCACCGTGATCATGCATGTGGTGAGACATCTGCTTTGCAGCAGTGTGCCTTCTCTCATAGCCATCATGCAAAGGTCTTTGCTCTGGCGTGGCAGGTCTGCTGTGATGATGCTGAGTATGCCCTGCAATAGGTGCCATACCAGCAGCAGCAGCAGCAGGCGCATGAGGATGTGCAGAATTCTGTGACGGGAGTGAGCGTGACAGTGGCAACGAGCTCCGTTTAGCCAGCCTATGTGATTTTGTCTCGGCACAGCTCCTGGGTTGTTCAGCACCATGTGGTGCAGCAAGACCTGAAGAGGGCTGGTTTGGGGTGGAAGCCCTTCTGGACGCCTGGGGATGCCCTGCAGCCCTGCAGCACCAATCTATGCTGTGAGTGTTGCAAGATGATGTGTCTGGTCATGCCCACTGTGACCACTGAAGCCAGTCTCTACAAGCCCTGCATTGAGACTTTCAGACACTTGACGCTTTGTGTAGAGACTCATAGCAAGAGGCAACTAATAAGCTGTTGCCTGGTGTACTTGCCACAGTCAATCCACGTGTAAGGCCAACAGAAGTGATGGCACATCACTGTTATCTGTACAGCATGAGACACCAACATCTCTTTGTGGCTCCTGGACAGCCCAGCATAACACTTGGCTTCTCAGTAAACTGATGCTGAAAGGTGTAGTCATTTCTTTTCCTTTCATTCTTTGTGGCTTACCCTGAAAGTGGTGGCTTTGCTGCAGTGTGACTGTGCTGGCTCTGCAAGCGCTGTGCCATCCCACCCATCACAGACTGAGCCAAACCCCACAGCGCCCCCTGCCAGCAACAACGCTCCAATTCAATGTTTTTCTTGTTTTTTATGTGATCAGACTTGTTGGCTGGCTAAAGCATTGTAATCTCTCTTTCTTTCTCTCTCTGGTGACCATGACACTGCAGACAGTAGAATTTAGCAGTGCTTGACCATGACAGGTGATACAGTGCTGTTCAGCATGTATATACCATGACGCTGTACATACGGCGGTGCAGCAGTGAGGTATATGATCCAACATACAATGCAACACAGCAGCACAATTGCCATGCCCCTACATACAAAGCAGTACCAAATTCAACTGCCGTTTAAATGGAGCCAGTGCAGAACAGCAGTCACTTGTCATGATCCAAGGTACAGCGCGTTGTAATATTCTATATTACATAGGGTTAACCCTAAACCCTAAACCCGTAAACCCTATATTCTACATTCAAGCGCCATGACACTGGATACGATAGGGTGCAGCAGGCATCTGACATCAGACACAGTGCGTTGCAGATATCCAGTACCATGCCAGATACAGGCGCTAGTCCTCTTGTACATATAGGCTTAAGGTCAGTAAGTACATACCACTCATTGCTGCTAAACTATCTATGTTCATTTGCAAATGTGCAGTGGCAAAGCTTGCCCCCTACCTTTGCATCAAGGGTGCTCTACTGAAAGTGTACATGCTGGCGGTCTATCATGTATTGTGCTTGCTACAAACCACAGTGTGTTGCCATGTGCATTCACTGTTCATCGACTCCGCTATTGAGTTGCAAAAGCAAAACATGTTCTGACTGCTTGAATGTAGTATAATGTGCAGTCTGAAACCAGTCAGAAAGCTTGTTCATACAAGGTACCTTATGGCGCTTGTTGGGCTCATCAGCAACCTCAGCTGTAAGGCTTCTCTTTACACGCAGCTCAGACCCAGAAGACTGCACAGCTATCTGCCCTTCATGTACACCAACATCATGTGTCTGCAGGGAAGCAGCGGCTTTGCTTTGGCCTATCCCTACTTGAGCTGTTGTTGGCCGCTGGTCAGCTTGCAGGGGTGCCAAAGGCCAGGCCTGCTGGGCACGCTGAGCAGGCTGTGCATGCTGATTCTGCCCTGCCCCTTTACCTGGCTTGTCAAATGCTGCGTGCTGGGGCTGCTGTGCATGCTGAGCCTGTCCTGCGCCTTTACATGCCTTGTCAGACACTGCGTGCTGGGGCTGCTGTGCACGCTGAGTCTGCTGCGTGTGTATAGCAATTTTGCCATGCTGTTGTTGCCGAGCCTGCTGAGCCTGCTGTGCATGACCAGTGGCTTGGCCATTCAGCATCAGTGGGGCCTGCTGAGCATGCTCAGCCTGCTGTGCACGCTCAGCTGCTGTGTTGCGCTGTACCTGCTGGGGCAGCTCACAGCTCTTCTGCCTTGCCAGCTCTATTTTTTGGGGGACGCTAGCCGTCCCATCCTGCTTTGCATGCTGTGCTTGTGCATCTTCATGACCACACTGTCCTTGCTGCTGCTGCTGCTGCAGCTGCCTTGGCTGAGCAGACCCAGATGCATCAGTGTGCTGCTGCTGGTGCTGTTGTGCTGGTCTTTCTGCAGGCTGGTCAGGTGGCGCCTTTCTTGCAGGGACAGGCTGAGCCACAGGACGGGTTTTCTCAGCAGTGTCTGTCAGCACCATAAATGCGTCTGTACTCTCAGGGCGCATGCGTTTATGGCCACTTGTCTTCCAGACAGCAACAGCATCCGCCTGCGCAGCCTGCAAAGTTGGAAACATGCGCAAACTTCACACCATTCTTGTCAGGAAGCAGCAAAATCTTCTGGGTACAAAACAATTTGTGTGGCTGCATATACTCAAGGTTATTTTATGGCTGCATTTTTTATATGCCAGGGGCTACTCAACCTGCCCTAGCAAAGACTGATGTTGTCTGCTAACTCTACATGGTGCACAGCAGCCTGGCTTGAGTGTCTATACACAGTATAGGGTGTCACAGTGTAGGTTTACACACAGTCTAGGGTCTACACACAGTAAATGTCAGACATGCACACAAGACAAACCCTGTGCTCTCTGCATGACATGCACATAGGACAGATTCCTATCCTCCTGACAGTCTGCAATCTGCCTAGCTGCTGTTTGTACCCATTTGTAGGAGTGGCTACCAAAACGCTCCCTATGACTGCTGTCACAGATGGAGATTGAAAACAGAATAGCTGACGTGGCTTTCATATAAGCCTCACCTGGCTGCGCTTTGCATGCTGAGGTGTGCTGATGACAACAGGCAAGGCAGCTGGTGACTTTGCTGGGCTCCGGTCCAGAGTGGGTCGACGCCTCACAGGCCTTGGCCTAGCAACAGGTGGCTGCTTGGTGAATGCCTCGGCTACCACCTGTGATCATGAGCGTGTGAGTACATGTGTCTGAGAGCTTGCACTGAGAGCTTGCACAACAAAAGGCGGCTGCTTGGTGAATGCCTCGGCTACCAGCTGTGATCATGAGAGTGTGAGTGCATGTGTTTGGGAGCTTGCATAACAAAAGGCGGCTGCTTGATGAATGCCTCGGCTACCACCTGTGATCATGAGCGTGTGCGTGAATGTGTAGGGGAGCTTCCCAGACATGGTCTGTCTGTGCTACAGTGTATCACTTCTATCCACATAGCAGTAACGGTAACGCAGGCTCTCCATGCTCAGCAATCATGGCATTGGCAGCTGTATGTAAGTGCCTTGAAGAAGGCAGGAAGGCTTTCTTTCAACAAAGTAGGCTTTTTTGGTTTTTGGTCAAGTCACCAAGTTTGGTTGCAATTTGTTGATCTGGCTAACACAGAAACAAAAGAAAAGAAAAGACATGTTGACGCCTATTGGCATGGAAATCATGACGGGAGCCTCCTAAGGCGGCAGCCCAAAGCTATGGCTCACTCGCCTGCCAACTACCCTCAGGCTTACCAACGGCAGCGCAAAGCCTAGCAGGTCAATGTGCAGCATGGGTCAGTATCTTGAGGAGTAGCAATACCTGAGCAGCCGCAGCAGCAGCTGCTGTACCCTGCTGCTGTTCCTTCAGCCCTTGTGACTTGGACTGTGTGTCTGAGCCTGTCAAAGACAACGAGCTGGCATCGTTCTCCTTATCTGCCAGATCAGCATCAGTCACTTCAGCAGCTGGCCCAGAAGCTGTTGTTGCACTGCCTAGGGTACGCCTAGAGAGAGGGGACTGACTACTACTCTGCCTGGCAGGCATATGTACTAGGTCTCTCCCTGTAGCTGTGGGACTGACTGCATCCTGTCCACCAGGAGAGCTACCAGCCGCTTGACTGAGCTGCAGGCCTGCCTTGTGCTTGACCGCAGCATGTGCTACATCCAAGGTAATCTTTGCATCAGGCTGACTAGCCTGTTGGCTGGATGGGGATGCTTGCTGGGTTGTCTTTGCATTTGGAGCACCAGCAGCAGCGGGCTCATTGGCCTGTTGCATGACTAGGCCATCTGGCTGAGGGTCTACAGCAGTTGGGCAGTCGTCAGATGGGCTACACTCTGGTGCATCTTGATCAAAGCAGCGCGCCTGCTGCTGCTGCTGCTGCTGCTGCTGCTGCTGCTGCTGGGAGGTGCCTGCTGTGTGAGCTTTGACACTGTCTTCAGTGTCAGATACCTCTTGTTGGACATCAGTTGTAGCTGCAAGGTGCGGTTGGCATGGACTGCCGCCAGATACTTGGACTGCCTTGGCATCTGCAGCATGGGATGCAGGGTTCAGGGTACGGCATACTTTCAGAGCATCAGTTTGACATGTAGGCGGGACTTCTGATTGAGAGGTGTTGTCAAAGTATGCAAGTCACATCCTTGAGGTCCAGAGATCCTTCTGACTTCATGCTGGTAAACGTCTCCAGTGTGATTTGGAAGTGATACATTGAAGACTGGTTTGCCACGGTAAGTCAGTGCACAGTTGCAACTTGAACTGTGGAGCAAATGCAGATCTGAGAGCAATTATTGTTGGATCCCAGGCCAAAATTGGCAAAATTGGCAAAAAGTACTGAAGAGCATGTGCATAGTTTCAAGGCTGGGAAGCCCAGTGTAGCGTCAGCACCCTTACCTGAATATGCACCACCATCTTTTGCACCGCCAACAGAAAGAGCTAGTATCCTGGTATTTTTTATGATGTGATTCATTTGTAAGGCTTGTTCCTCAGGAACAGTCTCATGCTCAGCCACATTGTCGTGCTCACCCAAGATTTCAGGCTCAGCCGAGGTCTCAGGCTCAGCTGATACCTTGTGCTCAACCAAGCTCTCAAGCTCAGTCGATGGCTCAGGCTCAGCCAGGATCTCAGGCTCAGCCGGTGGCTCAGGCTCGGCCAAGATCTTAAGCTCAGCCGATGGCTCAGGCTCAGCCAAGCTCTCAAGCTCACCTGTAGGCTCAGGCTCAGCCAAGATGTCAGGCTCAGCCAAGATCTCAGGCTCAGCCAGGTTTCCATGCTCAGCCAAAATCTCATGCTTGGCCAACTCCTTGTGCTCAGTTAAGTTGTCATGCTCAGCTGCTAGCTGTACATGCACGCCGGGCCCCTGCTGAGCATAGACATCGTGGGCAGGCCTCTGTCTGGGAAGCTGGGGTTGTCTGACAAGGCCTTGAGCCGTAGGCTGAAACTGCTGTGATGTCAGCGCTGCCTGCGCTTCCTGAGGTGCATTCATGCGCTCAGCCGCATTTGCAGATTCAACAAGTTCATGCTGCTCTTGCTCCTGCTGCTGCTGCTGCTGCTGCTGCTGGTCTGAGCCTTCACATTCAGCATCCTTGTCCTGTGACGCCTGTGCTACTGCCGGTGAAGGAGCTGTGCCTGTTGCCTGAGCCTGAATGCCATCAACCCCTGACCGCTGTGCTTCTGTTGGTGGCTGGGCTGTGGTTGGAGTGACCTGTTCGGCTGATTGTATAGATGCAGTGTGTCCCGTGTCACTGTGGCTATGCTGGTCACAATTGTCAGGGTCTTCAGAGTCCGGCACAATGAGGCAGCTGCTTGCTGCTTCCCATTGAAAATTTGCATCCAAAGGCGCAACAGACCGGCTTGGAGCATCATCTGGGGGCGCTGCTATAGGGGAAGCGGCAGAGGTTATAGGGGAACGGGCAGAGGCTATAGGGGAAAGGGCAGAGGCATCTTCACAAGGCTTGGGCACTTCTTGCGACTGGCTCTGAACAAGGACCACTGGAGACTGAGCCTCCTGCTCAGCCAGCTCAGCCTCAGCAGATCCGGCTTGAGGACATTGCAACTGGTGTTGGCTGTTGTCAGTGAGTCGGTGGCCTGGGTGCTCTGGCTCAGGCATCAAAGCTGGAGCTTGGGCACGCTTGACTGAGCAGACCAGAAGGCTCTGTGTGACCACAGGCTGAACACCTGATAGCTGGGGCTGATCATCTGGTAGCTGGGGCTGATCGCCTGTCAGCTGGGGCTGATCACCCGGTAGCTGGGGCTGATCATCCGGCAGCTGGGGCTGATCACCCGGTAGCTGGGGTTGATCATCTTGTAGCAGGGGCTGATCAACTGGTGCCTGGAGCTGATGACCTGGTAGCTGGGGCTGATCAGCTGGTAGCTGGGGCTGATCGCCTGATAGCTGGGGCTGATCACCCGGTGGCTGGGGCTGATCACCCAGTAGCTGGGACTGATCACCCGGTAGCTGGGGCTGATCACCCGGTAGCTGGGGCTGATCACCTGGTAGCTGGGGTACTGATGCAGCAGCAGCAGCAGCAGCAGCAGCAAGATGAGTAAGCATCGCTCCTGGGACAGAATGCCCTGATAGAGAGCCCAGCCCACTGCTCTGGGCATGTGTGGGTGCTGCCTGTGTCTGCTGCTTGGGCCGACTTGAACCCCCAGGCTCCAGAAATGTGTCCTGGGAAGCAAGCTGATGATGGGGAGCTTGTGGATCTGACTGGGCATCTTCAGTTGGGGGCAGACTGTTGGACCTGGCGTCCACTCTTTGTGATGTCAAAGCAACTGGCAAGTTTGATTTGATGTCAGGACCAAGATCTTGCTCTGACTGGGTCTGTTTGCTGGCATCAGCAGAAGCAGCATCAGCATGGAAGCTTGCTGGAGGTTCAGCATACATGATCTCTGTGATGGGATAGTCCAACTCGGTCTGCTCATGTAATCTATCAGATCCTGTTGCTTCAGCGCTGATGGACATCTCAGCTGGGGCACCTAGATGGCTACTGTGACCACTGCTCAGTACGGGAGCTCGGTCTGCCTGTGAGCGCTCATCTGCCTCAGATGCCGGTGCAGCATGACTGATTGTGGCAGCAGCAAACCGCTGGTCATCAGAAGTCTCTATTCCTGGGTGCTCTGAGGTGTTCTCAGTAGGTGGTATGCTGTCACGTGGCTGCATCTGGTCTGAGCTGTGCATGTTGTCCATCTCATGTGGAGAAAATGGTGCGGCAGGTGACTGGCCAACAAGCATGGGCCCATCAGCATTGCTGTCATCCTGTAGGGTCAGGTCTGGATCCTACAGACACATATCCGAGCACTAGACAGAGCTGTTCAGCATGAAGCACCCTGACTGCGCTGTTTTGATCAGCAATGCACTGTTGTAAATTTCACTGCAACAAGGTTCATTGCCAACAGCCACTGCAGCTTATAGATGACACAACTACACCTGAAGTATCTGTGCATCCGACTAAACGTTCGCCTACAGGCAGTGTTACAAAAGACCAGCGACAAACTTTGCACATGTTGCACATGTGCTGTGACCAATGGGCTGCGTTGCCTGAAGTGCAAACCTGAGTGTCCAACAACGGTGGTCCTTGCAAAACTCCAGCATTGCCTGCAGCCACATCCTGAGCCCTAACTGTCTGCATGTCTGCTGCCACATCAGCGCCATCATCAGATTGCCACACGTCACAAGGCTGACCATCCATTGCTACTGCTGCCTGGTCAGCTTCTGGACTGCTGACTGGACACGGCTTTTCAGTCCTTGCAGCACCATGCAGTGCTGAGCTGGGGGCATGTGACTCGGCATTGGGGATGGTGCCACGTGTCGTAGCAGCAGCTGACTGGGCAACCAGTAATGCTGAGTCAGCAGTTTGTGGCTGGACATTGGTTGGTGTCAGCGTCACATGGACCCTGTCATGCCATACACTGAGCTCCATCACGACTGCACAGGCAGTGGCACCAGGTCTGGGCTGTGTGGATAGGCCTGCAGGATCTTGGAGTTGCCCCAGCAATGCCTGTGGAGAAGGCTGGGGCGCCTCTGCTGCTAAAGACCCTGCTGGGCTGGAGGACAAGCTCACCCCTGGTGTACCTGCATTGCAGGGTTGTCACTGACATATGCAGGTCAAAGAAAACAGTGTCAAGTGTTTAGTCTCACCAGCCTAAATGCCTAGGCCCACTGTCGCTTGACGATAACTCAAACAACTGCTTTCAGGCAGCTACGTAAGTACAGTCAGTGTTGCCTGCCAGGCACAGCCAGACCGCATGCTTGAAGGTTTGTTGATTTGCCATCAGCAAGCATCATTACAACTAACGACATGCGTGTGACTTGTTTGCATCAATGTGACCACTTCCACAAACCCTGTTGCCTAGACAGCCTTTTGGTCATTAAGTTATGGACACACAGTAGTCAGGCAAGAAATAGATGCTGTCTTTGCATGTATAGACGAGCTGCTTCGTACCTTTGTTCAGCATTGCCTGTGGTTCTTGTACTGCGCTGCAATCAGCATGCCCAATGACTATGCTGATGGCATCTTCCAGAGCCCTATCAGCAAGGGACACTGGGTATGCCTGGAGACCAAGCTGCACAGCAGCAAGGTTGCCTAGCTGTGTCGCAGCCTCAGCTTGAGAGATGGTATCCTGAAGCTGTGTTGCTTGCTCCTGAAGACTGGCAAAGCTAGCAGCACTGTGAGGTTGAGGACCATGTGCTGTGTCTACCAGGGCTTGCAGAGGCTCTGTAAAATATGCTTCAAGTGCTGCTTGACTGCTTTCAATGTCTGGAGGGCATAGTTGAAGATATGACAAAACAACCTGCAGACCAGTGCATAGTCCGATGGAGACATTGTGCCGGCTTAGGTCATGGCATGTTGCACATGTGCACACCTGTCGTTTCAGCACAAGGTGTATCTGTGTTGTCAGCTGACTGCTGAGGTCAAGCGGCAGCAAGTCGTCAAGAAGTGCAATGGTGTCCGGATCGTGAGCATGTGCCTGCAGACACATAGAGCGATAGCAAAATCAGAGAGTTGCCAGCTTTACTTCTATCAGGAATCAAAAGCCTTGGAAAGTACCTGCAAGTGCTGTTGTAAAAGCTGGAGTTGGAGCAACCTGACATGCTCCTGCCCTTGTGGAGGCGGCGGCGTTGACATCACTCAAATATGCTTTGACAACGGCGACTTAGCCTGTAGGCACCTAGGCCGACGAGCCAGGATCACTGAGAGTGTCTGCAGACTGCACGCTGCTGCGAGGCACATTGGCTGGCCTGAAAGCTGAGGAACTTGACGAAGTATTTGCGCTGCTGTCAACCGCTCGGGAGCTTTGCGACACCAGCGTTCACCACCTGAGCGTTCACTCTGCAAAACTTCTGCGTGCTTCGCCTCGTGCTGTGCATGCTATGGGTGAGTGCAGCAGGGATGCAATTAGTCAAAGGCAAGTGGCCTAAGCAGCTACAATAGCCAGAGTTTGCGCTTGGAACCCTTATCTAGCAGCCTGAGTCCACTGCATCATGCCCTTCGACCATGCCTACGGCGCGGTCTTGAGTGCGTTCGTCGGTGATGCTGCGGGTGCCGTGTTGGAATTTGGCAGCAAATCCAACCTAGAGCTGGTGCGCTTGAGCTAGCTCTGTGAGGGGCCACAGTCAGAGTGCAGTGTTTGACAAGGCACTTCACTGTGCAGGTCAGTGCATCCATGAAGATGCCTGGCGGTGGTATGTTGAGGGTTGGGCCAGGTCAAGTCACAGACGACAGCAAGCTGGCCTTGTCCTTGGCGCACGCGCTCATCGGTCACGAAGCAGGTCATTTGCAGGGAGCAGCTGCGGAGATGTACGTGAAGTGGCTGAATAGCAAGCCGTTTGACGTCGGTAACGAGTTGGCCCCACTTGATAGCACTCACACACTTCTGACAGGCAGTCAGTCTCACACACCTGACAAGCAACCCGCCGAGCCCAAGCTTGCTATGCATTGCAGGCGCTACCAGAAGAAATGCACTTTCTGCTGGTTTATATGCTCAGCAGAAAGGAGAGAGCAAGTCTGGCGTCGCCTCTTCCATGGTGACTGCTGCTGCTGCGGTAGGTAACAAACTCATATAAATCTGCAGCAAATGACCAGCACTGACATACTGTCATACCAAAGAGTGACAGCACATTCCAGTTTCTGTGAACTTGTCAAACATGTGTTACGTCAGGGCTCTTCTTGGGACCAATATTCTATCTGCTAGGTGTATTCCTGATGCTAGTTCAAAAAGCAGCCGACAGCTGCATACTGAATGCATCACTTGGCTGCTATGCAAATGCGCAAATGGACTGCTTTGCCTGAACAACCGTAGTTCAGTGCCATATCCACTTGCTACCATCATAACCTGCATTCAGTTTGCTCACATGAAAGCTCAACGATATGACCCTGCAGACAGCCTTTGTTTCCTTCCTTTTCTCACTCACTCATTCAGTCACTCACAGCTGCACAGAGATACATCGGTAGATACAAGGTACATGCGACACATCCATCTCTGCATTGTATGTACCATTTGCACTGATATTACTGTGCCTGACACAATTGATGCTTCACACAGACTAAAATGGGTTCTAAGGCTAATGGGGCCCTGATGCGCATCACCCCCCTGACTTTGTGGGCCCACAGGCTATCCCAGCATGACTTGGTGCAAGCTGCGAAGTCAGATGCTCAGCTCACACACCCTAACAAGACTTGTCTGGTAAGCCTTGTTGCATTTCCAACACTCAGCATCAGATTGATCATAGTCTTGAAGCAGTTGCCAGTTGCCAGCTCACTAATGCAGTGTGACCCATTGTGTCTGGTAAGCCTTGTTGCATCTTCAACACTCAGCAATAGATTGCCTGATGTGATGCAGACCGCTTGCACGTATGCTGGATTTTGCCCAAATGAATTGTCATACGGCTTTGCACATGTGTGAATAGTGTTGAAGCAATTGCTAGTTGCCAGCGCATTACAGCAGTGTTACCCATTGTGTGAGAGTGCTGTCAGTCATATTTGGTGCATATACAGTGTATTGCCCAAGCAGGCAGCAAATACAGCGAAAACTTGGTTGAAGGCTGCTAGCTGACAGCCACAGCAACAGCTTGCGCATTGCGTCATGTGTTGAATAATATGCGTGGACATGAAGCTCCTTTTACATATGTAGAGCAGCTTTCAGTGGAGAGAGAGAGAGAGAGAAGTGTTTTACATCCTTTGCCCAGCCTCAAATCTGATGGATGTGCCAGGGTATGTGAATCCTGACAAACTGATGAATGCGCCAATCGGATTTGTCTGCAGGTAATGGTGCGAAACTGCCCCCCAACAATCAGGCACACAAGGCATAGCAGAGCGGCAGTACATAGCCCCCATGCAAACAGGACAAGACAGGCAACAAACAAACAGCCGTGTACCACGGGATTGTCAAACAGCAATGCAATGTCAATGCACCAGGGACCCAACCCGGTGACTGAAAAACAAAGCAAAAAACAATATCCACGCAGTGTTCTCCCGAATTGAAATGATGTGGTGAGTGTACAGCATGCGCATCAGCTTATGATTTGTCAGCCCAGCTGGTAGAATTGTTACCACAGCTAATTGGAAGGTCATCACAGCTGTTTGAACTCTCACCACAGCTGCTTGAAGTGTTGCCACAGCTACAACAGCTGTACCAAAACCTCAAAGCATCATGATCATGTTGCAGGACTGCAACGCTTGCTACTGCATTGCCATTGCTCACCTGATCAACAACCCTGGAGATGCACAAGGGGCTGTGAAGGAAGCAGAAGACTGGGCCAAAGAACACGCCACTGAAGAAGTACAGGAATGGCTGACAGCCTCTGCACAGCCTGGTTGTGATTCTGACTGCCTTGACCAGATAGGCTTTGTGAAGTGGGGATTCACATATGCATTCAGGTGAGTTTGCAACTGCTTTCCCAACAAGGTCATGATTTTTGCATGTATGTAGACTGGGCCTTCACAAGTTGTGCGTTCTTGTAGACGAGGCCTGCAACATTTTAAAGATGCATGCAACAACCTGGTCTTGTAGTTGCATTCTGAGTGTACTGTGCAAAATGTTCAATCAATCAACAACGCCCTTGTGACTGCCAAGAGACTCCATGCTTTCAATGATAGACAAAATCATACCTTGACACTGACACTCGCCTTACACGTGTCATGCATCCAGAGCCCATCCCATGTGTATGTATGCATATCCCATATGGCATGCTGTTTATGTAATACAGTATATACTGCTGTCTATGTAATCTACGACACTATCTGTAAGCCTCATCCATTCAGCAACTGCTACAGGCATATGAGGCTGCAAAGCTCTTATGAGGAGGCAATCAGCAATGTCTTGTCTCTGGGAGGCGACACTGACACAAATGCAGCCATTGTTGGCGGCCTCATGGGTGCTTTGCATGGTCAATTCGGGTTTTTCACGATACATGAAGGAACCAATGCTGGCCAGGGATTCAAACAGCCCTGGAATCCCAACGCCAGACTTCTTGACAACAAGCATGTTGCCAAAGGTCTGCCGGCAGCTATATGAATTTGCTGCTCAGAGAGCTGGAATGAATGCTGTGCCTGTCAGCCATGCAGCCATCACACCTGGAGTGTTCAATTGTGGTTCATGCTTCATGCCCTCAGTCCGCAGGGTGACCAGGAACGCTGCATCATGAGCAGTCCATTGTGTGAGATGTCAAGTTCTGGTTCTTGTTCTTGTGTGCAGCAAAGTATGGTCACATCAAACAAAGTCGCACCAATCTGATGTTGCAGCAATCTGCAGCCTTGGCAGGTCGAGCAGTTCACAATGAATCTACATGAATTGGATATGGGCCATGCTTGACGTCGCTGTTGCCAGCAATTTCATGCATCCACCCTCATGACTCCAGCCTGCTTGCGCATGTGTGTTTCCAGTATAGCATATACCTGAAAGTGCATGACTCTACTTGCTTGCCAATGCTGTGTGCATTGTTTTTGCGATCTTCAGATTTAAACAATGATGCTGGATAGCGACAGCAATTCGTGCTAGCTAGTGCAAAGTTGGCTGCTGGTCTCATTTGCCCTGCATCTGTGGATGATGATGGCACCCTGTGGTCACAATGATGATGGCACCAGTGGTGTCATGGTGCACAAACTGCGTGATACGCTGTGTACTGGTGCCATAATTTGTCTCCATGCATGTCCTTTGCAGTCATCTAGCACAACTCATCAGCCTAGACGAAAAATGCTTTTGACAATCGTCACGATTGTGACAGGCTCTGTCCTTCGTCGCGATTACGGTAGTTGCAATATCCGTATCCGTACTATTAATCGGCGAGTGTGGAGTACGTTCGGGACGGCGAATGTACGAATGGCCTGTAGCGTCCCTAAAAGTTTCTATTCCTACTGCATGGTCCGGTTTTCCGGGGACCGACCGATAATAAATATACGAAGTTTTGTTATATTTTTGTTCGTTCGGGAGCTCTACGGCTCCAGCGTTCACTCTGCCGCAATACTTCTGCGTGCTTCGCCTCGTGCTGTGCATGCTATGGGTGAGTGCAGCGATGCTCAGACAAGTGATTATCAGCATTACCATTACCAGCAGTATTGCAGTATGCATGTGTAGGCCTAGGCTTCTGCATCAGTTGCACTTGAATTACATGTGTGGCAGTGCATGCTGTATAGTAACCTGTCTCTACTTGCAGAGTGAGATATGTGTTGTTATCACCATCCTGATGGTCCTGATGGGTCAGGCGCCTTGCATCACGTAGCTCATGATCACCACAGTATGAGAAGTGTGTGGAGTAGCTGGTGTGGCAAATGTCGCTTGGTCGGCCGTCGAAAGACGTTCCCTCTACGGCGCACTATACTTTGCTGAACGTGCGAACGAGTCCGTTCGCCAGCCTCACTTATGTCAAAGGTAATCAGCCGGGGTTGATGGCATCGTCACTGGCTTTCAAGCACTGGACCCTACCCACAACGTGACGCCCGTGCATTGTGTATGCTACTTACTGCGAGATAGTGGCAGCGGCTGTTTCGTACGTGACAGCGCCAGCGCGAGACATTCAAACTGGCTTGTGACGCTTCGCATACCCTAGGGACTACGAAGTGCCGCACGTGGTTGGTAAAAATGGGAAACAAGCAATCCCATCATGCCCTCCCATCATGGGTGAGTGATGCGATGCAATTAGTCAAAGAGAAGTGGCCTAAGCAACTACAACAGGCAGAGTTTGCGCTTGGAACCCTCATCTGTCAGCCTGAGTCCACCGCATCATGAGCTTCGACCACGCCTACGGCGCGATCTTGGGTGCGTTCGTCGGTGATGCTGCGGGTGCCGTGTTGGAATTTGGCGGCAAACCCGACCTAGAGCTGGTGCGCATGAGCTAGCTCCGTGGGGGATCACAGGCAGACTGCAGTCCGTGACCAGACAGTTTACTGTGCAGGTCAGTGCAGCCATGAAGATGCCTGGAGGTGGTATTTTGAAGGTTGGGCCGGGTCAAGTCACAGACGACAGCGAGATGGCCTTGTCCCTGGCGCACGCACTCATCCGTCACGAAGCGAGTCAACTGCAGGGAGCAGCTGCGGAGCTGTATGTGAAGTGGCTCAACAGCAAGCCGTTTGACGTCGGTAACCAGTCGGCGCCACTTGACAGCACACACACCGGTCAGCAGTCAGTCACCTGACAGGCAACCTGCCAAGACCAAGCTTACTATGCATTGCAGGCGCTACCACAAGAAATGCACTTTCTGCTGGTTTGTATGCTCAGCAGAAAGGAGAGAGCAAGTCTGGCATCGCCTCTTCCATGGTGACTGCTGCTGCTGCGGTACGTAACAAACTCACATAAAACTGCAGCGACTGCTTAGCGTCACACCAAAGAGTGACATCACACTCCAGGTTATGTGAAATTGTTAGAGCAGGGCTTTTTGTTGAGACCAACATTCTATCTGCCAGGAATATTCCTCGTGCTAGTTCAAAAAACAGCCAGCAGCTGCATACTGAATGCACCACTTGAATGCTATGCAAATGCGCAAGTGGACTGCTTTTGCCTCAACAACCGTAAGTTAGTACCGTATCCACCTAATACCACCAAACACTGCATTTGATTTGCTCACATGACAGCTCAACAATACGACCATGCAGACAGCCTTTGTTGCCTCCCTTTTCTCACTCCCTCATTCAGTGACTCACAGCTGTACAAAGATGGATTGGTAGATACAAGGTAGATGCTACACTTCCATCTCTAGTGATGATAATCACAATAACAGCAGCGCTTTCCAGCTCATGATGAGCTAGGTGCGTGCAGGACAAGTCTTGTCTTTCCAGAGCAGTCTGTCTTGCGCACACATCCATCTCTGCATTGTATCATATCTACCATTTGCACTGATGCCAATGTGCTTGACACAATTGACGCTGCACACAGACTAACATGGGTTCTAAGGCTAATGGGGCCCTGATGCGCATCACCCCCCTGGCTGTGTGGGGCCACAAGCTGTCCCAGCATGACCTGGTGCAAGCTGTGACGTCAGATGCTCAGCTCACGCACCCCAACAAGACCTGTCTGGTAAGCCATGTTGTATATTCAACACTCAGCACTAGATTGCCTGATGTAATGCAGACCGCTTGCACACATGCTGGAGTTTGCCCAATGATGAGTCGACGGCATTGTACATGTGTCAATATTGTTGAAGCAATTGCTAGTTGCCAGCTCACTAAAGCAGTGTTACCCATTGTGTGAAAATGCTGTCAGTTGATTTCAAAAATACAAAGTATTGTCCAAGCAGACAGCAATACTCAGTACAGAGAAAAAATGGTTGAAGGCCGCTAGATGACAGCCACAGCAGCGGCTTGCGCATCACGTCATGTGTTGAAAAGTATATGCGCAAACATGAAGCTCCTGTCATATACGCAAAGCAGCTTTCAATGATAAGTGTACAGCATGCACATCAGTTCATTGATAGGATTGTTACCACAGCTGGTTGCATGGTCATTACAGCTGTTTGAGCTGGCACCACCGCTGCTTGAATTGTCACCACAGCTACAACAGCTGTTCAAAACCTCAATGAACCGTGTTGCAGGACTGCAACGCTTGCTACTCCATTGCCATTGCTCACCTGATTAACAACCCTGGAGATGCACAAGGTACTGTGAAGGAAGCAGAAGACTGGGCCAAAGAACACGCCACAGAAGAAGTACAGGAATGGCTGACAGCGTCTTCAGAGTCTGGTTGTGATTCCGACTGCCTTGACGAGATAGGCTTTGTGAAGTGGGGATTCACATATGCATTCAGGTGAGTTTGCAACTGCTTTCCTAACAGAGTCACAAATTTTGCATATATATAGACTGGGCCTTCACAAGTTGTGCGTTCTTGTAGACGAGGCTTGCAACAGTGTTAACATGCATGCAACAACCTGGCCTTGTAGTGAAATTCTGAGTACTGTGAAAAATGTTCAATCAACCAACAATGACCTTGTGACTGCCAAGCTTTCAATGACAAACAAAGTCATACATTGACACTGACATGCGCCTTATACATGTCATGTATCCAGAAACCCTTTTCATTTGTATGTATGGCCTGCTGTCTATGTAATACACTGTATACTGCTGTCTATGTTACCCACGACACTATTTGTAAGCCTCATCCGTTCAGCACCTGTTGCAGGCATCTGAGGCTGCAAAGCTCTTATGAGGAGGCAATCAGCAACGTCTTGTCTATGGGAGGAGACACTGACACAAATGCAGCCATTGTTGGCGGCCTTGTGGGTGCTTTGCATGGTCAATGCGGGATTCCACGATACATGAAGGAACCAATGCTGGCCAGGGATTCAAACAGTCCCGGAATCGCAAGGCCAGACTTTTTGACCACAAGAACGTTGCCAAAGGTCTGCCAGCAGCTATATGAACTGGCTGGTCAGAGAGCTGGAATGAACGATGTGCCTGTCAGCCATGCAGCCACGACACCCGGAGTATTCAATTGTGGTTCATGCTTCCTGCCCTCAGTCCGAAGGTTGACAAGGAATGCTAGCGCTGCATCATAAGCAGTCTGTTGTATGCGATGTCACCTTTTGTTCTTTGTATATACAGCCAAACATGCTTGCATCAACCTTCTGTTCCAGCAGTTTGACGTCGCAGCAGTTCGATCTGCAACCTCAAGCTCGTAAGCATAGAGCTTGCTGCGAACTGACCTAATTGCCCTACTGGCCCCAGTTGGAAGGGCGTTTTGTCAAGTAGCTTATATCCACACAGCTGTATTGTATATATTGAACGCCCTGGGGACCAACCGGGAGCCAACAGTCGAAGCTGTGTCATTCAGTCCGACGGATTCCTCTTCGAACAACATCCATGAGAACTCAGTGAAGCCCTGGTTTGAAGGAAAACAGTTCGTTCAATGGGTCTCTGGCCCTAGAGAGACCTCTGACTTTTGCAGTCAAGATCTACATACGTATGCATTGAACCACCGAAGAAGTCCTGGCACAATCTATGTAACAGGTTGCAAGGTTGACTGTCACCGTGTCTTTATGCGCACGACGCTCGCATGACGCATCATGATCAAATGATGACCGATACTTTTATTATGCTATTGGTTTTTGTTACAATGCTTGCATTACGACGGCAATTTGTAGACTTGCAGACTTGCTGCTGCTGCACCGGCATATTGATTGCCGAAGTGCGCAGACCTACTCACGTCGCTGGCATCGAGATCGTTCCTGTGAGATCATTCAGTGAGATCGCTCCAGTGAGAACACTCCTGCGGAGTTCGTATTGGTAGAGCCGCACTTGAGAGACACTATGTCGGGTCACGGTCAAGGTCATGAAGGCAGCTATCCGCATCAGGGTAGCCAGCTGAAAGAGACCACTTCGGAAGCCACACACCAAGGTCATGCGGTCATCCCCCTGCTCAAACCGTACAGTCTGGGCAAATTTGACCTGCGGCACCGCATGGTCTACGCTCCTTTGACTAGGTGCCGAGCGCTTGGTGGCGTGCCGCAGCCAGCTGCTGCCGAGTATTATGCTCAGCGGTCAAGCGGTGGACTCATTCTGTCGGAAGCTACCTGTATCTGTGTAGAGGCCCATGGGTGAGTTTACTCTGGTTGATCTGGCCAACAGGCATGTCTGTAGCTTGTTGCTCAGCTTTTCAAGCACTTGCGGCTGCATACTCATATGAAAATTGATTGCTTGTGCAGGTACCCCAACGTACCAGGTATATACACTGAACAGCAGGTAGAGGCATGGAAGCCTGTAGTCAAGGCAGTACACCAGAAGAAGTCTCCCTTTTTCTGCCAGCTTTGGCACGTTGGTCGTGCCACCTCTGTTGGTGAGGAGATCTGGCTCATTGTTTCACACGTCAGCTTATGTGCTCTATGTTGGTGCAATTTGCCACTGCATCTGGGACAACTTTTTGCTCAGCTGCTCATTCAGCTTCTGATAGTGCCCTGCATCATCATGCTGATGTAGCTCTTACTTCAGCATTTGTTGCAAGCATTCCTGGCTGGCTTGAACAGTCTGTGCCTTCATTAACCTGCATCAGGGTAAGTCGTTACAATTGTACTTTGCCACAACTTCCTGAGTACAAGCTGTTCCTGTGTACAAGCTGATCCAGCCATGCATGTGATAAGCAACTTTACTACCTTGCACAGTGCCAACCCTGCATGCAATGGTAATAGTGGTCATCAGCTCTCATGGCTACTTCTCTCCCTCTGCAAGCGCAAAAGCTCAACTCTGACACTGTCTTGCAGACTACCAGCCAGGAGGCAAGCCCATGCCATCCAGCACGAGCAAGCCCATTCCTGGCAAGGATTACACCATCTTCAGCCCAGATGGCAAGAAGCAGAGCCCCTTCGAGGATCTGCCACCCCCTAGGGCGGTGGACCCCTCTGAGATCCCCGGGCTGGTTGAGCTGTACCGTGTGGCCGCCAAGAATTCCATCAAGGCTGGCTTTGATGGGGTTGAGGTTCACGGAGCCCATGGCTACCTCATTGACCAGTTTCTCAAGGAGTCTATCAATGACAGAACAGGTGCAGCTCACAGTGGTTTCCCTGGTGTTCTGCATGAACTGCTTTGTTTGAGGAGGCCCTATGTCAGTGGCAAGTGCTTGCATTTGCAACTTGATTGAGTAGTGACCAAGCCAAAGCATCAGCTGTGACTCTGACCTCCAGTAGCTACATTGGTCACAAGTTTTTTGTCAGCTGCAATGCCAATCAACTCTTTCATTAGTTAGCGTTGAGCATCTGTACATGTGCTTGCTAGTATTGTGGTACAACATACAAAATTGCTGAAAATGCTGTGCTG
>JAABUW010004058.1_pt1 | contig 20207 bp, 15 predicted proteins | sample 5560081 | NCBI WGS metagenome assembly JAABUW01 (sample SAMN10711882, study PRJNA513363) | rock metagenome | isolation source: Antarctica rocks | place: Antarctica: Victoria Land, Knobhead sud
ATGTGTGTCAACTGCGCTGCTTCTCGAACCTGGATTTCATTAATATCGAGGTACTACACGCTCTAAGGATAAAACTCACAGTGAAGGGGCGGACTCTTATTGCTACACTGATTGAAGAGGCTCCGTCCGAGGCAGCCATGTTGATGTGGAAGGTGTGAAGTTGCGGCGAGCGGAGCTACTTGCGCAATGCCCTGTACTCAGTATTTCGGTACACTTGAAATTGAAGAACGCGCCTTCTCTGGCGTAATGGAGATATGATCTTGTAAATTCCCCCATGAATCTCCTACGTATGTCCAATGATGATGAGAAGATAACTGTCGCATTTGCGCAATGTCGATGGTTCATGTTGACTAACTTTAAGCGTAAACTTGCCGGTTGCCAGAGGCAACTGGCAAAAAGTCAACATACAATTAAGCGGCAACTTTCGACCCTAATTTCGGCCCCTACCAAATATCAATCAACCTGCCCATCAATTACACAGGTTTGCTCTGACAATGTGAGAAGCTAACCAAAGTAAATGAAAAATCTATCAAGGCGATTTTTCGAGATTGGTGTGATGCAGTCCAATTTGATGGTACATATAACTGGGTACATCTACGGAGTATCAATCTTTGCATTTTGTGCTAGAATTATGTCTTACTCTTTTCTTGTTCAAGCTGTTGGGATTCTGAGAAGCTTTCTTTACAAGCCTAGCAGAAAGACACGATCGTCAGGAGTAAGACGTGTAGAACAATATCACAGTATCAATACGAGTATTGCTCTCCTCGCGTAGTGATACACAAACCCATTACCATGTCCCAAGATTCTGGCTTGATTCTCATTAGAATATAACCATTACTACTCGTTTCCTTGAGCACTGAAATAGGACATTGTTTTGCAGCTTGGTTTCCTCCTCAAAGCATTCAAGCGTGTTTCGACATGCCACCAAGCCAAGTAGACCGGCGTTGATGTAACATGTCTGCTAGCTCTAAATTGGCGGTATCTCACAGCTCATTAAAGCTTGAACTCATTATTCTCGATCTTGACTCTGGCTTCCATACTCCTCCTCGTAGTTAGGCAGAATAACATCCCAGCTACTGTCATCCATATCCACTTCGTCCTCCGTCTTAGCATGATCTCTAAATCTGAATGCCAGAGCTGCCCCGTCCTTCAGGCCTGCACCCAAAGGACTACTGTTCAGCACACTGTTCTTCCCAGCCTTTGACTTTTTCCCACCAAAACCATCCTCTCCATCCATTTCTGGTATGTCCAAGCCCACCCAGCCTTTACTGAGATCATTCTTATCGACTGGGACGCCAAGAATCACATCATCTGGATCTGATGGTAGAGGTTGATCATTTAAGGTAGATTTCCCTGTTGCTTTCACTGCGTCTAGGAGGTCTTGCTTGATGGAGGTAAATGACTGGCTTTGGTCAACGAACAGAAGGATTGTAGTTTTGTGTTGCTTTAATCGTAGAGTCCACTGGTGTTGGTCTGGAGTTTTGAGAGGCTGGGCGGTCGGTTATCAGTAGAAATTTGATATATGGCACAAAATCCTACGTACCATGGTGAGTTGCCTACAAGTATTTTCCGTGCGGCGAGCTTCGAGTTCTTTCGGCACAGATTCAGCTTACGTAAGAAAGATTGTGATGAAAAGGTCGTTAATTAACGATCGTAATTCATGTACATCCGTAGAGGTGCCCGACTACCAACACAACACATGGGCGAGTTTGCTGACAATCTGGCAAGGCCATTTTCCCGGTATGAACAACTGTTGTCACCGCCCTGACAAACATTTCGAAGTGCCCTACGTCTTAAGTAGCTCCGAGATTTCCTGACCACAGCTTGATCTATCCCTACGATATATAGACAGAAAACAAATTACCATGGAGGACACCATAACCAAGGTTGATCCCAACGGCTCAATCGTGCCTGCACCTTGGTCTCGGCGAATCAACGAAAACCGCCTTTCCCTTTCCTACAAAAATCGCCTTTCAGCTGCCACAACCTGTGCCTTCTTTACTGGCGTGTTCCTTGGGCTCTCCCATGGCAGCCAGACAGCCGGTCTACGATTCCGGGCAGAAAACTCGCACAGATTTCCAATTACCTCAACAGGCTGGTACCTCTACCACAAAAGCAAGAATTACCATATGATGCTGGGAGGGGTCAAAGAGGGGCTGAAGTTAGGATCCAAAGTAGCCTTCTGGGCTGGAGGCTTCTTTGTGATTGAAGAAGCCGTTGATAGGGTAAGAGGAGGTAAGAGAGACTTTGCATCAACGGTGATGGCCGGCTTGAGTGTAGCCGGAGGTTTCAGTGCCTGGAGTAGGTCCATTAATACAAGCTTAAGTGTTAAATGGCCAGTAGTTGACGCATACAGACATGTTTTCCCTCGTCACTGCCGCACGTACAGTCAAGATAGGACTTTACAGCAGCTTGGCTTTCGGGCTTCTCCAGGATGCCTTGAGCTTAGCAAGAGGTCGAAAATTGGCATATGTAGATTTTCTGCTCGGCAGAAACCGTGGCTACCATGTTATGGAAGATGGTAGGACTTAATATGACTCGGTCTCAAATGGCCCTCATTTGGTAGATCAGACTGCACCCTACCACTCATACACTTTGTTCTTGTTAGCAAAGAAAGAGTCAACTACAAAGCCATACAAACGTCCAGGAACATAGGCCGGCTATCCCACAATTGCAATATTTACCTATCCTTTCGTTCCGTGGATGCAGACCCTTGTTCTAACACATCACTCAAACTTGGGTCCAAGCAGAAGTCGATGAAGTCTATCATTTTTTAGACATTGGCATAGCGTCAGCGCAATTCAAAAGGTCTGCCTGAGCCATGAAGACTGCCACTGAGTTTGACAGGCAGCTTGGAGCCTGTGATACTTCGAAGCCTGTAGCTCAGGGTGGTCTGGTACAACGCTCCTTCAAAGATCATGGTTGGAATAATGTTATGAGTTGTCCTGGATTATCTAGAGCATCCACTAATCCGTACCATTTATGTGTGTAAGTCAGACCACCGCTAGTAGTGAATATTGTATACGTGTAAGCGCGTTTGCTGTCAGCAATAGCACAATTGACGGAGAAGTAGCTGACTCTAATGTAGCAATCTTATTCTGAGCCTCGAGGTGGAATTAGAAGATCGGAGTCTTGGATATGGGGATCCGAGGTTTCACTCATTATACTGACTCGAACACCGCAACTCTGATTACTATATAAAGGCCCAGTATTCCTGCTCTCTGCTTCTCTTTCTTTCTCCTACAAACCAAGAGAATCTTCAAAGCTCTACTGCACCCAAAGCATCTCTTACATAACATTTCAAATCACCTATCCAAGCCTCGAACATCATTATTCTTTTGTGAGGCGCCGAAACACCATATCCACCTCCAAGATGCCCTCACAGGGAGGGTCACATCCAGCCTACGAAGGTCAGTTGTAGCTCATTGTACGGAAGCTCTTTGCGAAGACCAACTAACAACGCTGCTATAGGTCGTTCAAGCATGCCATCAAGGCAATCCATCAGCGGCAAGAGTCATGGTCCTGACGATCGCAGTCGCAGCTATGGAGGAAGCCACCTTGATGAAGGTGGTCGTATTAGCAGCCGGCTCCAGATCGCAGACCATGACCGTACCAGCAGCCGACACCAGATCGAGGATCGCAGCCGTACCAGCGGCAGCTCTCGAGCCTTGGAAAGAGCTAGTGGAGGCAGTCGGTCAGATTCTCAATCTCTGGCGAGGATTAGTGGGGACCGTTCAAGCTCCCATGCTCTAGATCAAGGCAACTTTGGCCGTGACGAATACGAGAGCCAGAGCGGCACCTCTCGACTCTCTAGAACCGGTGCTAGCAGTCGTGACGATGGCCGAAACAGAGACGAGCTCAGGAGCTCACGACCTTTCCAATCCTCGAGCGCAGGTTACGGTCATAGCCGAATAGCTACACGCGATGGGCCTAGCAGGGCCAGCTCAACCCGCCTTGGGGAAATCGAAGAGGAGGACGAGCGCGGCTTTAGCACTACAATGGGACGGAGTGTAGGTCCATCACAGGCACTGACGAGACGTGGCCATGATGGCCAGATGACCTCACACGGAGGCGCCACTATGAGGAGTTCCAGGCGTAAGACCGATTTTCGTGATGACGAAACCGACAGCGAACAGGAGGTCGTTACTAAGAACCGCTTTTCGAAAATGAGCGGCCAGCTTCTCTTGACCAAATTTCCAGAATTGGGAGAGCTACTCGAGAATGTACTCCAAATCAAGCCAGCGAAGCTCGACGAGTATTGCGAAGCTCACTACATCCGCCTTGATCTTACTAAAAACCGCGCGGATATCAGTAAGCTCCTGAAGAACTCAACGCCCAATGATCGCGAAAAGTGTGAGAAAGCGATCAAAAAGTATGATACTCATCAGGAGAACGAACGGCACTTGAACGGTGGCATGCCGGCTCGTTCGATTTTTGAACCTACCACAGGCCACAAATCTACACACAGCGGCGGAACAGTACGCAGTAGCGGAACCACAAGCAATGCCGTAACCACAAGCAATGCCGTAACCACACGCCATGCCGTAAGTACAAGCAATGCTGTAACCACACGCGACCGTGGAGCCACACACACGGGCGGAACCACACGCACTGGCGGAACCCCGCGTGATGGCCAATCGACAGGCGACGGGAAATCGGCTGTCGTTGGTGGATCAACTCAAGGTGGATCATCGAATCATACTGTGGTCATTGCTCCGTCCGTCATCGAACGCCCGGTATACCTAGTACCAGCATACCGGCCCGTTCGCCGATGTTGGTACGCTGATGATTATTATGGCCGTCCACCACCTTGGTATTGATAGGGTTGTTCCGCACCAAAGGACTGCGTCAATTGCCAAGAATTGTGGTTCCTTCTACTGGGTACACGGCTTCAACTCCCGCCATGTATAAGGCAGGACTTTCAATATCAATTTCCTCTATTACCCAACATTTTCAGAGCTTGTCTTTGCATGAAAAGGGTGTATTTGCTTGCTTGTTTATTGGGAGGCTAGATGGTGCCGAATAGTAAATCTGTTTCCTAGAAAGCATGCAAACCAGCTGGGTATAGGTAGATTTGCCATAAAACATCTTATCATAACCAAGCAAGCTACCTCTCTACTGTCAGAATACGTGGAATGACCTCCTACATCTACATCAAACAAATCTTGCTACTCTGACCCTTCCCTTTGAGGCCCCTCTCAACGCCCAAGTCCGCCAACTCCAACTCCTCACCCTCAATGTTATTTGATCACGGAACCCCAAGACCTAGGAACATCGCACATCGCCAACTCGCAAGGGCTAGAGATAAGGAATAGTGCGGTGTGCACAAAAGTAAGGGCATCCAAAACTAAACATCAAACTCTCAGCATTTCCATCACAAGCTCTCCCACCCCAACAATCACTCCTATATTTATTCCGCCCCTCTCTACCATACAAACTACTCAACCGCGCTCGGTTTCTCACTTCCTTCCTCTTATGTCCCCTTGTCAGCCTCCTCCATCAAAACCCACCACTGTATCATATTCCCATTCACAATACAAAATTACTCACAAAATCCTACTTACTCTCCAGAAAAAAAAGCTTAGATGGCTCTGAAACACAAAATCCCACAACCCCTCCAGCACGACTCTATCAGACCCTCTCTTTTCTACAGTAATCCTTCCTCCAACTCCAGAGTCCAAAAAACAAAAACAAAAAAAGGGAACGCCCGCCATTGCCCCCCTCCACTACAAACCTACACCCACCACCGCATCCCCTTCCCACATCCCCTTCCAAGCATACACCTACGCCTCGACATCCTCGACGCCGGTACGGAGCGTCGAGAGGCTTTGAAGTAGGGTTGAAGTGAGGGTGTTTGTGTGTTGGAGATGGGGAGCTGGTGTTTGTGTTGATAGAATGCGGGGTTAGAGGGGGACTTTGCCTTGGGAGTAAGGAGACGAAGGACCGTGGCATCGATTTTTTTTCGAGCAGAGCGAGGGGGGTTATGGTGGGAGTTTGGCAGTTGGGGTATCTATTACCGGATCACAACGGAAAGAGAATCCTACTGTGTTAACACATGGATATCTGGTTACTCTATCCTCTTCTATAGTCATCGTACTCGGCATCGTACTCAAGCCACCCATACACAGCTCACATCGAGCTAAGAGTACTACAGCCAAGGCATTAAGAATTCAAAGAGATGCATAAGCGCGGCAGCATCCAGCATCCAGCATCCAGCACCCCAGCCCAGCCCTAACCTCAACACCAAAGCATCCAACCACCTTCTCACCAACCCCTATCCATTCCAAAACCCAAGCTACCCCCTGCCCCCCCAACTCCTTACTCTTTTCCCACTCTATTCCCCCTCCAGCCACCCTTCCAAACCCAACAAACACTCCCGCCCTCACACCACTCCCTCACCTTCCCCACCCCGACCTCCTCATCCACACCCACCCTTCCCAGTCCACCTTCATTGAGCCAGCGGGTCAGATCTTCTATGACCAAGGGTTCGTACATGAGGATTTTTTCGTGGTAGGTGAGGTTGAGCGGGTTGTGGGTTGGGGGGTGCGAGGTAATGGCGAGGGTGATGGAGTGGAGGATATCTGGCGAGGATGAGAAAGAGGGGGTGACAGTGGTGGGAAGAAAGATTTTGGGTTTTGCTGGGGACAGCGGGAGGGTGGAGGGTGTTTTCGAGGAGCGGCGGCGGGGTGGAGAAGGGGTGGGGGGAATAGAGTCCGAGTCGGATATTTCGTCGACGAGGGCTGGGGTGCTGGAGCGGCGAGGTTTAGTAAGGGTTGGAGCTTTTCTTGACGATGTTGTAGGACGCTGTCTGGGTGATGGTGCGTCTATTGACGCTTTGCGAGGTCGGCCTCGTGGCTTCTTGGCAGGCGGATTGCAAGCGGCTGTAACTTCAGTCGTGACTGGAATGGTGGCTCTAGGTGGTCTTCCTTTCTTCTGGGGCGAGCTGCTTTGCTTGAGCGCCTCTAGGATCATCGCCTCAGCAGTTGGCGGCTGTGGTACGTTTATGTTGGGAGGTAATGGTTGAAGAGCTATTCGATTCTTGCTCTCCCAGCATCTTTCCAGGAGATCTATCATACCTTCTCTTTTCTTGATGGGCTTGAAGGCATACGAGGCAACTGCTTTGGCAAGGTCGGTGGTTGTAAACCCTTGGTAGTTGGGCATTCCTTCTGGCAAAGATTTAGCAGCACTTGCTCCAGGTTTTGAGGGGACAGCACTCTTCCTGGTTTTCTTGACTGGAGAGCGGCTCCTTGGACGTCCGTTTAATGATTCCTCAGCCACAGTTTTAGGTATACTTTGTTCAGTAGCAGCCGTGCCTTGTTCAACTATTGATGGTCTTTCAACGCCTTTCTCACGAGGTCCGAAAAGGTCCTCGGGGACATTCCACTCGACCTCGGCTTCAACCGAAGCCACATGAGCATCTAAAGACACTGGCTTCGAAAGTGGAGATACACCTTCAACCATACGCATCTGCCTGGGCAACGGCGAATCTACAAGATTTACCACTTCGGCATGTAGCAATGAGCCACCTGAGTCCCTAGACGCAACCGACCATAGATTCCTGGAAGCTACGTATGAAGCTACGTTGGTTTTCGTAGATGAGCCTGACATTATGCCTGTGGATTTGGAAATAGTTGGACTAGTAATGATCGGCTCAGCCATCGTTTCTGACACTTCAATTGCTTTTCGTAGATCTCTGATGAATGTCGGAGATTCTTCGCTCTCAAGTTGGCTGCAAGTACCAAAAACTAGCTCTTGATCCTTGGCAGACTTTATAGCCGACTCAGGCGATAGAAGAATTGGTGCTTTGAAAGTCTGCTTTTTCACTTTGGTAGTGGCAGCTTTTGGTTTTCTGACCTTTCTCACAGGTGACTTGCGTTGCTTTTCTCTGTCTGACGTGCTCGCAAGATTGAGAGGTCCGGCATCAGTATTGCTTTGAGGTTCCGAAGCAGCAAGATGTTGTAATAAGGGCGAGGTAATCTGCGGCGCAGGGGGAGCGAATGGAGCTGTTGCCTTCTCTGTAATAGTTTGGGGCTTCTTCTTGGGCGAAGTACTTCTTTTCGCCTTCACTGGCTGAGGGGGTGGGCAGATGGTTGTATTAAGAAGCTCCACTTTCCGCCTCTTAGTCGAGCCCTTACCATTGACGTCCCGTAGGATTGCAGGCGCAGGCATTGAGGAATGGCTCGGCTGAACATATCCAAAATCTCCCAAAACGTTCCCAAATTGGCTAGCAGGCAAGTTGTTCTTTAGAGGAGTTTGGATTGTAATAGATATATCAGACAGTACCTTGTTATCTACCAAGCGTGTTAAATTTAAAGAAGTATCCTTCGTAGGTGTCCAGTCTCTTCTCCTTTTGACAGCCCTTTCCAAATTCAGAGGCTCTGTGCTCGCCTCAGACGCCTCTTTTTTCTTGATCAGTGCTACGCTACCTGACTCTTCGGTCTCTTTGACTTTATTTGATTTCGGTGTTTTGGCCGTCTTTGTCGCCTTGGCGGTATCCTTAATAGCTCCAGGCTTAGTTATCTTAGTCTTCTTGATCTTCGTCTGTGCTTCGTCCTTGCGCCTTTTCGTGCGGCTCTTCTCCACCACATGCACTTCAGAAGCCTCAACTCGCTCTACTGCATGAGGCTTATTGGCCTCAATAGGGGTCTCGTTGCTGGATTCTCTCACTGTGACTTTCTTTCGTGGCGCTCTCGGCTTTTTAGACACAATGCCCTCCTCCTCTTCTCGCCGGACGGCTGCCTTTTTCCGCTTTGAAGCTGGCTTGTCACAGCTCTGCTGATTCTTCTTCTCGGCAAGTTCTGCTCTTACAGGAATCCGCGGAGACCGTGATCCTTCTTCCGGATATGCTTGACGTAGAAGACTCGATGCGCTCGCGAATCCCAACACAGTCCCCTTCGGCCCTGGACCCACCTTACTGCCTGTCGCTAGGCATAAGGTGTTCTTCACAAATAGCTGAGAAGGAGACGGTAGTCCAGGGGAAGAGGACATGGCGGCGTTCAAGGCGGGTGGAGGAGTAGTTGAGATTATCGAATGTGATGGCGAGGACGAAAGAAGAATAGGGTTTGTGGCTGCCATAGCGGCGGAGCGCGAATTGCGCAGGAGGATGGGAAGGCACGTCAGACTTAGGAACCAGTGATTGTGCACTCGCCTTCAGCTCCCTTGGATGTTCGACATCGTGACTTGTATTGACGAGGTTGGAATAACAAGGTGCCGCGGTTGTTGCTAGGCAAACTTTGTTTACTCCGTCCACATCCAGATGATACCCCTTACCAAAAGATCATCATATGAGACAAGAATCGTTTCTCAAGCACCAGTAAGATAAGAAGCAACGCATGAGCGCTACGCTTATGAAGATCGCTATGAGACTATGTTCATGGTACATTGTTTCGTCTTTCGACGACCATTAAACGTCTCGTAACCGCTGAAACCGAAACAGGGACGAACAGCAGGAGTGCTTCCCACGCGTAGTAAAAATCTGCTAATATCTACATTGTGGGCTATTTCCTTCAAGGGTATGTTGAGCGACGGTATGGTTTGTGATTACACAAGCTCTTGCTGAGATTTGTAGTGCGTGCTTCTCATGTTGTTCGGAAGAAGTACAGTTCTCCTAGAAGGTTTGTACAGTATTCCTGCTGCCCTTTGTATCTACCACAGTGTTTCCAGTGTGGTCAATATGTAAGTACACCACTCTCAAGCGTTGGAGAGCCGCATCAAGCAGTTTGTTAGTCTCATGAAAGAATCAAAATTATATCCTTGATGGCTATAAGTCCTAAATACGTCCGTCCTATATCATGGCATCGTAATTCAAGAAGCTCTTTCCACTGTAAATGCAAAAACATCGCCAAGATTCTGATCCAACCCAACCCGACCCGAGCTAAACGCGATGACGAAGCCGATTAGTCTTTGAGTCCCCAATACTAATGTCACCGGGCCTTGTTCGCAGGTCCTGCGACTGTCTGGAAACGAACTCTTTTTGCAAATTTTTGCATCCCGCCAGCATCGAGCCATTTGTTCAAGTTCTTGCACTGACTGACATCAAATGCACTGAGCTTGTGGCACCCATCTACAATGGCCTCAACACCAACTCCGGTCACTCTGACACAGCCTCTGACTGATAGCTCGTGCAGTTCGAGCAGGTGAAGACCAATGCTGCGCAAGGATGAGTCTGAGACGGCACTGCCGCAGAAGGAGAGGTTAAGCTTCCTTAACTGCGGGCAGCCAAGCGCCAAGACCTCGGTGGCGGTATCTGATAGAGCGCAGCAGAAGGACTGTGGTTATGTTAGAGAGGATCTGAAGCAGAACTTCAGGGCAGGACATACCAAGTCAAGATCTCGTAGTCCCTTCGCCGCGTTTGTCAGATATACAATAGCATTATCGGTGAGATACGTGCAGTCGGCTAAGCATAATTTGGTCAGCTTCGTAAATTGGAACTGGCCCCAATGCTGAAACCCTTGGTCGGTAATGGTCGTACACCGCGTCAAATCTATCTGCTCTAGCCTTGATGCAGCATGATAAGCCATGTGTGCCATGGACCGATCAGTCACATGCTTGCAATACGAGAGTGTTAGTTTCTTGAGCTTCGGGCAACCAAAAACTGTTCCTGGTGGCGGTTGCGGCGGTACTGGCGCACCAACAGATCTTGCAGCTGCTTGTCGGCCGTGCAAATTCTGATGAGCGATATTACCAGGGGATCCTTGAACAACCCAGCCTACCACACGAGCCAGAAGGTTGTCGCTGACTTTGCGGCAGTTGCTCAGATCAACCTCCTCAAGATTCTTAGCTTTGTTTGCCATTTCTAGAACTGCTTGTGCCGTAATATCCCACACACTTTTCATCTTCCAAGAGACCACGTTAGCACCACATGTTGTTGCGAGTGCTGCAAAGCCTTCATCCGTGATATGAAAGCAGTTACTGATATTAATGGCTCGAGGCCGAGCTCCCACAAAGGGACAGATCCGGTTGATGAGGATCTCGTCCGTGATAATTCGATTATACATTGCAAGGTTTAGCGTCTGCAACAGCTCTGGTGACCCTTTCAGGATCTTCGACCAGTGCAATGAAACCAAACGTAATCGCATTAGGTGGTGCAGTTCAAGATGCCTGAAAATAGATATAAGGATGTTGTCTGGCAGTGATCCTTGACTGAATTCACTTGGTCGACGTCGTAGTGTTTTGGGCCGTTTAGACTTCCCACGAAAATCTGGTGTGGTAAACACAGGCTTGGATTTCGAAGACGGTGCAGTTACTGAGCGGGCGCCTGGCGGTGAAGACCTCCTCTCCTGGGTTTCCTTGCCATTGGATTGTCCGCCTTCAGGGGTTGGAGGCGCCAGAGATCCTCGTCTAGACCTTGAGCGAATATTATCCAAATCAACGTTCAGAAATGGATCAGGATCTGCAGGTTCCATGATGGAACGGTCCTCGATACGGCTGGGCTTATGAGGGCTCTCTGTCTTACTATGAGTGAATGTTACTTTAGGGACCGATTTCTTCCGCCCTGGTTTTGGTGACCTGTCCGCAATGGCAAGCTCATCGATAGGAGGTGTAGAGTCTCCAATGTCTGTCATGACAACGTCATTGTCTGACTTAGACTGCAGTCTCTGTTTTGCGGTCATTTCGACCTGTTTTCTGAGGGCTGGGGGACATCTCATCCAAAAATTCGAAAGGACATCTCCAGTAATCATGAGGCATTCCACAGAGGTTACTGATCGAACAGTAGCAGTCCGACGAGGCGCAAGTGAGAGACTAGCAACTTCCCCGAAATATTGTCCCGGTTTTAAGCGGGCCTTGACTTGTAGACCACGCTTTAATTTCCTTCCGGCTCCGTTTGGGAGAAGTCGTTGGTTTTGAACCGGAACATTCTCATCAATCACTTCAACCTCTCCTCGTACTATAAAGAAAACCTCACGACCCTGCGAATCTTGCTGTATGATGTCCGTAAACGGCGGATAATTGCACGGCTGAGCGTTCAGTCCAAGGAAATGTAGAATTTCGTTGGGTAGCCCCGAAAATAGAGGGAGTTCCCTAAGCAATTGCCTTACGTTGACCAGTCCATCACCGAGAGCACTGGAGGCTGCTGCTTCGACAAGACCAGGCGATGGTGATTTCCGCTTCTTGTTGATCTGTGTTCCGTTGGAATAGGTCCCATGACTGTCTGCCATTACGATATCGCCGTTTTCATTATCCTCACCATCACGAGCTCTTTTGCCCCGTCCCGTAGCCCCTGTAGCTCCCTTTTGGGTTGTAGCTAGCTTTTCGCGCTTCTTTCGTTGCAGTATCGACAGCCTCTCCGCAGCCTCATCTCTGATGGCCCGTTCTACTTCTGGAAATCGAGGCAGCTCCTTGGTAAGGTCCTCCTTCTTCAAGATAACCAACATGCACCTGGTACGTGCTATAATCGTGGCCGTTCGAGGTATGTCCATGAGGATGCCTATCTCTCCGAAAAAGGCTCCAGGCTTCAACTCAGCATAGGTACTTTCGCCATCTCTTGAAGTTACGGCAACTGCTCCGCGCACCAACCAATACATTGCTTTGGCGTCGTCACCTTCTGTGAGTATATAGTCATGTGGTGAATGCAGCTGAGGTCGCAGATGTTTCCCTATGGCCGCAAGGAAGCTATCAGGAGCGGAGAGGAAAAGCGGGAAATTTCTTATCCGGTCAAGCATGTCCAATGGCATGCCATGAATGGTGGATGCAGTCAATGGTGAGGGTCGGATTGGTCTTGACGGATTTGTCTCTGAATTGAACGTCCTAATCAACGAGAGAGTATCCGGGATAGGTGCTGCGTTTGCCTTGGTGGCAAATGCAGTGCCTCCAGCACTGGTCCTGTGGCGCCGCATAGTAGGTGGTGACTAGGAAGGAGAGGTAAAATGTCAAAGCTGCCTTGAAGTAGGAAGGAGAGTACCGATGACTCGGTAACATCTCTTGGTGTATGCGCATCCACTGGCTTCTTCTCTTGGCAATCTCGGATGGTATGCTGGGAGGAATCAAACAGCGTCGGCGCTAACGAATGAAAACCTTTACAGACTCGCCAAAGGCTACAAGGCTTACTGCATGATTAGCTGTCTCTTCAAAATCTCATAGCATCGAATGGACGTGCCTCTAATAGCTTCAACGGTTGCTTTCCGCAATACACAGCGCCCGCTACAGAACCAAAGTGCCCTTATCCTCGTGGATTTCTGGGATGTAGAAGTCCCCGAGGGCAGCTGGCTAACAAGGCAGAATCTCTCCTGTAGGCGCGCGATTGAGAATTCAAATTGAATTAAAGGCTACCTAGTCGCCACTTGCAGTTGCCCTTGCCCTGCACGACAAGGAAGTGTGTCATGCACGCGAAGACGCAAGAAGCTGCGGAAGCTTTTCAGGCCATCCCAGGGAGCAGTCAGTGCTCATGTTTCAAGTCTTCTGTAGTAGCGAAACGGGGCTCGGGTTAAGGTACCGGATAGATAACGGATGACGCTTGAACCGCGTGGAGATCGTCAATCAGTCGATCAGTCTTTTCAGCCGCGTGTGGAGACTGGAGAGAGAGGGAGAGGATGACGGTGCCCAAGCTGACAGGACAGCGTGAGACAATTGGTTGAGCTGAGGAATTGAGGAATATTGCTCTGTCGGCAGTTGTTGCAAATCAGTGCTGATTCGCTGATCCCGTGGGGTTAAAGTGTAAAGGTCTCTACTAGGGCGTAGTGCGCAGTATGTCAACCATAGTAAGGTACCTTAGCGAACATCTATGATTTGCTTTAACTGTAACGCTTCGGTGATGGTAGTGTAGCTCGTACTGTCACTGTATTAGTATACTGGTAAATACTGTCGATTAAAGCTATCGATTAACTAAAATTACTGTTCTTTATAAATATCGATATTATTACGGTTTGATTAAATAGAGGTTTACAAGAAATAAACGAAATTCTTTTGACACCGTTATCGTTTTTTTACCGTGGAATACTATTAAAAAATGCCAAGATATACACTCGGCAATTCAGATTTATGAAAAATATCAACGCTTTTTAATTTTAAAATGTAAAATCGAGCGATTCAGACGATTTACTCGCGAGAGCGTTACGTATGCGTTCACGTGTGCAACGTTAAAGACGTGTGTACAACATGCACATCCTGTATATTCTACATGACATCCTGTGTATTCTACATGTAATAAAATACGGAACGGGATATTTTATCTCTGCGCTTATAATTACAGTTATTTGCGATAACGGTATCAAAGTAGTAATAAGGAGTGAACGGTTAATTACTCGTAACGGTATATTTATTAAGAACGGTTTAATCGAGTCATCTGCTCTATCGCAGGACTGTTTCGGGGCCGTATTAAATCAAGTTTACCGATCAATTTCATTACGGTGTCACTACGGTGTGGTTACGGTAAAGCAATCCCAGCTATTTTCGCTAAGGTAGCTAACAGGTCCTGTACGACCTCCAACCTGGTAGTTATTCGATATCACCCATCACATTACGGATTACCAAAGATATCGAGTTCGCTATCTGCTCCTCCGTACAACGTTGACTTATAGTCTTCCACTTCCGCACGAATGACAACTAACACAAATGTCAAGAAGTTACCTAAACCATCATAGAGACCCAAAGTGACATTATGCCGTCAGAGGAGCAGTTAACTTTTTTGCTAAACCTATTCGGTCTCACAAACAGGTAGTATGATCTGTCGATTTCGGATATGATGGAACGAAACCGCGGAAAACGCGACGAGAAGTTGGTATTCATTCAACGAAATCAGTCTGAAGGACCCGTACCTTCTGGCCACTTTCCCCCTGTACCTTTCCTGGTAGCGGTGCTTCAAATCTCTTTACAGCAGAACAAGTCCTTCCCTTGTTTAACGTAGTTCATGCCAAGATGTATGCATATAACAGACTCAAGCATTTGTGCTCTTCGAAAGATCAATTCCATCGAGAGTATTGAAAATGTCAGGAATAGATAAAAGGCTTCGAAGAGATTCCGATATGAACAAATATAAATTAGCTATGACTATTTGGGATTTGAAAAGCATTCAACCCTTGTTTATCAGTGAATACTGTGCCTAATACAGTGCATTCCTAGTCCCAGCAGGCATAATCTGGAAAGTAACGGTTATGGATCCTTCGCGCATAGTCCACCAGTGCGGAGGAGCTTCGCACCATCTTCTGCGTCTCAGGCGCCCTAGCAAGAACTATCAGTATAATCACGAACCACACATTCTCTCAACGCTGCCTTACCCTGTCCAGTTCGTTGTTGGTCTGCTCACCTACCGCAAAATCAGCCAGATTCTGTATGGTCAGGGTACCGGGCGGTACTCCGCGGAAGAGATCAGCTCGTTTAGGCAGCAGATCTGGGAGAATGTCGATGCGCTTCTCGTTGCGTCGAGAAGGAAGAATACAGAGACCGGCACCAATGACACGACGTTTTGGGTCTTGGGAGGGAATGGGCCGTCTAAGGCGGACACGGTTCTGTTCGGGTTCATAGCTTGGGCACTTGTTTGCACTGCGTACGTTCCACTTTACAATTAGGTGATCGCGTGGTGTAATAGTTCTCGTGCCATCCTTCGTAGCACTAGGGGTTGGGTAGTCGAGTGTCAGTTTTTGTACTTGATGACAGGTAAAATTCAGCTGGCGGTAGGCATGGGAAAGCATTTGGACGAGCACACCCACCTGGTAGAAATACAGCTTCTCTTCCAGCAGGGCTCTGAGTGCTAAATCATGCGCTTTCTCCGTTGGAGAGAGCTTGGCATTGAGGTCATCCAACACGCCCTCCTTTACGAATCTTTCGGCAATGAGCGTAGAATCCCCAAGAATCATTGGGGTGACTGGAGCCTAACCATCAGAGTCCTTCCTCGAAATTGCGATGTAGGGAAATTTGCCCCTCGGAGCTTTCAACAGCGATCCAGCCTCGGTGCGGTAGGAGAGTCCAGTAAAGCGCAACCGAGCTTCGAGTTTTATGACGAAGTGCGACCAAACATAGGCTCCCGAACCTTGGAAACCACTGAAGAGTGTTATATTGGGCTGGACTTTGAGATGAGAGACCGTTGTTTGTGACGAGGTTATGAGAGCTCGGATTGTTGCGACGGTAGCTATATTGCGGGCTCGGATTTACTGAGAACCTCAGCAAAAGTTAGCCTGGATTTCAGAAAATCATAAAGTAGTCTCAAATCAATTTCATCATCTGCGATTAGTCAATTGAAGCTATACAAATTTGTAGATTGATCTCGCTGTACTGTTGTCAATCTCACATTGGCAGCAATTAGATATCATTGCTGAAAATAATGTAGAAACAAAAGTTTGTCAATATTGGAAATTAATAACCGTAAATCAGAAAAGACAATGCCTAGATGGATGGTGACTCCAACACATCGACGTATACACAATACACGATATGTAGAGAATCGAAGAGCGGAGGAACCATGAATGGGTCCCAAGAGGTGTGACGTGGGATCTCCAACGCATTCAATGTCTCTCCATACAACGCCTGACCATGCTCCTGAGGTAGTCAACGCCATGGCAAATGTGATTGATCGTGCCTCTGGTCTGTGGCGAGGTATTGTCAACAAGCCGTTGCTTTCTACAAAGAACCATCGCTCTCCTATGAATTCACATAGTTCTACCATAGCAGCGTGTAAATTCGATATTCATCTCCATCCTTACGGATGGAGAAGACCTCAATTCGCCCCTCTCAAGGCCATCATTCCCAACACAATAACTTCAAGCTCATTCTTCTCTGTCTCCGCCTTCACAGTCCCCTTGCAACTCGCTTCCTTACCCACAACTTGGGGGTGAGAGTTGATCTTGTAGGTTTTCTCTACCCGCGCCATATCAGTCATCTTGGACAATTCTGCATCCGAGAATTCGACAGCCGTGCCTTCAACGGCAGTCCTCAGGTGCTGTTGCACCTTTTCATGGGTGATCTCAGACGAGGTAGACAGTTTAATAACTAGAAGATTTGATGTCGTATCTGTGATGCCAAATCTACGAAAGGATTCTGCAATCTGCGGCACAGGGAGAAGAGAATTTAGTTGAGTGAGAAAGTGAAAATAACGTAGCCAATTGGAAAATCGTCCATGGATAACCTTACATTGTTATTCGGGCTCAACGAAAAGACAATCTCTGAATGGACATTTCGTGATTTGAGACGCTTGTTCTGAAAATCATTTGCAGCTCTAAACACAGCTGCGAGGGCATGGGTGGTCGAGATGATCTAAACAAAAACCATTCAGCAGATATAGGAAGGTGTCAACTACCGTCTCTGCTTACTACACTGGCATCTACAAGTGCATATTCGTACTCGTTGTTCCCATTAAGAAGCTGCTGGCGGAGGAAGGGAGCATTTTTAAGATCTCGATATAGAGCCACGTGAACTAAGAGATCTGTAGGTAGGTGGGCCAGCCGGAGAGTTTGAAGGTCTGCCATAAATCTTGGGCGGTAGTAGATATTGTGTACTTGAATCTACTTTGAATGATTAGCAATATGCCTCTTGCAAACAGGACCTCAGACGTGCGTGGCTAAGCCCCTTCGGGTTAGCTCTGCTTACTTCGCGAGCTCAGTGCAGGCGCAGCTTTCGTAAGCAAAACGCTAACCTGCAGGGGCTTAGCCCCCCACACGTCTGAGGTCCTGAGGCAACTGTACGAGTAGAGCTAGACACGTCTTAGGATTAGATAAGCTTTGTCGTCCCACTTTAGGCGACCGCAATAAGCGAGTAATACAAAACATGGTGCTCATGTTAGCGGCTGAGTGCAACAGCCTAAAAGAGAGGTAGGTAGATTGACATTGCCTTTTGTAACAACCCGAGTCCTTCCATGGCAAGCCAGATGTTCCAGCAGCCAAGGCAAGAACGCCACCAGGAGTACTTCGAAACGGCCGGCCAGTAAAACTAACCTCTAGAGAGCCTGTTCCAATCCAACGGCAAGCTCCTCGGAAGATGCCTATTAAACGGCAAGCCCCGGACAACGGGCCACCTTTGAATAGCATCAAAGTGTCCAAGACCAAGGCAGAGGGCTCGACTGCCGATTACAGCAATGATGTTAAGAAGAAGCTCTCAGCGTCGAACCGCACTGGGCAGGCATGCGACAGGTGCAGGGTAAGGAAATCTGATCAGTCCTCTAGATCTAGGAGTTATATACTTACTACGTTTCCCAGATTCGTAAGATGCGCTGCGATGACCTCCCGGAGGGCTGCTCGCCGTGTATGCAGAACCAATCGCCATGTAGGACCACCGACCGGATCACTGGCGTTGCCACCACACGAGGGTATGTGCAAAGCCTTGAGCGCCGGGTGCAGGAGATGGAGGCCCACAACCGTGAACTCCAGAGCCGCTTGATCTCCATGGGTGTTGATCTTAAGCCTACTGACACTTATCTTGAATCTGTGACTGCGCCTCTGGAACAGTGGAGCCAATCTCAAGGGAGTGGAAGAAACCATCAGCGGTGGGGAAGCAATAGCCACGTTGGTAATCCAACGAAAAGCAGTGCAACGCAAGTCAACCCTATACCAAATGGATCCTCTACGGTACTGGAGCCGGACTCGAATCTCTTTCGTCTCCCAGAATTCCGCAGTGGTCTTGCAGGTGACAACTACCTGGGTGTATCCTCCGGTGACTCGTTTCTGAGCTCTATCCGTGGGACTGCGCTCAGCGTACTGGGAATGGAGATAGATCTTGCAGACTACATGTCCGCCGATCTTGATGACCCCGACCCGTCAAGACCACAAGACGAGCCTGTCTACAACAAGTCCTATCACGCCTTTATCCGTACTGCTTTCAGTGCGAATCCAAAGCCACAAAAACCTTCGCTGCCGCCAAAGAAAGAGGGACTTACGTACGCTCAATGGTATTTCAGAGTGATCAACCCATACCTACCATTCCTGCATAAGCCGTCATTCATGTCAATGGTAGGATAAATATTCCTCCTGGCGCTTACCTTTTGTAGTCAAACTTTACTGACTTTCCGTAGCTATCAAGAATATACGACACAAAAGACCACTACGAACCATCAGCGGCTGATACGGTGTTGGTTCACATGATGTTCGCGATTATGTTTTATCAGTGCGCAGCGCGCAATTGGGAAAATGCTGACGAGCAGAATAAGCTCAACAATACCTCGAACCTCCACTATCACTACGCTCTAGGATTCTTCCCTCAGTTAATGGCTAGCCATACTATGCATGACGTGCAAGCTTTGACTATGATATCCCTGCATCTTCGTAGTTTTCCCAAACCTGGGGCTTGCTGGATGATGACCACTACAACATTCAATTTAGCGATTGAGCTCGGATTGCATAGGTCTTCCAGAAGGTGGGCGCCCACAAACCCCAAGAGAAGTGTTCTGGAGATCGAGATGCGAAAGCGTATCTTCTGGTCGATACTTTCTATCCATATTATCATTTCTGGCAAGCTTGGACGTCCCATGGCCATCGCCGTTGACGACTTTGATGTTGAGCTCCCTGAAGGAATCGATGACGATCTACTCAGTGAGAAAGGAATTGATACGTCACGACCAGGGAAGTGCACTTTCCTTGTTGGTATCGAGGTCTTCAAGATCGAGCCTATCTTTATGGACTTGTACAATAATATCTATGCTGTGAAGAGATCACCACAATCTTACATTGAAACCGTCCTACGACTCGAAAATCGTCTACGCCAGTGCTGCGAGCAGTGCCCGCGCGAGCTGATCGCTCGATCAGCCTCCAATGACGAGGAAGGTCGTGTGCATTCTCAATACATGAACGTCTGGGAGCTTGAGTTCCGTCTCTTACTCCGTCATCCATCTTTATCCCTCACTACGAATCCGGAGTTCAACAACGAGAACCTTGCTATCTGTATGGATGTTTCCAAGAAGATGCTTAACCATGTCAAACAAATTCAAGCTTACAAAAGTCTGGACACAAATTGGCAGACTGGAGCGCTATACGTTCTTGCTATCTCTACGACTTTGTTCGGCTATTGGGAGCGAAGAGACCGCATAACGTCCGCGGACTTTGCAACGCTGCGGGAGGACATGGACGCTTGGTTAAGCATCATGGGTGATGTAGGCAGACTGCTAGGTATGTTTCACTTTTACCGTACAGCTGCCGAGATAGATATTGATGATAGTGCAGGTTCCGGAAAACGCCTTCAGGAAGCAGTGCGCGTTACCGTTGATAACACCCTCGACATGATCTCGCAACATCTGGCATCCAAGACCGCTTCTACGGCGCTTTCTACCACAGAGCATGAAACTTCTCCTC
>JAABUW010004059.1_pt1 | contig 20205 bp, 22 predicted proteins | sample 5560081 | NCBI WGS metagenome assembly JAABUW01 (sample SAMN10711882, study PRJNA513363) | rock metagenome | isolation source: Antarctica rocks | place: Antarctica: Victoria Land, Knobhead sud
CCACCCCGACGCCGAGCGGGTTGTACCCGCCTCGGCGCCGGTGCGCGCCATACTGCCGCATCAAGGGACCACCTCCATGCTGGTGGCGGAACTGGCGGTGCATCGACCGGGCCTGTCCTCCTGTCCTTGCTGTGCCGGAGGTGTCCCATAATCCGGCTCGATCTCGCCGCCGATCTCGTCTGCCGCTTCGTTCAGCAGGATGCAGAACACCCGGTTTCCGACCACGTCGTCCGGCTCGATGTTGCAGGACTGCCCGTCTGGCAGGGTCACCAGATTGCGGTCTGCTTCCCTGGCCGCATCGTGCGCCTGGAGCAGGATGGCCGCGGCCAGCGCGGGCGTGTCCGCTTCCACGGTGAAGTCGCCGCTGTCCTCCTCGATGAGCTGCTCAACCAGGCGCATCTTGAACCGGCTCACAGCTTGCACCCTATGTCAGCCGCTTCGTCTGCGATGGCTTTGTCCGCGGCCTCGCATGGATGCGCGCGATCGTCGTAGCTGTCGCGCCACCGGCGGTCGCTTAGGTCCATGAGGCCGACGCCGACCCGGCGAACGATGTGAGTATTCGCGACGCGCAAGAACCCGTAAAATCCGAGATGATCGTTTGCATAGTCCCAGAGACGGTCGGATGTTGGCCTGCGCTCGATCGGGGCTTTGCCGGTGAGCTGGAGAGGCGTGCTGGGGCCGCCCCATGTGGCAACGGGGGTAAATGCCATGCTCGGTGCCTCCCTACGCTGCAGGCGATACGGCTGCGTCGGCACCGGTCTCTGACGGCTCGGTCGCGGGCGTCGTGCGCTTGTCGACGACGCGCATGAAGTCCTCTTGTCCGAAGCCGTTTCGGAGATACGTCGCATCGTAGCCCTTCGGCTTGCGCTCCCCCTTGCGCATTGAGATATAAACCTGGAACGAGGCATTCGGGTGCGCCGCGCGCACGCGCTGCCCGAAGGTCTGCACGGCAGCACGGATGTCTGTCACTGTGCTGATGGCGACGGCCTCCTGTGCAAGTGACCCGCCGAAAACGTCCAGCGTTTTCGAGGCGTAGCTGCCGTGGCGCTCGATAGAGCCGGGGATGGTGCAGAGATCGATGGTGACGGACATGGTCGGTCCTCGTGTTGGCGTACGGCTGCCCGCGCGCACCCGATGTGCGTGCGCCGGCCGATACGGATGGGTGGATGTCAAAGGCCCGCCCCGGCGTAGGCCGGGGAGCAGGCGGAGGCTGCGCCGGCGCGGCGCAGGTCAGGCGGCGACGGGCAGGTCCAGCAGCCGCTCGAGGCGGGCGATGTCGTCGCGCAGCCGGCGCAGCCGCGGGCCGTGGCTGCTTTCCATCTGCGCGGCGGCGTCGAGGTAGCGGCTCCAGGCCGCGCGGTCTCAGCGGCGGCGGTCGTGCGGCGTCGCCGTTGATGTCTTATGGTGGTTGCGCTTCGCGGCGGCGTCGCAGCTATCGACCATTTGCTCCTCCAGCTCGGCGAGGCGCTCGCGCCGGAGCATGAGGCTGTGGCGGATCATCTCGCGGTCGAAGCGGCCGGACGGTCGGGCAGCAAAGATCGCCGGTATCGGCGCGCGTCCGGGCAGGAATGTCCGCCCGCTGCGGTCAAGGGCGTACGAGGACGTGGTAAACGGCTTTGTGGGAGGGACCGGCGCTGCGCCGTGTCCCGGATGCGTGGGGGTCATGGTCAAGCTCCTTGCGCGAGCCACGTCCGCCGCTGAGCGGTGGACGTGGCAGGTGAGAGGTCAGGCGGCGGCGTGCGTCTCGCCGTTGTCTTTGCGCGTCCGTCGGCGGGGCGCCGATGCGGACGGCTCGACGTCTGGGCCGGGGTCGGGGATGCGATCCGGCGAGTTGCCGTCGGTGACTGGGGCGTCGCCGTCCGGTTCTGTCGGCGTGTCGGCCGCAGCGTCCGGCGTGTGCGTCCCGTCGCTCGCCGGGGGTTCGCTGCTGCCGGTGCTGCCGTCTGGGGGAGCGTCTTCGTCGTTCCCTGCCCCGGTCCCGTCTGCGACGTCCGGCACCCATTCTGCGTTGCGGTGCTCGCGGGTGGCGCCGGGGGCCAGGGTTTCGTCTGGCGCCGAGAACAGCGCTGCCGGGTAGATCCAGCGTCCTTGGCCGATGCGGGCGACGATTGCGGCGCGCGTCGCCTTGCCGGTGGATGCCACGGGCACTGCGAGGTCAGTGGCGGCGCGTCCCGTGGCGGCCTTCGAGAGGCACGCCAGGAAGTCGGCCGTCGCCATGTTGGGCAGGTGCGCATTGGCGCCGATCGCGTCGCCGGCGATGCGGGCGACGGGGCCGCTGTTGCTCCAGTTGTCGCGGCACGACAGGGTGTAGGTCAGCATCTGGCAAGCGGCGCTTTGCAGCATGCCGGGGTCCGAGGTGAGCGCGCCGCCTTCGGTCAGCAGTTCGGCGATCTCCCTGCGGTTGTCCCGCTGGATGTGAGACTGTCCTGTCTTGACCTCGACGTTGCGCCCGGCCAGTGCCAGCACGAGCAACGCGATCAGCTTGGCGCTGTCGATCGGCTCGTTGCGCAACGCCGCGTGCAGGGCATCGGTCCGCATGTTGCCGATCATCGCTTCCCCCTTTTTCGTCACGTCGGCGCGCGGCTTGGTGGGTGCGTTGGCTGTGTCGTCCGTGGCTTGGCCGTTGCCCTTGTTTGAGGGGGTTGGAGTAGGCACCGTGAACGCTATCGTCTCGACCGCTCCCGTGTGGGCGTTCACGTGGAAGCCGACGCTCTCGCCGCCCTGGCCAGGCTTGCCATAGTAGCGTTGTGCCCGGGGCGGTAGCTTGGGGCTGCCATACTCCTCGGTCTGCAGCACGACGCCGTTCTCTGGCAGGTTCGCGTCGATCCAGGCGTGCTGGGCGGCGAGGAAGCCGTCTACGTTGGTGGTAGCGCGGCTATCCTCGTCGGCGGGGGCGAACAGGTCCTCGACGTATTCCACGCCGTAGGCGGCGGCGAACTCAGCGTCGAATTGGGCGACGGCGGCGCGCATTTGCCGGCGGGTGAGCGCCCGGGCGAGATCGTACCAGCCCACCACCTCACCCTTCCGCGGCCGGTTCTTCTTCCATGCCGCCGCTTGCTCCTCGAGTGAGGCCGAAGCAATGATGCGCAGGTCGCGTTCCCCGGGCATGTCGCCGGCGTGCATGCGATCCAGCATCGGCGAATAGATGCGGGCGAGCAGGCGCAGCTTCTTCAGCGTGCGGACCGGCAGCACCAGCGCGGTCGAGATCGCCTCTTCGGTCCATCGCTCGCTGACCAGCGTCTCGATTGCACGCCATTGTTCAACCGGCGACATCTGCTTGCGCACGATGTTCTCGATCATCGCGCGCAGCTGGTCGTCGTCCACATGCTCGTTCTCGCCCAAGACCAGTACGGCCAGGTCGGACCGTTCGGCGGCGATCGCGCCGCGCACCCGGCGGTGGCCGTAGATGGTCATCAGCTTGTCTCCTGCCTCGCGCACCACAGGCGGCTGCAGTACGCCGACCGCGCGGATGCTGGCGGCCATCTGCAGGTCGGCCTGGTCGGGTTGGGCCTTGCGGCGCGGGTTGTCCGGATTGTCGGTCAGAATGCGTGGGTTGACGGTCCTTAGTTCCATGATGGTGTCCTTCTCGGTTCGGTTCGTCCGCTGTTTCATTCCGGCATGACCCCTCCCGCACCCCGCATCCTGGGCCGTGGGGCAAGGGCGCGCTGGCGCGAGGCCGTAGGCCGTCCCTTGCGGCGCGGACCGGGCATGCGGGAGCGCAGCTTCTGCTGCTCGCCTCGCCTCTGCCGCCTTCATCTCGGTTTCGCTGCTCTGTCCGCCGTCACGTGCCGCCGCTCTCGTTCGTCGGCAGCTTCACCGCTCGCCGGTGCATCTCGTCATGCGGGCATCCGGGAGGGGGTGGGTCACGTCGCGGGGTGAACGTCACGCGACGGGAATGGCGAGGCCGCACGCGCGCGGGTGCGTGCCGCCTCGCCCGCGCGGCGGCTACGCTGCGTTCGGCTGGTCTGCCGGCTTGCCAGCGTCGTCCTTCGACGTCGCGGCCAAGCTCACCTCGATGGCGTCGAGCTCGGCCTGCTTGGCGCTCAGCTCGTCCTCGTAGGCGAACGCCTCGTCCAAGCGGCGCGTGTAGCCGGACACCTGCGTCTCGGCCTCGCCATTGCGCCGCCGGTGCTCGGTCAGGTCGACCTCGAAGCGGTCGAGCATGTATTCGAGCCGGTTGACCAGGCCGAGCGGCGTCAGCTCGTCGTCGATCGCCACCTGCTGCTCGTGCCCGGTGCGGTCGAGCCAGACGTCAAGGCGATAGGCGGCGACCGTCCCCCAGCTCCGGCCCTCGGCCTTGACGGCAAAGCCGCCGATCCGGGCCAGGGTCCACCGTCCGACGCTGCGCTCCAGGTCCAGGATGCGGATGCGGCTCAGCAGCGAGGCGCCCGCCACGCGGCGCTCGCTGGCCGGCTTGCCGCCGACCTCCATGGTGAACAGGTCGCCGCGCGTCGGCGTGCGCAGCAGCAGGTCGGCCTCGATCTGTTCGCAGCGCCGGCGCGACGAGGCCGTCTGTGCCTGTGCGTCCGCGATGGTCCGCCGCACCACGTGCTGGTCGTCGATGTGGGCCGAGCGCAGCCGGCGCAGCCGGGCCAGCTCCGCTTCCAGCCCGGCCTTCTGCATCAGGCGCGGATCGCCGCTGGCGAGCGCCTTGGCCATGGCGAACTGGTTGGCTTGGCTGCCCAGGTCCTCCAGGCGGCGGATCGAGCGGTCGCCGGCGAGCGCCGCCGCGATGAAGCGTGCCTTGCGCTCCAGGAGCTGCCAGGAGGTGGCGTCGACGCTGCCGAGCGTCGCATAGGCAAACAGCCCGATCTCCTCGTTCTGGTTGCCCTGGCGCTCGATGCGGCCCTCACGCTGCTCGATCTGGCTCGGCAGCCACGGCACGTCCAAGTGGTGCAATGCGGCCAGCCGCTGCTGGGCGTTGACGCCGGTGCCCATGGTCTCGCTGGAGCCGATCAGCACGCGCACCTTGCCGCTGTTCACCTCGGTGAACAGCTTTTGCTTGGCCGCGCTCTTCTTGAAGTCCTGCATGAAGGCGATCTCGCCTGCCGGCACGCCGAGGCGGACCAGTTCGCTCTTGATCCAGCGGTAGGCCGAGAAGCTCCGCGATGCCTCGACCGCCAAAGTGCCCAGGTCGGAGAACACCATCTGCGCAGCCCCTGGCAGCGGGTAGGGCTGCCCGTCCGGCTGCACGTAGCGGCGATCGGACGTCTCGCGCCAGATGCGGTGGACGTTGGCGACGAGCTTGTTCAGCTTGTTGTCCGGCTCGTTGCCAATGTCGCTCAGCACGAAGCGCAGGTCGATCGCGGCGTGGCGGCCGTCGGTGATGACCGACAACAGGATGTCGTCGCCTTTCGTGGGTGGCCCCTTGCGCGCCTCGATGGCCTTGATGCGCGCATCCAGCATCCGCTGGTAGCCGCGGAAGGCGTCGCTCGCCGGGGCGGTGACGATCTGGCGCTTGCCGGTCTGCACGTCCGGCAGCTTGAGGTAGGTGCGCAGGTCGTCCTTGAGCACGACGTCGGCGACGCTTCGGAACATCGCGATCAGCTCGGGGACGTTGACGAACTCGGCGAAGCGCGTCACCGGCTTGTAGCGGCCAGAGGGCTGCAGCTCGAGTTCGGTGCGGGTGTCGCCGAACAGGCTGGCCCAGGCGTCGAACTGGTGGATGCCGCGCTCCTCCAGCGCGTCCGGCTGCATGAACCGCTGCAGCGAGAACATCTCTCCGAGCGTGTTGGTGAATGGCGTCCCTGACGCCAGGATCAGCGGCCGGGCCGGGTTGATCGTCGCGATGAAGCGCGCTTTCACGTGCAGGTCCCAGGCGCGCTGCGAGCCGTCGGGGTCGACGCCCTTGAGCCCGCTCATGTTGGTCGGGAAGGACAGCTTCCTGAACTCCTGCGCCTCGTCCACGATGATCTGGTCGACGCCGATCTCGCTGATGGTCAGCATGTCGTCCTTGCTGGTGGCCAGCGCCTCCAGCTTGGCGACCAGCAATTCCTTGGCGTGCTCGATGCGCTTGGTGGTGAGGCGGTCGCCGCCGTCGACTTTCAGCAGCAGCTGCTCGTAGGCTTGGATCTGCTCGGCCACCATCTCCTGCTCGAACCAGGTCGGGGCGGCGATGAACTTGAACGCCGAGTGGGTGATGATGATGCAGTCCCAGCTCGCGGTCGCCGCGCGGGCCAGGAAGCGGGCGCGCTTGTCCTTGGCGAAGTTCTGCTCGTCGGCGACCAGGATGCGGGCGTTCGGGTAGAGCAGCAGGAACTCGCGCGAGGCCTGGGCCAGGCAGTGGCCCGGCACGACCATCATGGCCTTGTTGACGAGGCCGAGCCGCTTCTGCTCCATGACGGCCGCGGCCATGCTGAACGTCTTGCCGGCGCCGACGGCGTGGGCGATGTAGGTGCCGCCCGCCGCGATGACGCGCCAGATCACCCGCTTCTGGTGCGGCCGCAGGCTCACGGCGCTGCTGGCGCCAGGCAACTGCAGGTGCGACCCGTCGAAGGCGCGTGGCACCAGGTTGTTGAAGCGGTCGTTGTAGATGCGGGCGAGGCGGTCGGTGCGGTCCGGATCCGTCCACACCCAGCGTTCGAAGGCCTGCTTGATCTTGCTCAGCTTCTCCTTGGCCGCCTCCGTTTCCTTCTCGTTCAGCTCGCGCTTCTCAACGCCGTCGATGACCACCGTGTCCCAGATCTGCGGCAGCGCGCTGTTCAGCGCGTCGGCCAGCAGCAGGCCGGCGTGCCGCCGCGCGGTGCCCCATTCGGAGGTGGCCTGCGCCTCGCCTTGGTAGCGGCTGAGGTCGAGCGACCACACCGCGACCTCGACGGTGTGGCGCACCGTGGTGCGCACGCCGATCACCTCGGCCGAGAACGCCTCGATTACGTCTCTTGGTATCCACGGCCCGCCGAGCCGCGCGCGGATGTCCGACGGCTTGAGGTCCTCCGGCTGCACGCGCCGGAGTGCGATGACGTTGCGCTCGAACCGCGGATCGAGCGCGGCCGACGCCTCGGCGGTGGCGAGCTTGGTCCGCACCTTGCCAGAAAGGTAGGCGTCGGCGGTCTGTCACGCCTCGGTATCACCTCCGATGCTGAGCGTCGGATTCAGGAACACCGCGTCGCCCAGTTCGGCCAGGACCTCGGCGCGGCTGCGGCCGAGCAGCTCGGCCATGCGGTCCGGGTCGACGTGGCCCACCTCGTGCAGCGTGACTGCGAGCGCATCGGCGGCGGTGACCACCAGCGGGCTGGCCGGGGGATGGATCACCCGCTCGGTGAAGATCGGCCCGGGCCTGGCGATGCCACTGTCCTCGTCGTAGTGCTCGATCGAGGACACCAGCCAGCAGTCGGGGTCGTCGAGGAACGGCGCCAGGTTGGGACGGCGCACCGTCTCGCGTTCATCGCCGGTCTTCGGATCGGTCGAGGTCGAGATGCTGGCGAGGTTGATCGGGCCGAAGTTGCGCTTGAACGTGTTGTAGGCGACGCGCAGACGGATCTGCGCCGCGTTCCACGGCTCGTTCGTTTCCTGCGCGCGCAGCACCGCTCGCGTCCAGTCGCGCACCGGGATCAGCGCGCGCAGGATGCGCGCGTGCTTGGCGGGGATCCCCTCGCCGTCCTTGCCGCTGCGCACCGGCACGGGGACCGGCGTGCCGTCCACCACTTGCACGAGCTGGTGGTCGAGCACGACGTAGCTGCCCTCCTTGACGGTCGCGCCCTCGGCGGCGGTGCCGACCTTGAGGCGGGTCGTCGCAGTGCGGGGGGATAGCTCGCCGGCTTCGGCGTGGCAGATGCCCTCGGGGCAGCGCGACAGCACCCGCTCCAGCATCGCTTCCAGCCCAGGTCCAGTCTCGCCCCGGCAGGTGTAGGTCGGGCCGAATGGCCCGCTGGTGCGGTCACGCGTGCCCAGCACCATGACGGGATTGTCGGTAAAATAGCGGTTCACATACAGCGCCTTCTCGCCATCCTCCTCGGGGACGGCCTCGGCCAGGCTGTCCCATTGGGTGGCGTTCGGCGCCGTGCCGGGCGCGCGCTTCTGGAACAGCAGCACGTCGACCACGACTTCGGTGCCGGAGGCGGCCATCATGCTGCCCTGCGGCAGGCGCACCGCGCCAAGCAGGTTGGCCATGCCGGCGATGTGCGCCCGCGCGGTCTCGTCGGCCTTGTCCATGGTGTAGCGGCTGGTCACGAATGCGGCGAGGCCGCCCGGCTTCAGCCGCTCGATCGAGCGCGCGATGAAGTAGTCGTGCAGGCACAGGCCGAGCTTGCCGGTAGGGTCGCTGGCGCGCACCGTGCGGTCGGAGAACGGCGGGTTGCCGATCGCCAACTCGAACGTCTCGCTGATCCGCGCTTTGGTGAAGTCCTCGCCCCGCACCCAGGCGTCGGGATGCAGCAAAGCGGCGATCTGCGCCGTGCACGGGTCCATCTCGACTGCGGTGACGGCGGTCTTGCCGACCAAGCTCTCCGGCATCAGCGCCAGGAACAGCCCGGTGCCGCAGCCCGGTTCCAGCACCGTGCCGCCGGCGAAGCCCATGCGGGTGACGGCGCCCCAGATCGCGCGGACGATGAACTCCGGCGTGTAGTGCGCGTATTGCGTCGCCCTGGCGAGGCCGGCCATCTGTTCGGGAGTTACGAGCTGCTCCAGCTCGGTGCCGAGGTCTTCCCAGCCGGGGCGGAACGGCTCGCCCGGCCGGCGGAACAGGCTGTTGGCTAGGTCCGATGCGCCGAAGCCGGTGAAGCGGCACAGCACCTCCTGCTCCTCGGGCGTGGCATTGCGGTCGTCACGGGAGATGGCCTGCGCCAGGCGGATTGCGGCCAGGTTGTCGATGGCGCGCGCCTTCCAGCCCTGTGCGAGGGCGCGGTCGCCGGAGAGCCGCCAGTTGTGCGCCGGGATGCGCGCAGGTTCCGGCGTCTGCGGGATGGCGGCGGGATCGGTGTCGTCCGTGTCGGGCTCGCGGTAGCGCAGTCCGCCGATCGGTCCGTCGAGGGTGAGGCCGCCGGACAGGGCGGTGCTGTCGAACAGCGAGAGGGTGAGCTGGGGCGCGGGCTTGGGCGTGTTGGGCATAGGATGGGATCCTGTTGGACAAGCGCCAAGAGCCCGGCTGCCAGCGGGCAGACGGGGTCAGGGCATCGAGGTGAGGAATGGGAGGGGGTCGGTCAGGCCGGCCGGGCTGGGCCGGCCCGCGCGTCAGGCGGTCAGGGCGTGCCGGTCAGCTCGCGCTTGAAGAAACGGTCGAGCACCCGGCCGTCTGGGCGGCCCCTCGCCGTCTGCGGCGCCACGTAGGCGATGCCCGCGTGCTCGGCGCAGTATGGCTTGCCAGGCATGCTTGGGCCGTCGCAGGTGCGGTACTCGCGCGTGCCGGGTTCGCCGAACGGCCAGCAGCATGGGTGCCGTGCCGCGAGCGGCTTGAACACCGTTGCCGGCTGCGGCTCCGGCGCTGGAGCAGATGGACGGGTTGGGGCGGACGGCGCCGTCGGTGATGGCACGCAGTCCGCCGCGGCTGCAGGCAGCGGCGGCAAGCTCGGGCCACGCACGCGCGGCACCGCCGGCTTCCGCGGCGTGTCGGTCCCTGTCCCGCGGATCGGGCTGCCTCGCGGCGGCAGCCGCAGGCGGTGCGCCTTGCCGATGATGGCGTTCTTGCTGGTGCCCATGCGCCGGCCGATCTCGGCCGTGCTGTGGCCTTCATTCCAGAGGGTGCGCAGGCGCGCGACCGCCTCCTCGGTCCAGTCGATGTCGCTGGCCATGGTTCGTCTCCGTCAGTGCGGTTTGGGGCAAACGGGTGGGCTGCGGTGCTACCAGGCGCCGCAGGCGGCCTCGATCAGCATGCGCTCGGTGTCGTCGACCGCCGCGAGCGCAGCCCGGTGCAGCGCGGACCCGGCGCGTGCCTGGGTCACGACATGCTGCCAGGCGTCGCGGTCGTCGGGGAACGGCGGCTGGCCGTCGTCGGGTGTGTCCATGCGCTCCAAGCGGCGTTGCGGCCGGCCATCGGGGTCGCAGCCGCAGTCGAACACGTCCCAGCCCTCGCGCCGGGCGGCGGCATTCAGTCCGCTTCGCGGCCTGTCCCGCCGGGGGATCGCTTCGCGATGGTCGAACGTGTCGGTCTTCATCGGCAAGAGTGTCAGCATCGGGGTTCTCCGGTTCGCGTCCTCTCCTCGGAGGACTTCCCCCGCCCGACCGCGGCCGGGGGGCCGGGGCAAGGGCGCCGCGCTTGCGGCGGGATCGCGGCCGGCCTAGCGCAGCGGCCGGCGCGACCCACCCCTTGCGGCGGCCCACCGGCCGTGGTGGCGCTCTCTCCCCTCCTCTCGTGTTCGCGTTTCCCCGAGCCGCTTTCGTTTCGGCTGCTCGGCTCATCGTGTCCGCTTTCCGAGCCATGCCCCGGCAACCGGCTTGGCTGGCCCGAAGGCGGCGACGGCCTGGCTGACCGGGATCGTGATGACCGCAGGGCGTAGCCGCCCGTCGTCGATCACATAACGGCCCCTGTCGAAGCCGTTCAGCAGGTCGAGCAAGTACGTCGGATTCCCAGGGAGCCAGCGGTGCCCGTTCCAGTAGTCGAGCAAGGCGCGGCGCGTTGCCGGCTTGTGTTGGTCGAGGAGCGCCCTGCCTTCGCGCCATTGCGCCGCGCGGCGGTCGCGGCCTTCCTGCTCCAAGACGATCCAGTTCGCGACCCGGGTGGTCATCACGTGGTCGATGCTGGGCTGGGCTTCGGCGATCAGTGAGGCCAGCAGCGGCAGTTTCTCGCGATGCCGCTGTTGCAGCCGCACCACCGTCGCGCGCTTGCGGTCGGTCACGGTGTATTCGCACCGCGTCCGGCGACTGAACCTCATGACACGCCGTCATGCGGCATGGGCACAGTGATGGGAGCGCTGCAAAGCCCAGGCATCTCATACCCCCGCCGTCAGCAGGCGCACCATCCACGCGTCGACGTCCCGGACTGCGATCCAGTCGCGGCGGCTGCCGTCTGGGTCGGTGCCGCAGAACTTCTCGCTGACCAGATGGGTTCTTAGCTCGCGGGCGATCCCGGTCCTCGCCGCTGCCTCCGCCTGTGCAACGGCAAGCTCGGCCTGCAGGCGGGCGATGGTGTTCATCGCCGCGCGCTTCCGGCATCAGCCAGCACTCCGCTATCGGCCTGCTTCACCGCCTCCCTGGCCTGCTTCGGGCTCATCAGCTTGGTCGAGGCGAGCACGTCGGCCGGCTGTGGCCAGATCCGGCTTTTGGCGCCCTGCATGACGGCGAGCGGCTTGAGCCGCCAGCCGAGCGGGTTGCCGAGCCGGTCGCGCACGCGGATTACGAAGGCCGCCGCGCCGGCACCGGGCTGCGTCATCCGGTCGAGCCGGTAGCTGTCGTCGTTCACGCGCACGACGGCATAGTCCAAGGGTTGTCCCATGATGAGGCTCCTGCAATACGGCCTTGCCGATCGGTGCGGCGGCGTTCAATCGGTGACGATTGTCCGCGCGCGGCGGGCGTCTGCGGCGTAGGCGCTCAGCGGCTTCTTGGCGGTGAAGTGCAGGTCGCGCTCGACGGGCAGGCCAAGCCCGCCGCGAATGGTCAGTAGTTCGCTGATGTACAGGGAGCCTATCTCAGGACAGCCGAACCCGAGATCGGCTAATCCGAATGCAATATCCGGGCACTCGGGCTCAAGGTGGGTGAGGAGCCAAGTGGCGGCCCCGTCCGGCGTGAACAACTTCACAACCGGATAGGGGTCGTAGTTCTCGTCCGCATTGTATGCGGCGCCGTTGGCGAGCAGCTGTGCGCGTTGCTCCTCCGTGATGAGCGGGGTCATGGTGGTCTCCTTCGGGTGTGGTTGCAGTCGACGGCTGCCCGGGGCAGCCGTCATCCGTCCTGGCCGGGATGTCAGACGCCGGCGTGCGGGGTCCGCAGCGTGGCCAGGAGGTCTTGGGCGTCCTGCCAGCAGGGAGCGGCCCAGCCGCCCATTTGCGCGGACCAGTCGAGCAGCGCCGCCAGGACAGCGCGGAGCTGCGGGGCTGCCGCGATCAGCAGCGCGTGGGCGGCGTCCTCCTCGTCCAGCAAGCGCACGACCGTTTCCGGCGTGGCCTGCCATTCCAGGTGGCCGGGGATGATGCAGACGATACGGCCGGCTGGCCCGTCCTCGGCATCGACGATCGGCAGGGAGCCGTCCTGCCCGGCGCACGGGGCGAGCAGGCGGTCGATGTGCCAGCGCGCGTTCATGCGCCTGTTCCTGCACCTGGGCCGGTGACGTCGGGCATGTTGATGACCTCGGCGCCGGCCGCGTGGTAGAGCGCGGCGAGGGTGCGCAGCGGGCCATATGCCCAGCCATAGAACGGCCGTGCGTCCACGCGCTCGCCGGGATCCGGCCTTGGCTCATCACGTGCGACCCGGATCCCAGTCTCGACATCAAGCGAGCGGATGTCGATCACCGCCAGGCCGGCGGCGATGCAGGCTGTCTTGGCCGCCTCTACGTTGGTGCCTTTGAGCCGGGCGCCGCGTCCGAAACAGAGCACGGGGCCGCCTCTGCCGATGAACAGGTGCCCGTCCTCGAAGGTCAGTGCCTGGTGGGTCCACGCGTCAATGTCGCGCAGGCCGGGCAAGGGAGCGGCCATCATGCCGCCCTCGCTGTCACGGCCTGCGCGGCATCCGGGCCGCCGGCCTCGCTGTCGTCGTTGGCGCCTGTCGACGCATCCGCATAGTCTGGGTGCAACGCCAGCATCCAGTCCGCCGCTTTCTGGGCTGCAGCGGCTGCCTTGAACACGGCGCGCTTATCTGCTTTCAGCACGTCGAGCCAGGATTGCAGGTAGCTCGCGTGGTTCTCGATCTCGCACGGCAGTCCCAGGGCTGCTCCCACGAAAACTGAGGTTAGGTCGGCAATCAATTCCTCAAATGCATAGGCGTGGTTGCCGAACCGGCCGCTGAGGTCGCGATCCAGCCGGCTTTTGTGGCCCGATGCGTGGGACAGTTCATGCAGGAGGGTGGCGGCGTAGCCCTCCGGCGTCCGGAAGGCTGCGGCGGGCGGCATTCCGATGAAGTCGTAGGCCGGAGCATAGTAGGCGCGGTCGCCGCCCGTCCGCACTGGGACGCCGCTGGCGGCTACGATCAGTTCCGGCGCCTCCGGCTTGCGCCAGGGCGCGTCCTCCAGCGTCGGAGCCTGGTAGTCGGGGATCCCCTGCACTTGGCTGGCGTGGAAAACGGTGAAGCCGCGCAGCATCGCAACCCGGCGCACCGCACCCTCGTCGTCGCCCTGTCCGCCGGCGTCGGGAGCGTCGCGTGCTTCGAGCCGCTTGAAGAACACGACGGGAGTGCCCGTTTCACCGGCTTGCACCTGCCATCCGCGCTGTGATGCTTGCCGGTAGGTCATCCAGCGCGGGTCGTCGCTTGCGTGCGCGCGCTGGGTCATCGACAGCAGCATGGCATTCACGCCGCGGTAGGCACGGCCGCTGACCGCGTTGCACGGCATCCCCGGCATGGTGGTGCGCGCACCGGCGACCCAGGGCCGGCGCCACGGCGCGGTGCCTGCTTCGAGCGCTGCGATGATCCGGTCGGTGACGGCCTGGTAGTGATCCTTCGGGGCGGCCCTGTCGTCGCGCTCCGTCCTGCTGCTGCTCGTCATGGTGATGTTCTTCCTCTCTGAACATCTCCGCGCGAGCCGCGGCCTGTCCGCCGGGGCAAGGGCGCCGCGCTTGCGGCGGGATCGCAGCCGGCCCAGCGCAGCGGCCGGCGCGACCCACCCCTTGCGGCGGCGGACGGGGTGCGGCAGCTCTCCCGTTCCCTGTCGGCTTGCCCTCCCTGCTTCTCCTCTCCGCCTGCTTCATCCCGTCCGTGTTGTTCCATCCGCGGCGTCGCCGATCGCCAGCAGCGAGGCGAGCGTCACGGCAGGCCGGCCGCGTCTCGGTCCGCGGGGAGCCTTGTTCGTCCGCGCGCTGAACGGGATCCCTATACGGATGGCGTGCTTGCTGACCACGGCCACATCCCGGTCGAGCGCCTTGCCGAGATCGGTGATCGAGGTGCCGTGGCGCCAGGCGATGCGCATCGCCCGCTCCTCCTCGTCGCTGAACGCCTGCATGAAGCCATGCGCCAGCCGGAGCGCGTGCGCCTTATTATACACCCCGGCCTTCTTGCGGCCGAGCCGGGCGGCGAGCTCCGGCGTCGGAACCGTACCGTAGTCCCGGCACAGGATGGCGATATCCGCCTCCGTCCAGGGCGGATCGGTGCGCCAGCCGTTCGGCCGGGCGTGCGTGCCCTGCAGGTCGAGCTCGCCGGCCCGGTACGCGATGGAGGTCTTGCTCCGTCCCAGCCGCGTGCGCAGCGGCGTCAGGCTCTTGCCGTGTGCGTAGGCGTCGCGTAGCAGGTCATCTTCCTCGGCCAGCCAGGACCGGCCCCAGCCCCGTCCGTAGCCGAGATTCCGCAGCGTTTGGCCGACGGTATGGCCCTCGCGGCGCGGGAACCCTTCAGCCTCGAGCCGGTCGGCAATGGCGGCGTAGCGGATGCCGGTCTCGGTCAGGGCGAGCGCCCGTTGCTGCTCGGTGCCGGACCAGCCACGCGGGCCGTTGGCGTGCCTGATCTCCAGCCGGCTCGCCACGGTGGCGATGCCGGACGCGGGTCGGCCGATCAGCACGCCGAGTTGGGCGACCGGGACGCCCTGGGCGTAACCCGCCCGGATCTGCGCAAGCTCCCATACCGTATATAACGGCGCATTGCCCTCGGTCAGTTGGAGCAGCCCGGCGCGAGCATAAACGGCCCCGCAGGACCGGCCGAGCGCCAAGGCGACCGTGCTGGTCGCTTCGGCCCCATAGTGCCGCGCCATGTATTCGTCATCCAATTCCGACCACGGCCTGCTGCTGTTCCGGCGCAAGCGGAGTTCGGTGACCTTCGTCTGCACGGCGGCGAGGGTGCGGTCGAGCCGCACGGCGATCTCCCCGAGGTCCTCGTCGTCGGCGAACCACGCTCGCAGCCTGTCGATCTCCTTGGGCAGCCAGGCGTCCTCGCGGTAGGCCACCTCGCGCAGCGGCAGGCCCGGGCCGTCCCGGGTCGAAGCCGGGCAGGGCGCCAGCTCGATCAGGTCGAAGGGCAGGTCGAGCATGATCATGCCAGCCCCACCACGTTGGCGTCCGACCCGCGCAGTCGCAGCCGAGCCGAGAGGCGGGCGATCCGCGCCTCGCCCCGCGGCATGGTGTCGACCGCGCCGGCCGAGCCCAGCAAGTCGAGCGCACCGTGGATCGCGTCTGTCGCCGCGCCGAGATGCCGCGCGAGGTCGGCCGCCGTCGTCGCGTTCGGGCTGATGGCCCGCAGCGCCGCGACGATGCGCACGGCGTCGGCGGCATGTGGCTCCAAGAGGAAGCCGTCGAGCGCGCGCAGCCCACCGCGGATCGGCAGGGCGGGCGAGGCCATGCGGCCGACGTCGCGCAGCGCGTCGAGCTCGAGCAGCCCGCGCGCCTCGTCCGGGGTTACGTCGGCCGACGCCATCAGGTCCGGTGTCGCGCCGACATGGCGCGTCACCGTGGACGCGATCCGCACCAGTGTGGGCAGCTTGCACAGCGCCGGCCCGAAGGCGTAGAACTCGCCTGGGCGGAGCTCGCGCAGCGCACTCGCCCGGTCCGATCCGAAACCAAGCAGGTCGCCGGCGCGGGTGATGTCTCGGTCGAACACATTCAGACCTAGAATCACGTTTTGCATTTCGCTTATGACGCTCGACGCTAATTTTGCCAGCCGCTGCGTTGCGATGACTGGGCTGATGCCGCGCTTGCGCCCACGGCTGCACAGGTCGGTCATCGGCGCGACGCCGAGCCGGCGTATCTCGGCGTCCCGGGCGGAAGCGGCCAGGTGCGGAGCAAGCAGATGGCCTTCGTCGATCGCGACCAGCAAAGTGTGTGCCCAATATTCTTTTGGCACTGCGAGTAGCCCGGCAAAAAATGCTGATGCCTTGTTGATCCGTACGTCCGGCTCGAGGTCGGACAGGTCGAGGTGCAGCGGCAGCCGGTGCTGACGCGCGCGCGACGCCGCCGCGGTCAGTCCGTCTGTTGCGAGCTCGGCGGCGCGTATGGTCGCCGCGCCGATATGCCGGGCGAGATTCTCGAATTCATTTTCCGGATCGATGATCATAACTGTCAAATAGTCGTAGGCTTCTTCAACCAGATGGCGAAGCAACATGCTCTTGCCCGCGCCTGACGATCCCTGGATCAGGCAGCGCCCGGCGAGCAGACGGTTGAGGTCGAGATGCAGCGTGCCGCGTCCGATCTCTCCGAGCGGGATGCTCGGGCCGTCCGGGACCGGCAGCGCTGGCGCGTTCAGCCGGGCGTCGGTTACGCCTTCAAGGACAGGGGCGGCCAGCGGTCCCTCCCCTGTCACGCGCCCGGCGTCGACCAGACGCTTCTGCACCGCCTGCGTGGTCGGGAAATCCGGGTCGGTGCGCCGGAAGAGTCGTGTGTCGCTCATCATTGCGCGTGCTCCTTTTCGGGTTGCTCTGAACTCCCTCCCCGCGCCGCAGGCCGTGCGCCGGGGCAAGGGCGCCGCGCTTGCGGCGGGATCGCAGCCGGCCCAGCGCAGCGGCCGGCGCGACCCACCCCTTGCGGCGGCGCGCGGGGTGCGGCAGCCCTCGTGCTCTACTTCCATCCGTCTTCGTTTCTGCTTCGGCTGCTGCGTTCCCGTCGCGTTCGCCGGGTCTTCGCCGCCGACACTCGTTCTTGCCATGGGCTGTCTCGGCCTAGCCGCCGTGCCAGTCACTGCAGGGTGTGCGGCTGCGACGACGGAGCTGCGTCAGCCGAACAGGCTGCCCTGTGCCGTAGGCGCGTCGCAGGCCGGCGTGCGACGGGGACTTGCCCGCATCTGCAGCGCCGGGCAGGGTTGCAGCAGGCCAAGCGTCATGGCACGGATCTCCCGCGCCTTGTGGATGCTCCCCGGTCCCCAAGCTGCATGGCCCGAGGGCCGCCGGCAGCCTTGTCCGACTGGAGCGAGGCAATCGGGACAGTCGCTTTCGAGCGCCGGGTCGCGGGGCCACACCTCTCCGCATCGGGCACACTGGCCCGTCATGGTATTCCTCCTTGCAGGACCTGCTCATCCGGCAGCTCACAGGAGGCCCGCACGCTGAGCGCGACGGCGACGGGCTGCACCCAGATCGGCAGGTTCGACAGCATGAAACCGGTGCCGCTCCATGCCAGCAGCAGTGTGCGGCCCATTGTCTCGGCTATGGCCTGGGCAGCATCAGGCGGGACCGAATTTCCGACTCGTTCCCTCCACGCTGAGTCAGACAACCCTTCCAGCTCCAGGTGTTCCTCTGGATCAACAAGGGATTGCAAACTCGCGAGTTCCAAGGTTGAAAAAGGGCGGTGCCAGGTTCCGTCCAGGGCGCGGATGACGGCGACCAGCCGCTCCGCCGGCTCCGGCAACCGTGGATCGGCCACGGACCAAGCGCCGTTGTCGTGACTGGCCGCGGCCGAAACGGCGCCGCTGGAGGACTGCCACGGCACGACGCCGAAGTGCCCGCCGCCATACCAGTCGTCGCCCTTGCCTCGGGCGAGGCCAGTGCGGGGATCGGCGACGGCAAAGGCTCCGTTGCTGGGCAGGCTCTCGCCGGCGACGGTCCTGCTCGTATCCTGCCAGTCCGTGACGCCGAGCGCGCCGCTGCGGCGCTCGCCGGGGCGTGGGTCCGCTACGCACATGGCGCCGTTGCTCGGCGCATGCTGGCCGGTGATCGCCTGCGTCGGGGCATCCCACGGCACGGTCCGGAATGCGTTGTGGAACATCGCCTCGCGCACCCGTGGATCGGCGACTGCCATATCCTTGCTGCTGGTCACGGCCGGGCCGGTGTCCGACCAGGGCACGACCTTGTAGATGTTGCTGAACTTGGGAGCGCCAGCGTGACGTGGGTCCGCCACGCTGGACGCGGCGTTGCCGAAATCCGTATCTTGTGTGAGCGCGTAGTCGGAGAGCCGGCCGTCGACCACCCGAAGCCGGGCGAGGCTGCGCCAGTCCGATCCGGCGGTTACGAAGGCCAGGCGTAACTGGAGCAAAACCCCGGGTAAACATGATCTGAGATCAGACTAATCTCATATCGTCAATGAGAGTAACCATTTTATATCAAAGGTCTAGCTTAGAATATCAACAAGGGCCTTTGTTCTGCTGCACCTGCTCGCCCGGGGTTTTGCCCCGCTTGCGGCCAGGCGCACCCAGGTCTGCCATTGCAGAACCGGTATCCGGTGCATTGGCCCGGCGCGAAGGTCGCCCGGCAACGGCAACCGGCCGAGCACGTCGCCGACACCGCGTAGCGGGCGCTTCGGCGGCTCGTAGAGGAACGGCGGCACGCTCGCCATACGGCGGGCCACGAGTAAAAAGCGCCGTCTTGCTTGTGCAAGCCCACCCATTGCTCCGCAGCAATGGGTTGTCTCCGCTACCGCGTAGCCGTACGAGCGCAGCAGTGCGGTGATCGGGTCGAGCAGTGCCCGCCCGCGGGTGAGAATGCGCGGCACGTTTTCGAACAAGATCAGCGGCACCGGGGCGGTGTGCGCGTAGGCTTCCAGCGTGAGCCAGACGCCGCGCAGCGTCAGGCGGTTGAGCGCCTGATACTTCGCCGTCTTGCTCTTGCTGTCCGACAGCAGGCCGCTGAAGCCTTTGCAGGGGGCGGACAGGAACACGATGTCCGGGTTCTCGTGCCCGAACGCGGCGTGGATGTCGGCCGTCGTCGCCTCGCGCCATTCGGGCGGGGGCTGGCGTCCGTGGAAGGCGGCATACTGTTCCCGGTCGAACAGGTCGAGGCAGGTCCCGCGCACGCCGGCGAGGCGGGCGAAATCCTTGGTCGCAGCGGCGTCGACGTCGATGCCGCCAAGGCAGCGGAAGTCGGCGTGCAGGCTGCCGACACGGGCGGTCGCGCGGTTGAACCCGCGGGCACCGCCCCCGATTCCACAGAACAGGTGGGCGTGCTTGATCGTCCGGTGGTCCGGTGTGGTGACGTGCATGGCATGGCTCCGTTGTGCCGGCGCTGTGCCGGGTTGGCATGGCTGCGGGAGGCGTCGAGGGCGCAAGCGAGGGCCTGCGGAAAGCAGGCGACGCCCGCGGTGGTTCAGGACTGATTGCGGCTGCCCGTTGGCGGCGTGCCGAGACGCACGCGATTAGTCGGCTAGAATGCCGAACGGAGGTCTCTGCTCTGCGTCACCAAGCCTGATCCAGTCCGGGACCGGTGCGGGTTCTGCTGGGGGCGGGCTGGCGCGTGCGGGCGGCTTGGGCCGCAGCGTGCGCGACCAGCGGACTTTGGCGACGAAGGCGTTGCTGGCGTTGCTGCGCGGCCGACGTGGGCTGTGCCAACCGCGCCCGGGCACCTCCGCGTCCCTGACCCAACCGGCAGCGCGGAGGCTGGCACCATCCTCCAAAATGGTCGTGTATGTAATGATCCGGCTGAACCCGGCTTGTTCGGCGCGTCGCGCCGCTGCCGCGTAGAGCTTGGAGCAGCAGCCGTCCCGCAGCATGGGCTCGGTGTCGCGCCGGACGCATAGGCGCAGTACCTCGACCAGGTTGCGTCCCATTAACGCGCGGGCCACTGGATTCCCGATCATGGCTACACCCATAGCAGGGCTCGGCCGTTCCAGACCCCAAATCCAAATCTCCAGGTAAGAGGCGGTCGGGAATGCGAGTGGTGCCGGCCGACGAACTGGGCGGCGTCCCGGAAGCTGATGGGCCGGACCTGCAGCTTGAAGTCGAGCATGGTCGTGAAGCCGTCATCGTCGCAGACCCGGCGCAGGCGCTGGCCGGTCAGCAGCTCGGCGCCGAGGCGGCGCAGCAGGTCTCGCCCCCAGGCGGGATCGTCGTGCATCTCCGCGCAGACGCACTCGAGCAGCCCTGGGCAGCACGTATCCAGCGTGTAGGCGCCATCCGCCCAGATGTCGCCGATCTCCAGCAGCTCGGGCTCGCCGCAGAACAGGCAGGCCGGCGCCCCCAAGCCAATGCGGTCGCCCTCCTCGCCGCCGCCGCCTTCCATCTCACGCGACCTCGGCACGGCAGCGCGCCCGTGCCACTCGGCGCGGGATGCTCCCGGTCACGAAGGCGCGGCGCGGGTCGTCCCACGCCGCCTGCGCGCGGTCGTAGGACCGTGCCAGGGTCGCGCCGTCGCGGCCGAGCAGGTCGAGGCGCAGGCTCGGCCGGTATCCAGCAGGTGCGGTGAGCAACGCGATGAACGTGCTGAAGCTCGTGCAGCGAGCGCAGAGCGCATCGAGCGCGGGCGTCGCCCGCGGCGCCGGCACGGTGCGGATGTTGGTGCAGAACGGA
>JAABUW010004066.1_pt1 | contig 20182 bp, 25 predicted proteins | sample 5560081 | NCBI WGS metagenome assembly JAABUW01 (sample SAMN10711882, study PRJNA513363) | rock metagenome | isolation source: Antarctica rocks | place: Antarctica: Victoria Land, Knobhead sud
CGAATCAAGTTGTGGGGAAGAAGGTGGTGGGTGAGGTGGGGTGTGGTGTGAGGGAGCTATGAGTGAGCCGGTGGATGAGGAGGGGAAGCCTTACTTTGACCCTTATGATCGGGAGGAGGCGGACAGAGTGGTGGTGAGGTGGGCGGAGGAGCATACTGGGTTCATGGATTGAGTGGTATGACTCAGGCGGCTGTGGTTGATTATGAGGGGACTGTGGTACGTTTGGTGGTCGATAGGAATGGCGGAATATAAAGGGAACTTGTCCCGTGGATTGGCCACTTTGTGCTCGAATTGCCGCTACTGTGCATGCAATAGGTAGCATCAGCTATGAGATAGTTGTCGACAGCCTATTGCTTACTCCGATTGCTAGATTCGTAGGGGATTTGCCTCTGACGCGGACTGTATTTGTAATTACTGTACACCTCCCTCTATAGCAACGCCAGGGCTTTGGATTTTGATGAAAAGATTAATAACAGCCAGAGTATGAAAAATGTTCGAGTGTCATGTATACTTGACGATGTTGTCAGATTAGATCAAGTAATTTGGCCATCATCGACCGAATGCGAGCCTGTCAAACCAAGCCGATACCCCTGTCAAAACCATCAGACAAGCTGAGGCTTCAGCCAGAAGACAGTCAAGCCATCATATCAAGGCCGCTGAAGCTTTGGCCTCTATGCAGTCATCAAGCGTTGCTCTATCATCACTCAACATTGTTCAAAGAAAGGAAAGCACGTATCTCGGCCGCGAAGGCAACAGATTCTTGATCGACAATTTTTATGCAGCTAATGCGGCCGCTAGTCTATTAGCGCGACCCAGTCATTTCGCGGCTGCAGAGATAAAGGTTCCAAAGTCCCCCTCGAAAAACGCGCCCAAAAGAAGGCCGATTTGTGCAAGTTCTTGGCACTGCACGCATAAGCGCATAATTGCCGCATAAATATTGTGTCAGGAATACTTGATATCACGGTATGTCACTCGCAGAAAAGGCTTTGTGAAGTTCGAAGAGTGACGGTAAATTAGCTGGGTGTTGGGGGCCTGCTATACGTCAACTAATCTCTCATTATGGACGATTTTGAAGGATCATCATACGCACCACAATCACCAGATCTTTCGGGTTTCCAAACATTTGATGAGCCTGACCCATTCTCCCAAAATTCATATTACCCTCCTCAGCAACAACAGCAATCCTATCAACCTCAGCAACAGTATCACCAACAAACCACAAACCACGACCCATTCGCTTTTGATCAAGCTCCTCCATTACAATCACAGATTTCTTACCAACAACCCATCATGCCCACAAACGGACGGATCAAGAACTCAGTGTTCCACGAAGATGACGAGTACGCACCGGAACCATCGTCAGCGAAGGGCGCCCGTGGTCGCAAGTCGAAAAAGCTGAAGATGGAGGAGGAAGTCTGTGACAAGACAGCACCGGGTGTTGACGAGGGCATTGAAGTGAAGACGAAATTTCCAGTGGCACGGATAAAGCGCATCATGCAAGCGGATGACGATGTTGGGAAGGTTGCACAGGTCACTCCGACTGCTGTTTGTAAGCTTTCCCTACGCCATTAAACCAAACCTTAACGATTCAGCAAGAGCTAATCACTGCGAATAGCGAAAGCACTTGAACTCTTCATGATCTCAGTCGTCACAAAAGCAGCCAACGTGGCGCGAGCCAAGGGATCGAAGCGTGTCACCGCGACGCATCTGAAGCAAGCGGTAGAGAATGACGAACAATTAGATTTTCTAAAGGATATTGTGTCGAAGATTGCGGATGCACCGACGACGAAGAAGGAGAAGGAGAAGGAAGAGGATAGTGAAGAGGGGCAGGGAACGAAGCGAAAGAAAGGTGGCACCAAGAGGAAGAAGAAAGAGGATGATGATTTCTAGACCAGCCTGATGTGGAGGAAACCTTCGAATAGCTGTCAGAGCGTCTTAGCACCATCTGTCAGCTCATGTGAATGCAATTGAAATGCAAGCATATTGGAGCTGCTGCTCCTGAACTACGCGCTGTGGATGCGCTATGTGTTGTTAGAAAAGCGCTATTTCTAATGCCCGCAAATTCAAAGTGTTTTCGGCAATTCCTCGGAGGAACTTAACGCGCAACGCGACTTTCTACACTTGCCGACACATATGACGCATGGTGCATACTTATTCCCCGGAGTGCATAGCATACGTCTGGAACCATGGACTTTGTATGTCCACATTGCTTCTCCTCGGTCACCTTCGTTTTGTGCTAACAAAGCTCTCTAGCTTTCCAGACTTGTAGGAGGGGCCAATGCTTCTCCCACCAGACAAGCCAACTACGACACAGCCCAACAGCGTTCGGTCCGCTTCAAGAGAGCCCATGATCAGCTACAGGTATACTCACTAAAATAGGACTATAAAACCATGCTGACTTGTATAGTAGCAAATATGGCGGAAGAACAACGCCTCGAACATTCTCGCCCCGGCAGTATCTGTCCTGGCTTGCTTGGAAAGCATAAAGAAGATCTTGGAGGATGAATTGCAAATGCCGGCTCCTCATCTATGCGCACGCCAAGTGTCCACCTTTCGAATCTATACGACCTTAGTCCAAGTGTCATCAAACTATCATGATGAACTTATCATCCACGAGACCCTTGATATTTTCAAGATCCTTATCGGTAGCGAAGAGGTGGCATTCCTAGAGGAGACGGGATATGTAGACGCCTTGATTGGGTTTGTCAGCAAGCTCTCTACTGTTGGAGCTTCGATCGATACGGAAGCTAAGATCTCGGAGGTCTTGTTTGAAATTGCTTCGAGAATACGCTTACAACCACAAATCTTGCCGACATGGTTCAGACCCAGCACAAAGAGCTCGGAGGACACGTTCGAGCAGGGAGGAGGTGGACCCGTTGTGAATGCAGATAAGGACGTCTTCCCTCTATTTTATTTGACATTGGACTATGTGCATCACGATGGCAAGGTGGGGGACTTCGCAAGGACTGCGTTAATCTACATTATCGAATCGGCGGCAACCTCAGAAGCGCTGGAAAAGTGGATTATCGAGAGTGATCTCGCAACACTAATGGCCACCGGACTCGGAGCGCTATACAGCCAGCTCAGCAGGAAGTTAGTCGTATCATTTCCGGAAGACTCGGTCCCTGCTGTCGTGACCTTTTCTGAGGCCGCTTCCCCACAAATTCTTCATGATGCGGATAAGACCACCTCGCTAGACTTCCAATCGCATCTTGCGACCTTCCTCTCCTATTTGGTCTTCTGGCAAGATATCTTAGGGCACTGCAGATCAGAGGACATAAAGCGGAGCCTGCTTGACCACTTCAAATTTCTCTTCCTACAGCAATTGCTGTAACCAACCCGAACACCCTCTACCGTCGAGCCCAGCACGCTGATACTTTCTAGGTACCCTTCGCTAATCGAGTCTTCAGATGTCGATGGTGGGTCTTCTGTAGCCGTCTTGACGTATTTAAGATGCATCGTCGAATCGATCGATCATGCTGAGCTTTTACATATCACACTTCAATATCTTCTGGCGCTTTCCGAGAAGCCCGAGGACGAGTCAAAGCCAGCGAGGCCGACAACGCTGGCGCGACGTCGAAAGTCATCAATGCTCATAACAAACCTCGCTCAAGGGCTGGAGAAACCCATGCCGGATCTCTTCACGCTTGTCGATCTTATCCTGACAAGCTTGAAATCTCGCAATCAGCAAACAGTGGCAGCTACGCTTCGACTGATAACGGTAGTTCTACAAAGCCAGCATCAGTATGCTGTTTCATCTATTGTCAAGATCCAGCCCCCTAGTGATGATGTGCATGCCCGCACGATTGGTGCGCATAACAGGGACACCGAAACCCTATTCTCTATGGCTGAAGATCTGATTGAGCACGGCGATCTGAAAGAAATGTATGAAGCAAATCTCCAGGATGCTCGCACACTGGTCGAATCGCACTGCTGTTCCGCATCACTACTCGCTCTGCCAGGTTTGAACATTGGAGATCGGGAGGTGGGAATATCGAGAATAGCGCATAAGTATACTTTACGGCCCCATCTGGTCAGACCCGACGATCCATTGACGAGTTCCATGGTCTCTTTGCTCAGGGACTTTCTGACGAACGACATTAACACCAATTTGAGTCTTACCCAAGCTCTCGCGACGTTGGCTTCCTGCGGCAACACACGCCTGGATCGCTGGCTTTTGGGTGATCCTGTTCACACCGAAACATACCCAGTGCAGAGCGTTCCTTCGGTCAGTGAATCCGTCGACTCGAATAAGGACGACACCATCACTGTTCATACAAAGGCTCAAACCACGACCCAGACGGCAGATATGACCACACCCGAGAATCTCGTACCCAAAGATTCTGAACCTCTTAGTTATAATACTGCTCCTTCTCCTGTCTTCGCTGCTCTCGACTCTCTTGTCCAACAAGTCGAAAGATTTCGTCACGATGTCAAAGATTTTGACACATACCTTGCTGAGCGACGCCATGTCCTAAAGGTTGGCGAAGATATCGACAAGGCTGTTGCCAACGACTCGCCCCTGTCTCGGAAGTCTAGCGAACGCAAGTCTGGAGAATCAACAAGGGTATCGATTCCGCGAACTCGAGGAGCCGACCACATAGCCTCAATCTCCGAGCGCTTGATTTCCGAAACAACTTCTTCTAACGGTTCCCGGTCCAACTCGCCACGAGGGAGACAGCCCAGTGATCCAATGCCCTCGACGCCCATAGGGCGATTGAACCATGTGCGAATTTCTCCATCCCCTAGTCCATCCCAACCCGCCTCCAGGGCGTTCTCGCCATCGCCACTTCGGGCAGAGTCGTCTAGTTATATGCCGCCAAAAAGGATCCTGGCACCGATGGGGCCGGCGGACTCTCTGCATCAAAAGTTGAAGATCAAGTCTATGTCTGGACGCGACGTGAGAGACATTGGAAGCAGTGAAACCAGCAGTATACGGAGCGGGTCTGCCTCAGCGGAAGTCCGAGGTACCGAAACAGCGGCAAAAGAGATTACTCTTGGCCACCTTCTGACAAATGTCATTATACTACAGGAATTTATCTTGGAGCTAGCAGCAATTGTCGAGGTTAGGGGAAGTCTATTTGGAGAGGTCAGATTCATATAATTAACAATTTGACTGAATTAAATCCAGCATATCTCTATACCTGTCGGCAAATTCTTTTGCATCCCAACACAGGCCACTTTGTATATATGATTATCACCTTATTCTTCTTTACTCTCCCCACTGCAGCAGAAAAAAGCTCTGCCTCATGGAAATGAACAAACCATATCGGGGTAAGTAAGCCAGAAATACAAAAAACATAGTCGCACTGAGGATCGAACTCAGAACCTTCTCGGTATCCAGCTGTGGGCGTTCACACTTCTGTGAACGAGAAATCATAACCATTAGACCATGCGACTTGTAAATGCAATTCAAAAAGTTCCGGCCTATTCCAAACATGATTCTTTTTGGAAAGCGGCAGCTAGCCTGCACCCATTTTGTGCGTGATTTCTCCGCCAAGACATACATCCCCACCAAGCGAGGTTCGACTACAACATATGATGCACAGTAACCAACATGGACGAAAAGATAGGACAACAATTCATTCGAGTGTTGCACATCAGGCGCAGATTCTGTCATATCATCATAGATCAGTACACCCATTCAGCAAAAACTCACATTCATATAAGACCGCAGTGATAAGACCCCGCTCTACAACATAGCAAAGACTCATGCTAGAATGCAATCGTAAAGAATCACTACTTTACATTCCCATCTCCTTTCCTACTCAAGAAACTCTCATATTTCCACGAACGGTCTATATAAGCTATATCACATCCCCGCGATCCAACTATACAGTCCAGTCTCTTCACGAGATAATCCTTCTCTAGAATTTATGCAGCGTTCATGGTGGACTTCCTTTCTACCCCTTCCTTTCTACCCCTTCCTTTCTACCCCTTCCCTCACCGATAAAATCATTATATTGCAGGTCGCAACCAATCGTCTACATATTCTCGCCCAGATAGAACTCACCCTAGTGTAAGCCTAGAGATGGAAAGGGACGGCTATGCTGTTAAAACAATATTCACCAAGTTATTAATTCTGAGGCAGTGGCACGATATTCCAAGAACGAGTATATGTAATCGTGGCATGATATATGGAGCTAAGGGACTTCATGGTTATAAGGGTTGGGGATGGTGGCGGTTGAGGAGGGAGGATGTTGGGGTAGGATGTAGCAAGTTGAGGTATTGGGGTGGAGTTTAGTTTGAAGGGATGGGGAGAGGGAGATGGGTTGGGTGAGGGGGGAGGGGAGGGGTGATGGGGGGAGATGGGAAGGGTGGTGAGGGGATGGATAGGGGGAATTGTAGGAAAGGTTGAGTAATATTAGGGGAAGTGGGAATATAATGAGATTTTTCAAATGATTTACTCGCTCACGAGGCTATAAGGAGAATATAATCAGAAATTCACACGAATGAGCCACTGGCTCTTGCAATCCTGATGACTACTGTGTAGGGAATCACACCTACTTCATTCCAAAGGCATGACCAAGCTGAAATCTTGAAAAACCACTACCTTTCCTAGGTATAATAACTCCCAATACCCAAAAATTCACTCACCCAACTTCGTCCTCAAGCGATCCACCTCTGCCGTCAACTTACTAATCTCTTGACTCTGTGTCGTCATCGTCCTCGTCTGCGTCTCCAGCAGACTCTTGATCTCAGCCAAACTCGATTGGATCGGCTGCTCCGAGCTCTTCAACGCATGGCTTGATGTTGACGGGCTGGAAAGCTCTCCTACAGTGGATTTGCTCGCCGGAGCTTGTGGAGTCTCGGACGGACTGGAGAGTTCGTGAACGGTAGACTTCGAGGCGGGGATCTGTTGCTTTTGGATCTGTGTTGTTGTATCCTGGGTAGCAGCCAATTGGCTGGCTTGGTCGAAATCTTCGGGCTTGCTTACCGGCGAGAGAGGACCACCGAGTCCTCTCGCTGTAGCTACTGTTTCGGGTTTCTCCTGTGGTGCGGCTGGCGTGGTGTGTTTGTCGGATCGATTGATAGGTTTGGCGATTTCCTCGAAAGAGGAGCTGTCCTCATCTGAGTCGACGTCTTCTTTGTCGTCGGTGAACTTGGAGGCAAGGTCTTTGATCGAGACGGTCTGTTGATTCATTGAAGGTGGCGGGCCACGAATTGCCGTTGCTGGTGGTGTTGATTCTGGTTCTGACTCTGGCACTTTCTTGACTGGTGACGGAGCCTTGGGGGAAGGCGCGCGTGCAGGCTTATAGTCAGCTGCTACCTCCGCAGGCTCTTCGCCGGCGTAGACGCTTGCTAGATCGATCTTTGGTGGTAAACCCTCTTTGCCATCGAACCAGTCCGAAGCGGACATCGCGGGCTTCAAGCCTACGGTCGGTGGGAAGATATCATCTTGAAACACTTCCGCTCTTCGCGGGACCAGGAACGATATCGGTTCGATATATGAATCGTTTACAGTCTTGAACCCACGCATGACCTCGTTCTCGTGAATGTTGACGCCACGCTTGGGTAGGAATGCAATTCCTCGCTGTGGGTCAGCAGATTTGTATTCGGATAGGTACTCGAATTTGTCGTTCGCATATTCGAAGTAGCGTATGTTACCGTCACTTTAGAGAGGTTAGCACTGGCTTTTCCCAGCATGGTTTCAAGCTGACCCTTTCCCGGCCAAATACAGGCACTGTGTTCCGTCGTCCCAAAACGGCATACAGACTCCAGAGATAGCGTCCAACATAGCGAATCCACCCACTGGCTCTTTTGGCTCCCGGATATCCCATAGACCTAATTGTCGGTCACTCATCTTCGAGAAGCCAGTCGTAGCCACCCGGTCGTGGTCGCCCATCCATGTCACGCGACTAGCCTTCGCACCTTGATGACCTGGCACGACGTGTGCTGGCTTCTCTTGCCGTACATCCCATATTCGTAGCTTTTTATCGCGGGATGTTGTAACCATCAACGAACCGTTGGCGCTCCATGAGAGGGATTGTACGATATCAGTGTGCTTGAGAGTGAGCCGCGGGGAGCAGGCCTCAATGTCCCAGACCTTCACAGTATAGTCACCTGACGAGGTCGCGAGGATGTTCTCAGCGGCAGGGTTGAACAAGACATGGCCGATTTTCCTATGAGATTGTGAGGGACTGCTTATAGTTGGAGAGAGGGAGAGAAGCTGCAATGGGTACCTCGAGTGCCCGGTGAGCTTCTGCACTGGCGCGACATCCTTGGGCGATTCGCCCTCCTCTGTTCGTAACGTGAAGTCTTCAGGCACTTTATATATGAAAGCCTGCACCAGTGAGTGATGCGATACTCTCAACCATGATTTCAAGCCCTACCTTGCCATCGTCCGACCCTGAAGCTATGAGCGAATCATTGAAAGGGCTCCTGTAGGCCCATTCAGCAAGATCTGCCGCCGGTGAAACCGAAGTACGTCGTACCAATCTGTATCTAAGACAACAGCGGTATGGCCGCGAAACAATGGTAACTGATCCGGTAACCGCCCCTTCTCATTGATAGGTATCACGGCAAACGCGCCCCCTCCGCTAGCTTCCCAATTGACGGAGACATATTTCGGGTTGGCCTACTGTTAGGTTAGAGCTTCGCTCGTTAATTCATTGTTTCTCCATTATATGTACTACCTTCACCAAATTCGTATCCCAGGCATTTCTCGAAATTCTTAGGTTATCGTAGCATTGCTCCTGCAGAATATCAGAGCCTATTCACGCCAAGATGCTCCGCCTTAAGGTGTGCTGCGATACCTTTCTCGTTGGTCGGCCGAAGACATGCCCTGCGATTGCTGGTTTAGCATTTGATGTAAGGCCGGCTTGTGGAGCTGCCTACGGTACTTCGACGAGCGCACGAAGCGGCCTGACATTTGCGCGCATACACTTGCGGCTCGAAATGGCAATAAATCAAGAGTGAGGCACTCTCCTGAAGCTAGAAGCTAGATTTGAGAATGGGTGCTGGTGTGGGAGCGATGTAAGGTCTGTACGTTTGCAGATCCACGCAACCCAAATCTTGGCATGATATTGTAGAGAGGTACTTGTGCATCGACGTAACTTACTCCGGCTGAGCAAGTGGCTCATGGTGCAATAATAGCTCTGGGCGCTTTGTGGCATCTCAGCCCTTTCATACAGATTACGATAAACACCTAGATAATCAACTACTCCTTCCGAGCCTACACAGCATGCAAGCCTTAGAATGACCCAAACCTAGAGCTATCTGGTAGGTAAAACATTTTCCCATAAAACGTCGTGTACATCGAAAGGTTCGTTTCCTGGCTTTTCAACCACCAAGCAGTAGGACGTTCGGAACCTATGCCCCCAAAAATGAGCTGTTCGAGGTGGAAAGGAGCAGCTGATGCAGCCTTTGTTCGGGGGACTGCCGGATAAGGTAAACTCACTCGAGTCATCATGGCCACGGTACGAGGATTTTATTGTCAACGGCGGCGCTACCGATTTTTGCTTGATTCTGCCCAATCAATTGCCTTCTCCAACAAGATTCAAACCCTTTCTTGAACCATCCACCCTCCATACTAGGTTGTTTCTAAGGCCCCAACCACCTTCATGATCCCTCTACCCTCACCGCTGTACCTTCCACATAGATATCCGAACCATGCGCTGGGATACGTTCTGACCCATTGCAACATCTCAAACGAAAACACCCTAGATCCCCTGTAAGCTAAATCCGCAAAGCATCCATTCGGCACCGCCTCGACAGCTATGCCCATTCGGTCAGAGGGATCGATGGCGTCATTTATAACCAAGGTGAGAAGGGAGTACAGAGGTCCGGAGCATGGGTCCATTGAAAAAATAATTCTCGAAGGCTCGGATAGACCAAGGGAGCGTATGTTCAACATCAAGCAGGCCAGGGTAGTGGCCTGGACCAAAGGTGCTGAAAGCGGTCGGAGAGCGAGTAGCGCGGCAAGGTACTCTCTAGTCAATTCGTGGCTTGTCAGCGAACTCTGCCGTCACGAAAGTCCAGGTATGTGAGGGCAATTCTTGTGAGGGAAAAACCTGCCTGCACTGTACAACAACCAATGTTCGGTCATTATCCCCGAATCCCGCTTCACCCAAGCCCAGCAATCGCCAGGGTCACGTAACGAATTCCTCTTGGTGGCTCCGGCAGCTTTCGAATATTGATTTGACTTCACTGGCTTGTTTCTTCTCTGCGTTGTATAGAACCCCAAAAACGGAAGGTTCCAGAAAAAGGGTTGAGCCTGTATGATTTGATCTGTGGTATCACCGTCAGTAGGTCGGGATATGCTGCAAAGCGATGGACGGTCAAAGAAGCCACGGTGAAAGCGAACAAGGACGCAAGGTTTCCCTAGGGAAAGAGCTTGGGGATAATTACATTGACCATTAAAGGGACGATGGGGATATTCATGATTGGAGAGTGGAAGTTGATACATTTGATGCGTTCAATGGCAGCGGTGAAGTTGAAGGCCATCATGTCAGTTGGGCGCATTTTGTACGGCTTTGGATGGTATGGTAGATAATCTAATTATCAAGAAAATGTTCGATATTGAATGATATGCGATCCAGCATATGTGTGAGCTCCTATCTCAAAGTCGTCGAAGAGAACGAAGGATCGGGTCCTAGGTGCTAAAAGCAGCATTCCCCACAATGCTCGACATGGTGTTCTTGGGAAAGAGGGCAACATTTCTGCCTCCTACAGCTCATATGATCCTTGTTCGAACCGCCATTAGTACTTTCCTGAGGATTTCCGAATGACCACCATAGTGGTCATTGGATGGTGGGGCTCTGCGATGCTATCATGCCTTCTTTATCTCCTCCATGATAGTTATAGACCCAGGGTCGGCTTTCGCTAGTCCACTCATCTTTCCGCTTCGAATGAAATCCTGGTCTCCTTCCTATGCCTGGGTCCAAGATAAGCATCCAAGGAACTCGGATTATGTGGTACTATGCATAGATAGTATGGTCCACTTTCTTCAACGAGGACCCACACCAGGTTCCTGGACATCTCGATGATCTCTGCTGTCAATTTTCGAGTGTATTTGTGGCTGCCATGTGTAAATTTCGATATTTGCCACTCCCTCATCAGGAAGAAATGGCAGCATAGTGGACGGCAGCCCTAAGCTCAAACATTCAACGGCCTCTGGCTTTCGTATAGACTTTCACAAAGGCCTCCTTGTCCTTCACACCAAGACCCACCCTTTTGACCCGTCCTAACCTTGCCAACGCCTCGGCCACCTTGTCCAGAACTCTTCTCTCGGCGGAGTTAGTGCTATCAGAGTCGTCGGAGCCTAGGAGGGTGTCGCTACTGCTGACCCTATCGTCGTACACCAATCCAGACGGACTGGTCGAGCTTCTTGTTGCTGGCGATTGAGATGTATTGTAGACACTCTCGGCAATCCTCACGCGAATGCAATGGGTCGGTTTGCTGAGAAGATTCCAAAGAAAAGAGACATATGTCCCAGGTATAGGAGTGGTAATGTCTGCAGCGGTATAACGAAGGCTTATTGGGAAGATCTTTGTGGAAGGTGGCGTGGTGAGGAGGGAGGTACTGATTGGAAGGAGGCCTTGGCCGTTTGTTGTGGTGCACTCCGGGAAGACAACGATAGCCTGATGTGGATGCTGATCGATTAGAGTCTGGAGGTCTACCAATCTGGTACGAGTTGGTGGATCATATTGCGGATATTGAAGAGCGCGAAGTATTGCGTGAAACAGCGACATGCGTTGGACGAGGCGTGTTGAGGGGTATGAAGCTGTGAATACTGGGTCAAAGATCGCGGCGAGATATAAAGAGTCGATTGGTGAGGTGTGCGAAGATGCAATGATAGATCCAGGTTGCGGTAGGCGTGCCTTATGATGTCGGGCCAAAGAGCTGGAACCAGTCAGCTCTGCTTCCACAACAATCTGGCTGTGGCCCCGTCATTCATACCCCTTTCGAACTCCATCGATCTGGAGATCAATCCACCATACTCCTGGAACACCAAGAATTACCCATAGCGAGGCCTTCCTCCCCAAAGATCCAATCGGCAGCCATTGAAGAACAAAGAAGTAGCTTAAGGTTACTGAAATTAGGATTGGTAGGCGGATGAGGAATAGGAATAGGTGGAACGGCAGGTAGACTCCCGAGGCTTCTGTCTGGATCGGGAAGAAGGGGGCAATCCCAGAGCCTGCGGAGTATCAGTACAAGCACGGTGGAAGAAGCAATGTCGATATGAAGTACCTCGATCTCGGAACTGCGAGTATTTCTCCATTCTTCAGCTCCCCCTACCGGACCATATCAAGGTGAGAGACTGTAGAGAGCACAATGTAGAGGATATATGGAGTACGCCATATGCATTTCTGAGGCAGCAAAGTCACCTTACGGATAAGTGATGAAGTGTCAGGTGGTACGGAGTAAGACCGCTCGACCGCGGGATTGCTTGCGGAGATGTACCGAGACCTGCCAAGAGATGACTAGCCCGCTTACGGGATAGTTCATCCGTCGTTGGGCTCTTTCTCTGTTTACTCTTGGCATCGTGGCATCGTGGCATCCTCGACCTTCTCATTGCGACTTCTAAATCCTCATGGCTGGTAGGGCCTAATCAGTGCTGACTACTGATAGGGCGCTCCAGCTACTCTCCGGACTTTGCTACCAACATGGAACACCATGGGGAAAATGTAGGCCGCAATGATGGTACCACCAACAGGAATACTGATTTGAGCACAGTTCGCTTCAGGGCTCCGGCCGCCCAGTCATATCCCCACACCCGGCAAGCTATTCGAAATGTCTGCATCTGCTACCAACGCTCGCTCTACAGCTATGCCTCCACCTGTTAACGCCCTAAAACGCAAGACCCTTGTTGAACGGGGTGGAGAGTATACAAGACCAAGCCCCGCGCCCCCAAGCTCAAGACCAGGGAACGCATATGTTCGAGCTACAGCGATTACGGGTGCTCCACGCGAGATATCCTCCTCATATTCAGTGTCATCGTCACGCCCATCGTCCTCGACGTCCACGCGCAATATCTCGAACAGCTCTTACGCCAGCAGTGTGGGACCCGGTACTCGGCCTCCTACTACACATTCAAACAGACCCCAATCGGCGATGTCCTACTCTCGAGTCCAGAAACCCGTCGCTACCCTCGGCCGGCCGGCAACAGCTTTAGAAGCTCACGATGAAGAGCCCTATATAGATAGGAATGATGGAAGAAGAAAGGGTAGGACCCCATTTCCTACAAACCCCCCGGATCCCCCGAGCATTCATCCCCCCAAGGTCAGAGGTCGATGTTCTTCCGAAATGAACTCCGCACCAAAAGGAGATAGCAGACCGTACAGGGTTGTCTCTGCGCGCGAAGCATCGTTGAACACTAGATTTCATCACCTCTCTTTGCAGCCTACTACCACAGCAATGGCTGGTGGTGACCGTTCCCCCTCACCTGTGGCCTCCTGCGCTCGGCCTGCTCCCATAGCAGAGACAGACGAGGATTGCCTCCCTTCCCCCAGCGTACTGCATGAGGGCCTCCCCAAAACTCCGTCCCATATTCCAAAACTTGCATCAACACGCGTTGCACTGGCTGCAGAGACCCCAAGCCCAAGCAAAGCCCCCAAGAAAACCCCCAAACCGTTGTCACGCTTCCTGAACCGGGGAACTAACACAACGATAGCGTTCGATACCGATAGTCGTCTAGAGGACGTGGAGAATTGTATGTCCGAATTCAAAGAAAAGCTCGATGGCGCGACCATTGAAAGCAGGGGTCTGAAAGATATGATGGCAGTATACAAGATAAGAAGTACGTGGAGAGCCGGCCTATTCGCCAACTTATGATGCTCACCTTGTGTAGTTACCGAACTAGAGGCCATCAGGACACAATTAAATTCGAGCAATGCTGCGATGCAAGCTGATCTTGATCAAACCAGAGCCAGGCTCGCGACATCCTCGGAAGCTTTGGATGATTCCAAACGCTACCAGAATATCAGAATTGATGATATGCTACGACAACACCGCCGGGAGGTTGACGACCTTCAACACGGTGCCGAGACCGAAAAACGGCGACTTCTGCGGGATCATGCTGACCAGTTGGCGGACCTGGAGCGGACTTTGACGAATCGATTGGAAGACGAAAGGACTCATCACAGCAAAGAAGTCCAAGCATTGACCAGTGAAGGGGTGTCGACTCAAGAGGAGAAGGAGAAGGAACTCCAGAAGCAACGAGAAGCTTTCCAAAAGCTGGAGGATGAGATCCGCAGTTGTCAAGCTGACTTGGGTCGGGAGCACGATCGAAATTCTCAATTAACGGGGGACATATCCCGGCTGAACGACACCATTGCGGGGCTGGAGACTTCCGTACGCCGATTGGAGGGTCATATTACCTTCCTAGAGTCGGACAACAAGTCTCAAAGCCAAGCGTTTGCTGACTTGGAGATGCGGATGCAAAATGCCCTCAAGAGTGCCGCAGAAGCCAATGACAAGCTCAGGACCGAGGAGACATTACGCAGGAAATTGCACAATCAAGTGCAGGAACTAAAAGGCAACATCAGGGTGTTTTGCCGTGTGAGACCTACACTGGATGGTGATACGACAAGCGCAAAAATAGACTACCCGGACGACCAAACAGATTCGAAGGAAGTAGAAGTGCTGGGTCCAGAGGAAAAGAGCAGTCTTGGCAACATAACAACCAAGAAAAATGCTTTTGCCTTTGATCGCGTTTTTGGGCCGGAGTCGCAAAATCAGGACGTTTTCGGAGAAATCAGCCAGCTGGTGCAAAGTGCCCTTGACGGCTACAACGTTTGCATATTCTGTTACGGGCAGACTGGATCTGGAAAGACTCACACAATGTCGGCAAATGATGGAATGATCCCTCTTGCAGTTAACCAAATCTACGATACCGCCAAGTCTCTGGAAGAGAAAGGTTGGAAGTACACGATGGAGGGGTCTTTTGTAGAGGTCTACAATGAAGTGCTCAATGACCTCCTAGGCAAAGCCGACGAGTTCGACAAGAAAAAGCACGAAATCAAGCATGACATCGCCAAGGGCAAGACGACAATTACCGACGTTACGACCGTGGAACTAGACAGCCCAGGCAGAGTCGAATCAATACTTAGCCGAGCGAGTAGCAACCGCTCCGTGGCATCCACAAACGCCAATCAGCGTTCCTCACGGAGTCACTCGGTCTTCATCCTGAAGCTTATCGGCGAGAACAGCGTGACCGGCGAGAAGAGTGAAGGCACCCTAAACCTGGTTGATCTCGCGGGTAGTGAGCGGCTGAGTCACAGTGGGGCTACCGGCGACAGGCTGAAGGAAACTCAGAGCATCAACAAGAGCTTGAGCTGCCTCGGAGATGTTATTGGGGCGCTGGGACAGGGCAAGGAGGGTGGACACGTTCCTTACCGAAACAGCAAGGTATGGGCTGCTCGATGTAGACGTCCACGTTTGGAGGCTAACGTCCTACTTAGCTGACGTATCTGCTGCAATTTTCTCTTGGTGGAAATTCGAAGACACTGATGTTCGTCATGATCAGCCCACTACAAGCCCATCTCAGCGAGACCTTGACGAGCTTGAAGTTCGCTACGAAAGTAAGTTACCCTGTGTTCAGTCTTTTGCCCCAGCTAAACTCGCAATGAAGGTACACAATACACACATTGGGACTGCAAAGAAGCAGACCAGAACCTGAACAGCTTGATATTTCGTGAGAAGTGAACAAACATCTGTATAGCCTTCTTTCTTATCACGGCCTTGGTGTTGGATACTCGAATGGGTGCAAGGCATGACGCGCAACCATGCTGTAGCGTGCAGCAAGTTCGGCGCGCTAGGGTCAAATCATACTGGTACAGTCCCTTTTACATATAACGAATGCTTTCGTGTCTTGTGTGCATCCTTGACTTATGCATCTTTGTGCAACGACTCTTTTCCAATAGGATGTAGTGACAACCTTATTATACTGCTCAGATCTGGCTGCCTTCTGCCAATATCCCGCAGATTTGTCTATGGCGATCGATAAGAGGTGTTTATATTCCTTACATGTGTCACTTTCTCGATAGCAGCTACTACCCAGATCAGTATCCACTTCAACCATGCCCTGCCAAAGGTAAGGATCCTGAAGATGTAAGCTTAAACCAGTCTACCAGTGGTCTCTTAACCCCGTCGCGACTGGACTGATGGCGTTCCCGTAGCCGGCTGATTCACGCTACTAATTACTTTCGAGGGAAGTATTTGGAGGAATGGAAATGAGCGAGTCTCGGGAGGTTTGCGCGAGCGGCTGGGGCGTTAGGTTGGTAATGTGGTCGGACTAAGGATTGTGTGTGGATTCGGCCTTTTTACATAAACAAGTCACATAGTCTGATATAACCGAATCAGACTTTATGATGAGTGGGTGTTGCTTTCACAATTGTCTTTTCGTTGGGGGATACTTTGTTGCGGAAGCTTTCGGTAGTGAATACTTGCTTATCTTTTATAACAGTAGAGGGTAGGTGGAAGACGATGGGTCTTTTGGCAGCTTCTTTTGGGGGAAGGGGGGGTTTCGGGGGGGGGGATGGGTAAGTCGTATGCATTCAGGCTTTGGACGACGGCTTTGGCGCTGTTTTCAGATTCGATCCGGCCATATATATTCGTGCGATTTGGTCAGAGGGTTGTCGTGACTAATGTGAAAATTTTCATTATTATACAATGCCCTAGGCTGTCCTATTTGGGAGAATCGGGTTTAACCATAATGTTTTGTTGCTGGGAAGATACGGGGAAGTGTCTTGTTGGGTATATGTATTTCAGGTGTACGGGCTGAGTGTTTTGAGTAGGACCGATATCGTGTGGGACTTTTGTGTGGGTGTCCATGGTGAGGATGAGGGAGGGAATGGGGAGGTTTTTGGAGGGTTGGGTGATGCGTAGATTTACGTCGTGTTGTGCGATGCTCTGTCATGGGAAGTCTGCTTCTTTGAGATTTACGCTCTGTGAATGATTGACGAAAATGGCCACTCTATCAGCTCCAGCGACGCTTGACATGTCCGGTTCTAAAGACCTAGTGAAGTCCCATCTGATACCGATTATTCTTTTGCTTGTCCTACCGTATATCACTGACGATGCAACTACTGCACTGCCAGATTGATCTACGCACTTGGCTGGATAACTAAATTATCATCCCTGCACACAGAGCGACATCTCTCAAAGCCTCACAGAACACGTCCTTGAAGTGCGCAGGCTTTCCTGCATCACTATACGCAATGACGGGATTCTTGACAAATCTCTTAACATCAGTGACTAATTCAAAGTCGAAGGCGCTATTCATCCCATCCTTATTGATAGAATAGTGCGTGATCTCCCCGGATCCCATAACCTCGACCGCAGTGACAAGTGAGCTTATGTTGATATCAAGCATCTCCACCTCCTCCTTTGTTATAGCACTGATACCAGTAGCATGTCTCTGAGTATTCATTAGCGAATCTGGTATCAATCGTGTGGTAGGGTGTATCCTCTGAATCGCCCACGTATACCTTCTCGGGATCGACGCTCAACACTACTCTTAGGAGCCATTAGCTTTCGAGTTGATGTGATTGCGGTGGACTCGGATCGGGTTTTGTCGGAGGCAAAGTACAACCCTTTTGCTCTTTCGGTAACTCCTAGCGTTTTGGTATAGCATTGCGACGTCCAAAGCGGATACAGGGGTTCCATTGGTATTCAATATTTCACGAATGGCCCTCCGAGTGTCGTAGGGATCAAGATGGTCTGAGAAGCTTGTCAACGGACGTTTAGCACAGGAATGTCCTTCGATGGGCAGTTTTGAAAGGGAAAAAATACTCAAGAAGTTGAGTTTATCCGCCCCATGCTCGAAGTACCTCATCGATACCTCGACGGGCTTACTGATAATTCGTACTTCACCTCCGCCAGCGCTTTTACTCTCGCATGTCGTATTGGTCGCCTTTGGTCACCATTAGGTCGCCTGCATCATTGCTTCTTACCTATAAGCAGGCAACGAGTCTTTGAGTTGATGTCTGGGACTGTAGGCTCGAGTGACTGCTTGGAAAAATGCGGTGCTGGACGAGATGCTGAACACGTCGAGGATTTTTGAAAACGCCTGTCCACTTTTCTCGGCATGTAAATTAGGTCGCGAAGACATTGTCACAGCCAATAGCACTGTTGAATTCCTTCTCTGTATCATGTTATTGCTACTGTCCATCCATTATTCAACAGGACACCTTTTCAATACGGCACTGCGTCGGATTGTACGTCGTAGTACTTGCAATAATGGTTTAGGCCGTAATGATCTTGCTCTGATCACACTGTAGCTTGATAGGCCTAGCGGGGTTTAAAAGCATGTGCGTGACACTCTTGTCATCGTCCATGAATCTCGGCAATTGAGCGTGAATAAAATCTGAACCAGGTACCGCTTTACCTCCTTCATGGCCTTCGAAAAATGCTTGCATATTCACTTGTATACCGAGCATAGGTTTGTTAGGATCGAGGTATCGCTCGACTAATTCTAGGCTTCCCCTTTGAGAGATTACGTCGAGGCAGTGCCTGAAGTGGCCAACGCTGAGAACGATAGATTTCTGCCAGTCTGATGAACATAGGGATTCGTCTCATAGGTAAATGGCCTTCAACCGTGCCCAAAGTACCTCAGCCTTAAGAATGACATCTTGACTTTTGATCCGCTTGACTTGCTAGCCTAGCTTCTCGGTGTTGGCAACAAGTGAGCGTATATTGCCCGGAACATGATCGAATGATTGAATAGATGGCATGTGCACGTCTGTGGAGAGTTGCGTCATGTGAAACAGAGGCTCATGACGCGTTTGTTTCACTACACTATCCTCACAATTTGATTCTTAAACTGATTGTAAGATTCTTTTGGTGCCCAAGCGCGAAATCATATCTGCAGCAGGAAACATTCCTTGGGAGGCTGTCATTGGCAAGCTTGCTTTGCCTAATGCACGCTGATGCAGAAGGCTGTGATTTCATTGAATTCTTGCAGAGGAGTAGCACGGGCCTAGACAATAAAGTCTATTCCTGGTGTGTTATGTAGCTGCGATGGTCTCCATTCACACATTGCTAATGATAGGGTCTTCGCAAACGATCTGTTAGGACTACCCATGGTAATTATCAACAGGAGCTTCATCCTTCACAAACTGCCAGATAGCCGCAATATCGGGCAAGACCTTAGCGGGAAGCGGCCCCTCGGCCAGCCCTTCCAAGGTCTCATTTAGCTGGGCAGGGCTGCTCGCACCGAGGATGATGCAGTCATCGCTGTCAGCTTGCAGCGCAGAATGATACCTCACCCATCGGTACGCCAATGATGCCCTGGTGATCCTTATGCTCTCAGCTACAGCTTCCCATTGCTCCAAGGCTGCGATCAAGGTCGGCTTAGAGTACATCCCGTGGTATTGTTGGCCAACGGTACTGTTCCTATCCCAGCGTCCTTTATTTCCTTCTTCGATCGCCTGGGCAGATTTGACAAGGAAGCCACCTGCCAGAGGGCTATAAGCCCAGAAGGACATCTTTAATCTCCGCAGTAACGGAATCATATTGTGCTCGCAGCGCCGGGAGATTGGGTTGTAGTTGCCCTGGTAGATGGTGGGTATGATATAACGCCTTGCTGGCTTATGAATGGACTCAACGTCAGAGACGGGAAAGTTGGAAAGGCCGAACTAAAGACAATCAATTGAGTAACAATGTCATGTTATTTTGCTAAAGTGATCAAGGCGGATTGAACATACTTTACGGAATTTGCCTTTTTCATAAAGCTCTTGTACAGCTTCGAGAGTCTCCTCAATGGGTGTCTCCGGGTCCGGAGAATGTAGGAAGTACGTTTCAACCTAAGCGCCATGAATGACGGCCTGGTATAGGGCATTATATTACGTACACTGGCGAGCTTCAAAGCCTCCAACGAGCGTTCCATAGCACCAAGCACAGAGGATCGTGAGAGCGAGCCAGGGTTGAAGCCTGGTGCGTTGGTGTGGATCACGAAGCCGTACGAGGCTCCATGATCGCCAAGTGCAGCTTCACTGCCAATCTGAATGGGAGTCAGGCGAGGCATTTCATAGCTGTGCGAACCACCTACATAGATACTGGCAGTGTCGAGCTCTTTGATGTGATGCTTCTGCAAGATTTGTAGCTCCTCAGCTACTGCCTCAGCAGTCAGGGCTATGATGCCGGCAGTACCAAAAATGACTTTGACTGACATTGTGGTGTTATTGTAGAAGTATGAATTGGGGGTGGTGAAGAGAGGAGTTTCTCAAGTCACACAATG
>JAABUW010004070.1_pt1 | contig 20167 bp, 13 predicted proteins | sample 5560081 | NCBI WGS metagenome assembly JAABUW01 (sample SAMN10711882, study PRJNA513363) | rock metagenome | isolation source: Antarctica rocks | place: Antarctica: Victoria Land, Knobhead sud
TGGTGAGCGGCTAGCCAACTTGTCACAGTAGTTTGTGCAACCTACGCGTTGACCCACAATACGGTCGCCATGTTCGAGAGTCGAGAGTCGTCCGATCTACCCACTACCTAGCGGGCTGTGCCAGCGCAGGTTATCCAGACGAAGATGTCTGTCGGCACAATGGTCGAACGTCGATATCCAGGCTCGCTATCGCGTTCTTGGACAGAACTTGCAATGCTGCTCTGGAGGGAGCCACGAGGGTACATAGAGTCCTGAGGTCCAGTGTTGACCAGTGCCAGTATCTCGAGAAGCATCGTCGTACTCTTCAAAGCATATACAGTGTACAACGGGCCACAGAGCTACGGTGTCGACGGTTTATGCAAGGGGAAGAAGACCGAGGAAGACATTAAGCCAGAGCATGGACCACGTGGTATAGCTGACCTATGAGATGGACGACAGGCGTTTATGGTTATATTATAATAATTAGAGCGGTTCCTGCGTCAATAGCTCGGTCATCGGATTGCTTTGATGTACAACGGCCATGCATCCTCACCACACCTCCTCCCGCTCCGTGTCCTCGTGATATGAGCGCAACAAACGCTGGCGGCCCGATGGGGAGCGGGAAGCGACAGCATGACCACGTCAACAGTAGCAACGACGACCTGACGCCGATGCGACACGACAGCAAGCAGACGGGCGATGCAGGAGACGACTCGAATGCAGTGACTCCCCAGAACGGACTGGCTGCTAACCACAATGCCACAACATCTCTACATGCTCTCGACACGACAACAGCCTACTCCAATCCGAAGTCGTCGACGCCAGCATCGGCAGGGCTGTCCATAAAGACGAACATGCGCCTACCTCCACCAGCCACGGCGCCGTTCTTGAAAGAGACTCCGACTTTCTTCGAAACACCTGTGACCTCGGAGGCTGGCTTTATGCAGCACCACCTGGCTTCGCCGACAATAATCCCCATCTTGGGCAGCTCCCTTCGATCGGCTCTTTCAACGTCGAGTATAGCTTCGTCTGTCTCTCCCAGTACCGCGTCCGTACTTGCGTCTCCATACTTGGCGGCGATGACCGATATCACGCCGTTGCCATCACCTCTCATGAGAAGTGAGTCAGCCGGAAGCTTGTTCAGAAGGTCGTTGGACCGTCCGAGGACACCTTCGAGGTCGAGTCGAGGGTCGATGGAGGAGCAGCGGACACCAGTCGCAATGGGGTCACAACACAGCTCAGCTTCGTCACCACCGAAGAGGAAGAAGGGGTATGGGAGCTTGTTACACGATGCGGTCGAGACATCGTTGTCGCGGGTCACTTCACAACCTCTGGATGAGAGCAGCAAGAAGAATAAAGAGGGTCACGGACGGAACAGAAGCATATCCGACTTCGTACCGGAGCTGCTGCAGAACACTCGGCAACGACACGTGACATTCGGGGAAGGAGACTCGGCCAGTTTCGAGGCGCAGGAGTATCATATGCAGCGCGAGCTGAATCTTGCGGCGCAACGAGGTCTGACAGTACCACTGGATGCAAAGTCGCAACGCCAACTCCCTTCACCTCCACCTAGTAACTCGAGTGTGGCTGCGAGCGACGAGGCAGACGATGATGAAGGACTTCCCGATGGAGATGATCAGACCGACTATCTCGAGATCCACTGCGGACTAAAGAACAAGCGACGGAAGTTCAGGCAACTACGACAACTGGGTGAAGGCACTTTCTCGAAAGTCGTCCTTGCGACTCGACAACGGATGCCGCAGAACCCTACACCGGAGATAGAAGACCACCTCGATCCGCACAAACTAGTGGCCGTGAAGATTGTCGAGCATGGCCCTGCAGGTGGCGCAGACGAGCAGCGCATCGAAACGAGTCTGAAGCGCGAAGTCGAGATGCTGAAAAGCGTGTCGCATCCCTCCCTCGTCCACCTCAAAGCATGCGAGTACCAAGAAACGCGAGCGCTACTAGTCCTCACCTACTGCCCCGGCGGCGACCTCTTCGAACTCGCAAGCCAGAAACGGGAGCTCCTGACTCCGCCAATGATCCAACGCATCTTCTCCGAACTCATCTGCGCTGTACGTTATTTACACAGCAATTGGATCGTGCATCGGGACATCAAGCTCGAAAACGTGCTCGTAAACGTCTCACACCAAGAACTAGCGACAATCTCCAACCCGCTCACCCACCCAACACCACTGATCACGCTCACCGACCTCGGCCTGAGCAGACGCATACCTCAGCCCCCGGAATCACCTCTTCTATCCACCCGCTGCGGCTCAGAAGACTACGCCGCCCCCGAGATCCTCCTCGGCCAGCCGTATGATGGTCGCCAGACGGACGCTTGGGCGTTGGGCGTACTTCTCTATGCGTTGATGGAAGGCAGACTACCATTCGACGCGCCACCTGGGAAGCCAGATCGCAGCCGCAACACTCATCGCATTGCACGTTGTGACTGGATCTGGTGCCGGTACGGCGATGAAGATGGCGAGTGGGATCCGAGTCGAGGGGAGGAGTTCGAGGGCGCACAGCATTGTGTTGAGCGGCTGTTGAAGAAGGTGCGGATGGGGCGGAAGCCTTTGGAGGATGTTGAGGGGTATGAGTGGGTGAGGAGAGGGGTGCAGGTAGAGGGTGGGTTGCGGATGAGGGAGGAAGAGGATGATGGGATACTGCTTTGACAAAGGGTGAGCAGACCCAGAGATTGACTGGTGTTCTCGGTAAGTGAAGTTTGTAAAGATACCATGAGATTGCGCTAGTTGTACTCGTAGGGCAGCTATGTATGATCATAAATGGAAGGTTGCCTTCGCAGGCTGAGGAGCTCACATCTGCTTCACTTTGCCTTTTGCCTCTCGCAAACCGGCTTCGTTCTCTTACCAGAATGGAGAGCATCTCACCGTAGCATCACTTGATTCTCACTTCAGAGCGAATTGCTGGCTTCATATGCTCTGAACAAGGTCATGTGGCATATGACCTACGCACGGACAATGGTTGCGGTATACCATACAACAGCTTCCTTACTCCTTACTTCTCTTCCAATGGTTTCACACTCAACATACCCTCTAATTTAAGACTCTAGTCTCATGCTAAGATGGCTCGAACGATCGGCTTCACCCCGGAACCCACGCCCTGGGATGCAATCCACGTTCGAGAGGGCATGGAAGAAGAACACTCAGATACCGATGAGGACGACCGCTTCGTCTTCATAGTCGTCAGGGACGCCAGCGACTGGAAAGGCCCCGGCATGACCTTCAAGCTCAACTACTTCGACACCTTCAAGAACGCCTTCAACACTTTCAAGGTTGCGTGCTGCAAGACTTGCCGTGCTGTTGGCGAGATCCGTTTCAAGACCCACGACAAGTCGTTCTCGGAGAAGGACACACCCGAAAAGGTATCGTCTCGAAGCTACCTTGCTTCCGCTGGGTACGATGCTAACGTTGCATAGGCTGACTTCTTGCACAACACCACGACCATAATTCGCGCCTACTCGAATGTTCCGGGCTTGCAGTGCAACAAGTGCTCGAAGAGTGGCTACCCAGCGACAACCGGTGCGGTCGTGCCCGGACCGCAGGCCACGTGGATGTTGCCGAAGAACGAAGTGGTCAGTCTCCGAGTGAAAGACCCGACGGGCTATGAGATGGAGGTGAAGATGGTCAACACAGTTCCGTTCTCTTACCTCATGGACACCTACGCGACGCAGGTCCACCGCGATCGTGACGATGTTCGCTTCTTCATGGATGGCGAGCTTATTGTCGAGGACGAAACTCCGAAGAAGGCGAGTAAACTTCTTTGTGAGTCTGCTTCTTGCGCACATCCAGCTAACATGAGTGACAGCACGATCTCACAAACGGAGACCAGGTTGATGTGTTCTGGGCGCAAGAGGGAGGTGGTCCGTATTGCAGCTAGATCTAATGCCAGAAGCGGTCGAGATGTCTCGGAGGGATGACGGACTTCTGGAGAGCTTTCGCGGCAACTCGGAAGCATCTGCGAAAGCGATGACTGCGGGAGTGCTGCGATTGATAAGCTGAGTTTCGGGGGATATGCTGCACATAATATTCACCTGACGAAGCGACTGCTTCGAGCGTGCTGCAACTCTCACCAAATCCTACTCGCAAAGCGTGACAGCAGCATGATAGCCACTGCAGCACCTTCAAACCTTCAGCCCTCTGACCTCATCTGAGGGACGCAGGTTCTCTCTCCACGCCTTCTCCATCTCCAACTCGTCCACGTATGATCTGATAACCATGACCCAACCCACCTCAATGATTCCTAAAATTCTTCTTCTGGTAAAACAGATCCGTCCTCGAACTCCCCAAATTGATGATCTTCGGACATCCATCCCGATCCTTCTCCAACCTCGTACACTCGAAGCAGTAGAACGCATCTGAGATCCCCTCCCCACCGCACACGACACACTTGTTCTGGTAGTTGCCGAAGGAGCACTCGTCGCAGATGCGCACGAGGGTGGTGGGGCGGACGTAGGAGTCGCAGACGGGGCACTTGCCGTCGCATTTGTCGCAGAGCCGGCCGATGGCTATCCCGGCGGTTTTGCGGCACATGACGAGATCGCTGGGAGGGGGATTAGTGGTGGGTGAGTATGAGGTTGGGGTGGAGGACTTACGGGTGATGGCGGGACATGGTGGCGGGCTGGTGGTGGTTTGGGGTGCGCTGTGGTGTGGAGTTGGCGGTGTGCGATCGTGTGATGGTTTGTAGAGAGTCGGGAGGAGGTTCGTGGGTTGTAGATACAGTTCAAAAGAATATGCTGGAATTGAAGCCAAACGAGCGAGGTCAGCAAAATGCTGACTAAGTCACTTTCATGTGAAAATGTCAAGATTTGGAACTCCGACTGCATCTTATCGTCCACTTTTGTTTTTCCTTTATAATACATCCATAGTCAACGATCTACATGAACTGCGGTATACGTAGCAAACATCTAGCAACACAGCCGCCTCCATGCACCGCCCGCCTCTCCCACAGCATATTGCCCTGTCAGCGGCTCAACCGCTCGTCCCACGACTGCATCGATGGTTTGTTCGTCAAGCGGTAAAACACCTCACTTCTCATGTCGCTCAGCGCCAGCCTTGGTCTGCCACATCTCGTCCCACAGCCGAGGCCGCACCGGTATAGGCTTGCAAGTGCTCGAGCAGGTGTCCTTTGAATAAGTGTCTCGAATGATGATGGAGTCGCAGTGACATATGTGGTTCATGTACTGCTTTTTCGTGTGTCCACAGCTATAATGTGTCATATTACCGATGCACATCGCGGCGGCGCTTCTCGAGGTGAGCTGTTTCTGTTAGGTCAATGTGGGTTCTGCTGTTGCTTTTGAAACTCGCGAAAAGGTTTGAGATCGGTAGTGATGAGGTGTCCCAAGAAACATAAGGAAGGCATCCATTAAAGTCCTTATATGCTGAAGGTAAGCCATCTAAACAAACATTACAGAATACCGAAAGTGCTGTGTCCAGTCATCCTCGTTCACCACGCCCATCCATTATCATTACCGTCACCCGCTAAGAAAAGTCACCATCCAACTCCCTTCCCATATGCCCTTCGAGAGTCACCATTACTTGTCATCTATGTACCGTGTCCGCGAGTGTGTATGTGTCGTTGGCCGAATGCTGGTAGGCGGTAGGCCTTCAAAGAACCTGCCGCATGATCGATCTGAGTTGCTGGTGTCGTCAGGCTAGATCGACGCCGTTTGCGAAGTCGACAGCAGCTGTCAACGCCACGCGATAACGCTCGGTGGCATTTGCCGCAGCATGCCGTCCGGTGCGACGACTCAACTTTGGTGGTGGTGGTGGATGCTGAGGGCTTGGCGGAGGCGGAGGCGGACACGGGCCGGGTGGTCCAGGACGATGTCCCGACTCTGGCGGCGGTGTTGATGGGGCTGGGCTCGGAGGTGGTGCGGGCGGACACTGTCCAGGACTTCCGGGGCCCTTGCGTGCTGGGTACTCTTGTACGGTCACGCCACATTCCCGATGCATCAGAACAGAAGTCGAACACTTGTTGGCTTTCTCGAAGGTCATGTGGCCTTGCTCGTCGGGTCTCTGGCGTTTGGTGTTGCTTGAGGTTGGCTTCATGTCGAAGGGGATACTAGCGAGAGTTGTGAAGGGTATTTTCGACGTAGTGAGTGCCTGGAGGATGTAGCGAGTGTACTGGAAAGACGATGGTTCAAGCGAAAGTACCCGCCGGGGAAAAGGTGGTATTTGTACAGGTACTGTAAATCAGAATAATTGTCTGACTTCAAAGAATGTTCGAAAGGCGAGATGTTCTCCTTATCTTCTCCTCTCCATCATTCCCGCGGTTCCACGGGCTCCCTGCTACGTGTATATGCCCGACGTTTGTCAGAAGTGGGAGGCGAAGTACATGTAGGCAAACAACGTCGACTACCGCGGCTTGCGTAACGTGTTTGCTGGATAGCAAGCTTTTTCAAATGCCAGAGCTTCATCTCAGTGGGCAAGATGCTGTCGATGTAATGATACCGATATCCAGCCCGACCAGTAGTCTGATTCTGACTATGAATGCCAGCGCGAGTCGGTTCGCCCTGTGTAACGGCAAACATATGTTGCAGGCTGTGCTATCGGCGACCGAAGCCCAAACCATGACGCAGCAACGTATGAATATCCAAATACTCAGCAGGAGAGCCATGGCCAACCCGCGCGACGGACCGCTACCCCTTTGCTTGTTCGAAGATGTGCCCAACGTCTCCTCCGGATGTCAGCCCGGTATCCGCGCAAACTGCCACCCGCAATTTGCAGGCACGGAAGGCCTCTCCGGCCTTTGCAACTGTCCGCGCTTCAAATCAACAAGCCAAAGAGCATCAGCATTGCTTTCGTGCAATGCTTGGCGAACGTCCGCTTGCTCCAAACCTGGCCCCAGCATAATCAAAGCCTCGTCGAACATTTCCGGGGATATCTGAACGAACCGTATGATGCGTGTTACTGTGAGCACCAGCGCATCCAACATGAGGCGGCTCGACGTATCTCCGTGGTGAGCTAGTGAGGAGGAAACGCCTGATGTGTCACGCTGGCGTGATAGGTCCAAGGACAGCGAGCCACCGTGCTGTTTTGTGCCGCTGGCGTTTTCTGACTTACTAAAATGCGCGGATGACTGCTTTTTCGCTGTAGATTGGCGCAGTTCGACTAGCCTGGGCCAGACATAATCAATGCGTGTGCGCATGAAATCGCCTGCATGTTCGCACAGCACTCCGACGACATCGATAGCAGAGGCCACAGCGTACGGTTCTTCGTCGTCAAGTCGCGCTACGACTTCAGGCCAGAGAGTGTTGATCAAAGGTAGAAAGGAGTTTTCGTGCCGCGCGATAGCTGGTACCGTGGTCTTGATCAAGGATAGCAGCGAGGTCCTCAGTGACGGTGACGCTGAGGGTAAGAAGTGCTGCGTCAGCTCCGTAATCTTGAACAAAAGGCTGTACGTCTTGGGTGCCGGTGGTGGTGGCTCGGTGTCGTCGACTTGTTGCTCCTGATGGTCATCTATCTCATCATCCTCAGCCTCATCGTTCTGCGCGGTGTCTTGGGTGGCTTTCCACGGCTGCTTAGGGTGTGGCTCGAGTGGTTGCCTCGAAACCACACCACTCGCCTCCTCGTCTGGCTCCCGGTGCAGTAGAGCAATGAGCCCCTTCATGCTCGTAGGTTGCCATCTGGCACCGTTCGGTATCACTTGCTGCTCGCTGTCGTCATTTGCAATCGCCAGCTGTGGAGCCTTCACACCTTCTCCAGCCATAGCACCAAGAACCTTAAACAGCAATTCCACAAGCAAAGGATAACCATGGAAATCTTCCAGCGCCGCAAAGATGCTGTCGACAGTATCTTCCAGGTAAGGCAAGAGGCTAGGACCAGCCAAACGAACCATCATAAGCAAAACTTGAGGTGCTTGTGGCGAAACGTCGAAAGCGTTCAGCTTCAAGGCGACAGCATTCGTGAGATAGTCAACGTTCTCTACGATCAGATCTTTAGTGGAGGTGTAGCCGCATGCCGAGGTGAAGACGTTGAGAGTTGAAATGCTATCGCGTTGTAATTGGTCGTCCGGTGTGGCAAGGGTGTGGAGGACTGGATATAGAGCATCGACCAGCTCATACTTGAAATCTTGACCAGCTGTCCGAGCGCGAAGAGCAAGGGTATGGAGGGCCAGCGAAAGCAATCGAGTATCCTTTGGCTCTTCCGAAGACTCGGTCAAGGTAGTCAGAGAGAATGAGTAGAGCTCCTCCAACGCTTCACTGTGCGCGAAACCAGGATCGTCGTCAAGCTCAAGGAGCTCGTCTAGCCCATGCGCTCTCTGTATCGCGGCTTCGGTGCTTGATAGAAGCAGCCAAAAGTTCGCGATCTGAGCATCGCCAACGGAGTGTCGCAGGTCTCTCGTCAATTGCGTCGCAAGCGCTGACGAGTGAGCATAAGATGCTGCCAACTTTACAATGCTGTTCAGGCTGTCCAGACTGGTCTCCTGTCCTCTGTATTTGGCAAGCTGGGAGCCGGAGTGGAACCCGTTCGTGCCATGCTTCAGGGCTTTCAAATCCAAAGTCTGGATCGGCGATGATGCGACAGTTGGCTGCTGTCGCGCATTCGATTGTGCGAGCGTGACAACGGCACTATCACGCAAGGCGATCGCTAACGTACGATCGATCGTAGCCATGTCGGCTTCAGCATCTGCAAGAAGAGAGTAGGCAGTTCTAATCCGTGCCATGATGGCTGCTTTGGCCTCTTCGTCGGAACCTTGCATGATTGTTGGAAGTTTTCGGAGCCAATCGTATAGCATAGTCTGGAGCAAGCTTGTAACTATTTTATCACCGCGCATCAATGAGTGTATATGGTAGGTCAGGGTGCTGTTGTTCTGTTCCGATCCAATCGTAATGAGCGCCTCGAGAGCAAGGCCAGAACAGTTCGATAAAGTCTGCCTGCAGTTACGAAGCAGAGTTACACTTAGCCTTGCTACGGACTCTTTGACATCGTCTCGAGCGTGAGATCTGAGGCGTAGAATGTTGCTAATGGCCGGCTTGAGTTGGCAAGCAGCCGCTTCTTTCCACTGGACATCGATGATACTCTCATGTCGTAAGCGACCAGTGACTCGACTCCCGGGTTCGCGAGGCTGCTCATCGTTCAACGTATTCTTCAACAATACCTCAAAGATGTTTAGGCAGCCTATGAGAACCTTGTGGTTGCGCCTCTGCTTCGTCTGTGGCGTGAGTATCTTGGTCAACCGTGACACTAAGCCTGGCAGAAAATTGGCCTGGATTTCTGCCTCGATTACATGTACAACGAGCGCATCCAGTGCCATCGTGCCAGCATCCTGAGGCTCCAAAGACTTGCCATCTTGAATTCCATCAAGAAGCACCGAAATCGTTTGTCCCAGCTGTGGCAAGGCTGCATCGTCTGTGAGTGACTTTCTGACCTCGTCGTTGGCGCCGCTCACGGTGAACACGTGGTACAGGCACCAGAAGCTCCACGACTGAAGCTCGTCGGTCGTCTCTGGAAACGAAAGTCCTTTTGGCGATTTCTCTCCCAGATTTGAACATAAGATTACCAGTTGCGCCGCCAACTTGGGAGGTATATCCCGTTTCCAGCCATGTTCCACCAGTGTGGCGATGCACCGAAGGCATATCTCGAGGCAGCGGATCGAGAGGGTTTGACTCTCCCTGAGAAGCTGGGCAACAGGGAAGAACACATATTCGGCCAGCTTTGCATCGAGTGCATTCTCCTTGGTAGATGTTGCGGACAAAAGAGTGTGCTTGAGCTTTTCTAAGCTTTCGATGATATGCCTCTGGTCGACTCGGACGCTTTTGAATTGTGCAGCTGTTTGCGCGAGTGCTACACAGTCTCGCTTCAGCACTTGGAAGAGCTCGTTCTTGCCCTCCATGGCCGTTTGAGTGTGAGCGGGACCAGATGTAACATCGTTTGACCAAATAAATCGTGATGTGGTGATGTTTCTCTCCATCTCTTCCAGGTATATGTGTAAGTCGAAGTTGTATGCCTCAGGCATCATCAATTTTCGACGTCAGGACAACACTTCCATCGCGCTCGAAACAATTCAACATGCCATGCTCCCTTCTACCAACAACTTTCTACGCACTCTTGGACCTGGACAAACTCTCGGCGGCGTTCCGATATGGCGATGGCGTGCGCAGTGGAATGTCCAGCAGTGCAGAGGGCTCAGCAAGCCGCGACAAGCACCAGCCTTGAGAAGAAAAGCCGGGCATTACGAGTGGTCACGGGTGACGCCCGATGAGGTCAAGAGAATCAAGGGGCACGAACTAGCAGTCAAGCAGCAGAAGGAGAGCCAGGATCGCTACTACAACCAGCGCACCTACGAGAGTCTTCAGCGCTATCACGAGGCCGGGCAGCTGCAGGCCTCGCCGGACGACATTCAGAAGTTCTTCGATGGCTTTTCTCATCTCTTGGAAATCGCGCAGCAGGTGAGGAAGAGGGCGCGGGCTTCTCGACTCGTCATCCCGAAGGATGTATACCTCGAGTTGCGAGACGAACATGGACTCACCGAGAGCGACATCTGTACTGCTACCATTGCAGCGCTGCTCCGGCACGAGCTTCGGGAGCTTAAAGATATGGGCAGGGCTTTGTTGCTCACCGCATCAAACGCTGGAAACCACGGGGCCACCTTGCATATCATGAATCACGCGTACCTCCAGAGCCAGGATCGACCGACTGTTCTGCGACACCCAGAACTCGATGGACCACGTCAGCATCTGATGGAGATTGTCAAGGAAGGTGGTCTGAACCAGCCCATCATGTCTCAGTCTTATACGCTGGCTGGTAAGATTTTGCACAAGGAAGGCCGGCACGACTCTGCCATCAAGCTGTGGGAGGCCGCACTGGAGGGTGCTGTGGAGTACTCAGAATCACTAAAAAGGGACGGTAAAGCCCCGGACCGATCAAATGCTCACCTTCTCGGGCCTTGGTATGAGCTGGCAAATGTACACCTCAACCTCGACAACATTCGCGAAGCACGCCATGCAATCGCGATCGGTTGCCAGCAAGATGACCCAGCATCACATTACCAAGCCTCGCTGGATCATCGGAAAAAACAAGGCGGATCGCTCGTTGCAACCAGTGGATGGTTATACCACGTGACAAAAGCGGCGGCATCGGGGTATCCTGTAGCTATGCATGAACTCGGCCACTTTTACTTCACCAACACCTGGCCTTACCTTGAAGATAAAGTGCCCGACCATGTCAAGCCGACCCCTTTTGACCAGTTTCCGCCTCCATCAAAGCGTGGGACCATGAGCATCGCCGCGGTACGAACGAAGCTTCGCACTGTGCTAGGGTACGAGAAGTGGATACCTGAGGAGCCCAAGGACGCCATGTTCCTGACTGCAGCATTTCCGAGTACTGTTGAAGGAAGATTCAAGTTCGCTATAGAGTGGCTGGAGATCGCTATGGGCCTCGAATGGGCGCCGTCGTTCCTGTTAGCTGCAGAGATACACCTGGCCAAGGAAGTTGCGTCTGACTTCGCAGCACCTAAGAAAGCTATTCGACTTAGCGCGACACGGTATCCTTACCCAACGGAAGCTGCGTATCATGCTCGTGTGGAACAGCCACCTGCTGATGTCCCTATGGTCTCCAACCCGGTCTATGATCCTGCTAGAGCAAAAGAGCTCATTCGCGAAGTCTTCTACGCTGGTGAAGCACTCAAGGTTCGTCAGGACTACTTGGCTGGGCGCTCGAAGATTTTGAAAGGAGCATCGGATGACTTCAATGCGGTCCGTAAAGAACTAAACAACAACGTTGACAAGTGGTTCAGACTCTTGGACTTTTTTCCAATCTACATGAGAGACGCCACTGGGGACCTCTGGGACAGAATCACTGGCAGGGACTTGCTCGAGACCGCGAAGGAGATTTGCGAGCAGCAGAAATGGGATATCTACGCGGAGCATGATGGAGGACTGCTATACCGACATGGCATGGGCGCGCGACCAAAGCGCTTGCGATAGTTGTCGCAGCTCGCGAGACGATAGACTGCTACCGCGGAGAATAATGACGAAACGTGCTCCTCCCAGTCTGGCGCCTCTGTGCCGGGTACGGAATCGACAACACCTCGTGAGGTACAAAGTCTTTGGCCCTTTTTGCCTGTCGCCGTTGTGAACCCCAGTTTGCATTTCGACTACGAGGACCCTGCTTCGTGAGTCTGTGCCTAGGGCACGTAGTCACAATCCTGCGAAGATGATCGACGACGCAGGAGCAAGCTCTATTGCTAAGTTTCCTCACGCGCATTGACAGAACGCATCTGGAGAGCCAGAGACTACTGGCGCAAAGCTTAAGGTGTATGTCAATGCAAAGGGAACATCTATACGTATGTGCGCGCCTGCGTATCTGCAGCATACATCCGACGCGCCTAAACTGCCTTCGCAAGCCGGGAACGGATCTTTAGCCTTGCAGAGGGAAGGCATGCATTTGTTTCGCATCTACAGGATTCTCCGCAGACTTCAAATGCTCATCATCACGTTGTCGTCGCAAAGCTTAGCACGAGCTAAGTTGGGCAGGAGGAGACTCCTCGTATCTGTAACCAGAAGCAGGCAAGCAACTTTAATGGTATCCTGCGAGCTCAACGCTCGACCTCTTCAAGCGATTCAATCGCGATCTGCACCATTGGTGCCGGATGCATCACTAGAGGCATTCGATCATGGCGTGTAGCTCGACGTGGACAGGAATGAGGCTTCAGACATCCTCGCCCGTTTCTCGGACATGTTGGTTCCCGAAGGACGGTGGGCGGAAGGTTGACGATGCAGGTGGATGGATGCCGAGCAAGTATCCCACCCCCGTTGCTATCTTAGCTTTCCATGGCAGCTCCACCCCCACCGCAATGACATCTGAACTCGACCTGGTGTCCATCTCCGAAGAAGGAGAGGTCAGATCTTGCAGTAGCATCGAAGTTGGTAGCCTTAAAGTAGTGCAAGAGAACCACACCGTCCACGTGCCTCAATGTATTGGTCCATTAGACGGCCGCAATCTTCTTTGTGATGATCTTCATGAATCCTGCAGGAAGGCTGCTGCTTAACTAACAAGCGTACTTGTTCCTGCAGACTTGATCTGCAATGTCGTTTTTTAGCATTCTACTAACGTTTGTCGATCATCGTTTTTTGACAGGAGCGTGATTTTGGGGTTTTGTCGGAGCTGTTCGGAGCATGCCCTCGAAACCGTGGAAGGAAGACAAGGTTGCTGAATATGTGGATGCACTTTGAGAAAGAGGCCTTGAACTAGGATTCCTGCCGATGTGGTCAGCAGGATCATTAGGATCAGTATGGCGCAAAATCGTCAGATCGGATCGCTAGCCACCACAAAAGCTCGGTGGTTTGCCTCTTCCGCAGGCGAAATTCTGTCTGGGCGAACTCGGGCTGCCCACCAACAGGACGGACGACTCAGAAAAAGGTATAGCGCCACATCAAGAGCGCCCACTTGAGCCGCCTTGCCGCTTACTCGACGTTTTCAAAACTTAAATAGAGAGTCATGGCATTGCGTTACGACCACGTGCTGTGTGGAGCAGCTTTCGCTAGTGCTATTCGTCACTAGTCGTAGCCGGTGCCCCAGAAAGACGGGAGCTCAACATGTGTAGCTGTTCGCGGACCACCTATCGCAACATGATGACACGAGTGCGTTCACAAGTCCGTGGTCTTTTTTGAGTACCCAGTGGTCACTTACATGTGTCTCCAGGCTTAGTCTGCAATAGGAGGTGCCATGCATTATTGCCTCTCGATTCATGCAAAGGATAACGACCGAAGCACCGACGACAATCCGGCTCGTCCCTTGAGACAACCGCAAACTCTCTTGATTCACGAACATCGGTGTCGGGCATCACTGCGCATTCAGCCGTCGCCGCTATAACAGCAGTGCATTTCATATCTGGCGAACACGATTGAACCGCTCGTGCGTGCGCTCATTCGAAAGGCGGAGATGGCGTCGATTGATATCGCCCGGCAAAAGGCCGATCGATGCCTTGCGAAGTATCCGTTCTGCTCCGCGCCCTTTCGTGGTGTAGTAGGATCTCGAATGACACGAATTCGTGCGATCGAGGTGCTGAGCGCAGCACGGACGAGGCAGACTGCTGTGAGAATACCCAGTCGAGCCAGTATCTCTCCGTATGTAGCTCGGACATCTCTTGGACCCGAAATCATAGCGGGTTTGAGCCTCAAGTGCTCCGTGGAGTGTTTGATCAGATGATAGCTGCCAGTAGCAGCCCTAACGATGTTATCATTCAGCAGCGTCTTATAGTGTTTGAACCTACTGTCGGCAGCGATTAGTACATGTCTGCAAGAGAAACAAAAGGAAGAACCTTCTATGCATTGGAGTGGAGCACCATGCATGAGGTTGAAGCCGGAACATCAACGGCACGTGCAGGCACACGCAAAGGGCAGCTCAATAATTCTACTGTCAGGTCGGGCAGCTTGCCACACTCATGAGTTGGTCTCGCAAAGCTGATCACCGACTTGGGCTGCCGTTGTTACTGCTGAGTCCTTGAGGCAGCTGCTTCCTTCTGTGTTCCGAGTGTCGAAACCCCGCTTGTTGCCCTCAAAGTGGCCAACCATTCGGGCCAGCCCTTGGTAAGTCTACTGCCACGTGTATTGGCCTAAGCCTGGTAACAGTACTGCCGATCGATGTCGTGGGTGGTTGTTTGCTTCTGGCGCCATCGTTTCAATGGCGAAGGAAGGAAAGTGCGGCCTTGTCGATCTCCAATGTGAACGTCACCTCTTGATTATATTGTAGACCATCACCTGATTATTGATTACTCCATGACGCAGATGGTACTTCATCCTGGAGTTTGTCCAAGGATCAAGGGCAATCCTTTCCCATCATCCTTCACTATTGGATCCGATGTGGAGGAGGAGTGTTCCTTGAAGCTGGACTACTATGAAGGGCACACCTTGTTCGACAATACTGGTCTTCTGAGTATCTCTCGTGTGCCTCTGGGGCAAGCAGACTCCGTACGCCCGCCACTTCGCTTCCGAATAACAACACCATATCGAGATGGTCCGCCGGTGGGTGTTTGACGGGAAAGCGTGCCTCGGTGCCAAGCTCGTGCAGCTAAAGCTGGGGGCGCACAGGGGTTGAAAATCGGCCCGCCGGCTACTGCACGAAGGCGTGCAGGGCTGAGGATGTCCGTTGGAGTCAAAACATGTCAGAAGTCGAAATGTGTTTCGACAGATGCTAAGCGACACCACGATCTGGACTGCCACACAAACACCGCCAAAACATTGCGAATCTCGCGGAGCCCAGAACAACTTCCCGCCTGCACGAAATAGCGTTGTCGTGCTATCTGGACCGAGCGTGAGTTGCCGGCAAAATCAAAACTTCGGGACACAGTGGACGGCAGCCATGTGCCCCTTGGCGAACTAAACCGCGCTTGCACCCACGCGGCCGATGGTGGCTTTTGCCTACTGTCGCCAGGAAGCTGGTAAGGTTTATTAGCTTCTCGCGGCTAACCACCATGTCAGGGCAGTTGGGACTCGCGTGGCAGAGGCCCGGCTTCGAGAGGTCGGTAGTTCTCTCCTTGTGCTCCGATCGTAGCTGCAGCTGGAGTCACACCCAGCGCCACGGACGAGCTCGCATCATGCTCGAGCATCCTGGGTGGGGAAGCCGTCAACTGCCCTGGAAGAAGCACGAGCGACACTGGCGAATGGGGAGCGATTGGAGCTCGTCGCGCGCACGGTCCAAATCTCCTACTCGGAGCTATCGTAGACTTATCCACTTTCCGCCTTCTGCAGATGCCTCGATTCATCAATCGCTTACAGCTAGTCAGTTTGACGTCCAAGCAGGCATGATGGCTCCTGCGCTGCATACCCTGAACGCTTGTGCACTGTTCGCATGGGCAAGTCCGCACTGGACTGCGCGCTGCAGCGTTGTTGAGTTCGCACGGTCAAAGTAACATCTCGATGCCCTGTCAATGCTCCACCCAATGCTACTTGTAGCAGCACGACTCCTGGGTTGGCCTCTTTGTCTGTACGCTGGCCACTGCGACTCTAATTTAGAATTTGAAACCACCACAGCAGTTTACTTTATCCACAGTCGCAGCGCTGTTTCTTGACACGGGTCCGCCTCTTGCTGACCCGCATTCTTATGTACGCTGATCAGCCACTTCGTACATTGGAGGAACGGCGCACTCGCCAGGAACTGGACCACCAGAAACGGATCGAGAATCTGATAGCTGTTGGGTTGGTTGACGCAGATCCAAGACCGAATGTCAAGAGACACCGAAACAAGACTGTAGTGTTCCAGGAAACCAGTACGACAATCCCTTCGAGACTCACAGCTTGATAGGCTGCGTTCGTCCTTACCACCAGACTCGCTGACGGAAGCGGATTGTCTTAGGTACCGGGCAGCGACAGGTGTCTCAGACACGTCGGGTTGGCGAACCTAGCACCAGGCCAAGTCAGGAGCCAACATCCACGGGGAACAGGAGTCAGCCGCCGCAAAGGCCTCAGTACAGCAGGGTATCATCGCTAGCACAGCTTAAGGAGCATCGGAACAGCATGTTCGCTTCGAAGCACCGCGAATCACGGCGGGAGAGGACCTTCATTGGCAGCGTGTGCGCCGCCTGCGAGGAACCTTTGGAGCATACATTGCGGAACGAGCGAATACTGCAACTATCATGCGGCCATGTCGCACACGAGGCATGCTTCTACGAGTACATCAAGGAGTTTGAGGCGCAAAGCTGCCCAACCTGCGAAGCACCCCTGGGTGTGGACACGAGCAGAGGAGGAGGTATTGACTTTGGCGAACTGAATAAAGTTATCCGATCAGCTCAGAGTCCGGATATGGGGGACAGAAGGAGAGACCCTCCCATGACACCAACTCCTTGGGACGTTGACACGAATCGACAAGGAGTCCAAGCAAATCAAAGCAGTCCGCGACGTCCACAACGGCAGACTAGAGACCACTTGCTTCCCGAGCAGACTCGGTCGAACAGCTTCCGACACGATAACACCCATGGCCGCAATCAGAGCGCAGACACTGGACAGGTGTCGTCTGCGGATTACGCTGATACACATCATACTCCTGTCAGAAGGCATGACTATGACGTCCAGTCCATGGAGTCAAGTCTAAGCAGTCCCAGACACCTGACCAGGAACCCAATACCAGCACCAACAGTCACCGTGCGCAGCGAGTTCCCCACATTGAGCAAGTCGCGACAACAGCAGAGTTTGACTTGCCTAATAACCGTTGAGGTTGTTGACGGGAAGTGGCAGCCGAATCCTGACGACCTTCGAAGTCCACCGCCAGTACCTGCCACAATTCCAGAAGAACACGAGGAGCCAAAACCAGAACCGAAGTTACGACATAGACGAGAACCAGCACCCCAGATCGATAGCGTTCACGACGACTCGCAAGCACTCGAGCGCGTAAAAGAGGAGCTGTACTCGCGATGTGAGAATTGGCACGGCTTGGACTTCGAAAGATTTGGCAGACTCATACTTCATGCCACGATACGCGTCGGCAAGGACAGACAGGCGTGGCAGGAGCTAGAATGCTATCTGTTCACAGAGATGCTTATTTGTGTCAAAGCAAAGAAGATATCGCCGACTGCTAGTCAGCAATGGGAGGGACAAGAAGGTCCTAAGGCGAAGTCGAAAGTGACCTTGAAGGGCTCGATTCTGATCAAGAAGCACCTCAAGCACGTCGAAGTTTTGCCAGGTGAGTACTGCTACCCACCTAAGTCCGATACTCATGCTGACCGCGATCTACAGAATCGGAGGTCCTCACTCTCAGTCTCTCCGTGGCCGAGCTTCCTCACTTCCATCTACAGTTCATGCAGCACTCCCAACTGGAGATGTGGCGGAAGGCATTGCTAAACCTGAACCGTCCGGACATTCCGGAGCCACAGGTCGCGGAATATGACCAGGACACATCCGGGACCGAGGAAGAGGAGTACGCAACAAGATCTTCCAAAGCCGACAGAAGAGTGTCGTCGCTACACTCGTCGTCGTACGGTGCAAATCGATCACAGGCAACTGCGCCGACCGAGTATACTAACTCCCGAGCTGGAACGCACGAGTCGCGATTCGGCAGCACGTCGTTACACGTCCCGCTAGACATCGTTGTCGTCATACCTGTTTCATCGTCAATGCAAGGTCTCAAGCTCAACGTCCTGAGGGACACGCTACGCTTTATGGTTTCTTCACTGGGCGAGAGAGACCGCATGGGCCTAGTCACCTTTGGTTCCGGCGGCGGCGGTGTACCTCTTGTGGGCATGACAAACAAGCATTGGGGCGGGTGGACGAAGATACTCGACTCTATCAGACCCAGTGGCCAGAAGAGCATACGCGCCGATGTCGTCGATGGCGCGAACGTCGCTGTGGATTTGCTGATGCAACGCAAGTCTACTAACCCTCTCTCTACCATCATCCTGATCAGCGACTCGGCCACCTCCGACCTGGAAAGTGTTGACTTCGTGATATCGCGAGCCGAAGCGGCCAAGATTGCGATACACTCCTTTGGTCTGGGACTAACCCACAAGCCGGATACCATGGTCGAGCTCTCTACCCGGACGAAAGCCAGTTATACTTTCGTCAAAGACTGGATGATGCTCCGGGAATGTCTTGCTGGCTGCATCGGTGCAATGCAGAGCACATCACACCAGAACGTCAAGCTGAAGCTTCGCTTACCAGAAGGTTCACCAGCGAAGTTTCTCAAGATAAGCGGCGCCCTGCAGGTCACCAAGCGAGCCACTGGCCGAGATGCAGAGGCCTGTCTAGGCGATTTACGCTTTGGGGATAAGCGCGACATACTTGTGCAACTTGCTATCGCACCGGACTCCTCTACGCCTGACTCTCTACCCTCGGACCCATGGGAGAACATCATCTCGGGCCTCGAAGCTTTGGGAGGACCCATAGACTCTGACGATGGCCGTCCGCTGTCCGTTGAAGAGCTGCCATTGATCCAAGCGGACCTAAGCTGGGGTGACATACTCCGAGATGGAAATCACGCACAACTCCCGCGCCCATCTCTCCTCGCCATCACCATGCTGCCTACACCGTCGAAGAAGGCGCAGAACGCCCGACCAGGGACACCTCCAATCCCACCTCATCCTCACATCGTACAAAGACGCATGGAACTTCTCACTTCCGACATGCTCACCAGAGCCCTAACACTTGTTGGCAAAGGCCAGCCCGAACGAGCCCACCACCTCCTCGCCGAGACCCGATCCATCCTACGTGGCCTCAACAAAGGCGGCCTCCCTCCTCTCCCTCCACCACCCACCGGTGCCCTACCCCCAACGCCAAAGACCGGCGATCTCAGAGGCACACCGACAGAAGCCCAAATCCCTCTCCCAGAACCCAGACGAACCCCTTCACCACCTCGCACCGATCCTGCGAACCCCTTCACCCCAGCGGCCGGGATTGACACTATGACCATGGCAGCGCTCGACAAAGAGCTCGAAGCCAGTCTCGAATGGATATCGCACCCAGCCGTTTTCGCTCGCGACTCGCGAAAAGCCGTTCTCCAAGCCATCGGCGTCATCTCTTCGCAACGAGCCTACACCTTCCGCACACCAGCTGAGTCCCTCTGGGCGGCAAGGATACCAGGCATCAAAAGGCTTGCAGAGCGAAATCAGGATTGGCGCGAGGCTGGAGACGAGAGTCTCCGGGAAGAGTAAAGGACTTCGAAATTACGATCACGATCTACGTACAACAGACTCCTGGTTTTCTTTTGCTTTACCTGTGAATATGTATGATGATGTACATTCTCGTGGCTTGACAGGACACGATGTATTATTACGACTGAATTGACGGACAGATGATTCGATCTATGGCTAGCTCTTTTGTTTTCTGAGCGGATAGACTCGCAAAGCGAAGGCCACGGCCCTCTTCGCGAGATGGTCTATTGTAGATAGGCGAGAACAAAGTGTTCATACTCATTCATACGTTCATACCCTGAGTTTCACTTCTGTGGCTTATTTCATTGGCGCGACACTAGGCCTTCTTGCTCCCTGCAGCAGAATATGTTGCTGACAGGGCTGATCGCAGCAGCGAGCTGACGGCCCTTGATCGTCGGAGTAACCGGTCGAGAAGCAGAGTATGCAGCAACACCTCAATAAATGAACGGAATCCCAGTCCCAGTTCGCCGCCTAAAAGCCAGATAATCGTCTCCAAAGAAGTCCACCAGCGTGATTTCCTCAGCTATTGACCATGTCAGCCCGCGTTCGTCCCTCACATCTCATAGACTCGATCGACCAACTC
>JAABUW010004072.1_pt1 | contig 20153 bp, 23 predicted proteins | sample 5560081 | NCBI WGS metagenome assembly JAABUW01 (sample SAMN10711882, study PRJNA513363) | rock metagenome | isolation source: Antarctica rocks | place: Antarctica: Victoria Land, Knobhead sud
TTCAGATGTTTCAGTAGCTCTGATAGTAATTGATAGAGTGAGAAAGCATCAACATGATGCTTTGCATAAATTTGCTGATCAGCATCGTCTTCTAGTCTGAAAATCACATAGACAATATGAATCTTTTTAGTAGAGTAATGATTCGCGTTGACATCGAGCTTGTCAGTTATTTTGATGTTTCATGTCTCTCAGATAGAATCATCTGTTTCGATGAAGATGAGTGAATTCGAAAGCTTGATGAACTTGTGATGATCATTCTCATTTTCGTTATCAGATAGAGTAGAAGATTCTCGTTGAAAGCAAACTTCTTTCTGATTGACTTGTTGCTCAGCTGACTGAGTATCTTGACGAGACAATGATTAATCGACTTGACGTTGTTTCACTCTGAAGTTCAATCACTCATCTTGTAGCTGACTGATCTTTTTCTCTAGCTCATAGTTTTTATCAAAAGCAACTTCTAGTTGTTTCGCTCTCTTTTTGTGATTGTTTTGTATAAGAAGTCAGTGTTCATTGAGTTGTAGAGTCAAGTTTCGCTGACTTTAAAGCTCATTCAGCATATTAATGACTTCGTTGAGTTGATTGCTGACTCAATGAAGCAATTGTTCTTCAATGTTTATGTTTCATGCAATGATAGCTTTCTCAACTTCAACTGAAGCATTGATGAGTAGAAGTGAAACTCTTCTATTGACAGTGCTTCTAAGCAGATGAGTTGTTCAAGACTCAACTGATTTGACGTTGCATATTATAATGAGAGAAGATAGAAGTTGTTGAGATAAGAATTGATGTTTTTTGATGAGTGAAAATTCAAAGAATCTCTTGTGAATTTCAGGTAATAATTGAGTGCTTTATTCGAAGAATTTCTTATGATCTAAAATGATGATGCAAATTTAAAGAATCTCTTGCAAATTTTTCTTACTGAATAGATTGTTTCATATCATTTATTCATCGATAGCAGAGTAGTTGATGAGCATTTATCTAATGTTAGAGATCAGCATAGAGTGAGTCAATATGAATGTCATTTAACTAGAAGATAAATGCTAAGAAAGAAAGATAGTTACAGAATGTGTTTCTCGATCGACGCTAAACTCAATAAAGACTAGTCAAGATGACAAAGCGAGAATAAATCTGACAAGACTAGAAGATTGAGTCTGACAAGACTAGAATCATGATACTTGTCAGCGAAGCAAAGTCTCTAGAAATAGCATCAATGAACTTCATCATCTTCTTTTGATTTCACAGAAACGCTGAAAAGATATAGCTATGAACTTCATCACTGAACTATCTCTGTCAGAAGACTATAACATTATTTGCACAGTCATATGTCATCTCATCAAAGAACATCACTATGTTTTCTGTCATTGAAAAAACAATGACATTTCAGTTGAAGAAATGATTTAAATCATGTTATGAAACGTTTATTGACTGCATGATCTATTCAGTTCTATTGTTTCAAACAGAGACTTTCAATTCATATTGACTATGTGAAAAAGTCTTTGCAAGCAACTGAGAATCACAGCTAGTTTATTCACAGTTTATCATTCTGAGATCAATGATCAATTGAAACAAGTCAATCAAGACGTTGAATGCGAACTTAGAATTTACTGCAATTACATGCAGAACGACTGAGTTAAATGAATATCTATGATGAAATTCAGCGACAATTTCAATATTTTCTCGATCACTTCAATGATTCTCTTCTACTTTAATAAAGAATTTCATTCTTGAATGAGTTTCAATTCAGATATGACTGACTATGAAACAACTTGTGAACGACTTGAAGCTAGAAAAGCAAATGATATTGTCATTTAAATGAAAGAGTTACTGAGCTTTGATCATCAACAGTTGAAAAAGACGAAGTTGATCATCAAAGTTCAGATCAATAAACATAAATGAAATGTTACATATGAAGTAAATGACTGAGTTTGACTATTTTTCAGAAACGTCAAGACAACAAGACTCTGCAAAGATTTAAAAAATAAACAGCTAAATCTTTATCAAATTACTGTTAAAGTGAATACATTCTATCATCTTCATTTATCAGTCAGCATGAAGCATCTGCATTCAATGTTCAGCTCGAAGCTACTACAATCATATTTAGAAGATTTTCTATCAGAACAACATTCAGAATTATTCAGATCAATCATTATTGAAGATGATGAACACTGAAAGATAGATGATATATTGAACTTCAGATGCTATCAAGATTGAATACAGTACAAAGTCAAATGAAAAGATCTAGATAGAAACGACGAATGATACTATGTCGATAAAGAAAAATTCAATGATTCAGAGAAAGTTTTGAACGAATTTCATAAGCTATATTCAAGCAAATCGCGCTAAATATCGAAATAACTATCAACAAAAGCAAGCAAAGAAGTTACATTCATGTGAACATGAATTTTCAAAGAAGAGAATAATGTTACAAGTGTATCAAGATTGATAAGACTGAACAAGACTGAAGTTCTAATCAATTTGCAATGCATGCTAGCGAGTACTCTGTGTAATAATTAGAACTAGTCAATGATTTAGTCGAGATCTGATCTAGATCTGACTCAAATTTGACTCAGATATGACTCAACAATCTTTTTCTTTCTCAACATTAATTTTCTTTTTCAACACTTTTTTTCTTTCTCAACACTCTTTTCTTTTATCAACATTTTGTTCATTTACATCATCTTCTTTTCATGTTACAAACACATTTCTTTTGAGTCTAGCGCAATCTTTGAACATTACATAAATAGAAGCTTTTATATCAATCTTCTTCTGTATTCTTAATATTCAGTTATAATTATTTCTAAAGATTAAGCACTATCAACTCTGATCTTCATTGATTGTATCATTTAAACATGATTCTGACAATATGAACTTTGCGCTTGTCTGATGTATGTGATGTAATCTTAAAATTGAGTGCATTCAAATTGATTGCAATAATCTTCAATGCATCAGTTAATTCAAATGAAACATTAATCATGAAAGCATCAGATTTTAAAATGTTAGTTGAAACATTAATCTTTAATGATTTTTTCACAGATTTTCACTCTGAAAGAATATTAAATGTCTGTTTGCAAAGTTGCAAGTTCATGTTTTCATTCTTTTCATCTTCAGCAAACTTAACAATGTGATTTTTAATAACTTAATTAAGATCTGAGACTCAGAAATGATATTGCTTGTCGATATTTTTCACATATTTCATGAAAACATTGAATCTGTCTCTGTTTATGAATTTGTCTCATCTGTCTTCAATTGACAATAACTTGAAATCAATGTATGAGTAACATTTGCATTCTCATACTTGTACATGATCAATTGAAAGCTTGATTTCAATGAATGTCTTCTTTGAAATCATGAGAACTTCGTTGATTAAGAATCTTGTAATGATTCAATTTTGCAGATAAACATTTGTCTTTGCATCTTTTGCTCAGAACTCAATGAGAAGTTCAGCATTCTTGATCATGATTCACATTGAATTTTTTGTGATGCATATGATTCTTTCAACTACTTCATTTTGAATTGACATGTGTAAGACAATGTATTAAGAAACAGTGTCAATTGATGAATATCAATCATTTAAGATGATTTTAAGTTTCATGATGTTATCACTGCATACTAAAAGAAGTTTGATATCACTGTAAAGTTTTACGCTGAGTTTTCATTTTTGCAAAGCATCTGATGCATTGAATCATTGCTTCAAAGAAATGCATCAAGTCTTTTTAAAGTGATTGTTAACTATCTTTAGAAAGTACAACTCATTATTAAGAGATGATGATAATGATTCACAGATGTTTATGAAAATGAAAGTCAAGATACTTGTTTTTTGATCATTGACATTGTATTCTTGTTTGTTAATGAACTTGATGAGCGCACATATTTCACACACATTCTTGTAACTATCATTGATGAAAATAGATTTTTTCAGAATGATGATCTTATGAAGTTGATGAAGCTTTGCTGATTCAAGATGAGCAAAATGATGATGTCACAGCTTGTACAACTTGAAGCTTTTGTCATTTGTAAAACTAAGTTGATCGTGATCAACTTTGATCTCATTCTCATGATGAATCACATTAATATGAGATGTGAAGTGATCTAGATTCATTGAATCATCAAGATTCATTGAACTGTACATCACTGAAAATGCTGATGAAACATCATGCTACATAATTGATAGTAATGCAAATTCATCAAGATTGTTTGCAATTCTCTTTACTATGTAAATGTTTTCACATTCTAAAGTTTCAATCATCTGCTTTTCTTACTTGTCATGCATGTACAAATCTTTATCATCAAAACTCTCTTGCAGATCTTTCTCACACATTCTTCTTTTAAAAAGAAAATTCATCTCAAGCTTAGAAACATGAAGAATAGAAGACAGCTTGACTGAATTTTCATGATGATTTCACATGATTGTTGTATCACAGTAATTAATATACAATTTTTCTTCTTCAACTTTAATGATGCATCTTTTAATATAAACTAAAAAATCACTAAAAAGTTGAAGTTAATTAATCATGTGTAAGAAAACATCAGAATTTGCAATTCAGTTGAATTCAAAGATTTTACTGACAATGTTTTTTAACAGAGCAGCAATATTCTCGCTCTTCTCATTCTCATTTTTCTCATTGTCATCAGAGATTTCAGAATCATCGCTTTTCATGTTGTAAACTCTGTGTTTCTTGTGTTTATTCTTCAGAAGCTCAGTGAGAGTTTAAAAATCATCAACACTTTTATGCTTTGTTTTGTCTTTGTTTTTGCATTTCTTCACAAGCTTTTGAGTTGCAGACAGATGAGAGAAATCAATTAAACAATGTTCATCTTCACAGAGAAAACATTTTAAAGATCATTGTGATTGACAACAATATGATTGATTGCTGTCAAAGTCTGAAAAACTTTTGCAATGATGACTGATTTTGCGTTTGTTCTGCTCATGATTAATGCGCTTGCGTTTAATTTCTCGCTTGACTTATAACATAATCTTTGTTGTTTTCAATTGTACTTTCTTCTCTTGTAACTTTTGAAGTTTCTTCTTGATGTTTAATTTATTCTGCACATCAACAACATTTTGAATGATCATGTATTCATCTGACAATGATTAAAGTAAGACTTGAAAACAACGTTTTGACTTAAATAAATTGCTTATGTCTTTTTGTGTTGCAACGATCTTTCAAGTTAACTTGATGAGATGTGTTCATGTCTTTTCAATAAAGATATTCATTGACATTCTGTAATTAATGAAGTTTATCAGATATTGTCTTTCAGTGATTTGTAACTTCTTTTTGTATTTATAATTCAGAGCATTTCAAATCTTTTTTGCTGATATCTTGTCTGCAATGTGTTCTTGATTGTTGATAATGATGTAGATAATCAGTCAGTAATGAGCTTTTACATCAATCTTTTGACTTTCAAAGTTAAGAGATTGAATTTCACTGATGATGCTGATGACATTGTTGAGTGTGTTCAAGTCAGACTTGTCTTCAATAATGAATTAAAAGTCTTTCTCAATGAATCATCTCTTCATGAGAGAAAATCATTGATTGCAGTTCTTGCAAGTGAGAATGAGAACAGATTGTCGTTTAACAAAAAAGTCATTGAAGTTCATGATGTGCAATGTAAACTCAGCTTGTTGTTAAAATCAAAGAAAAAAAATAAAGATATTAGATAAATTGACAAGTGAAGTGAAAAGAATTTAATCTTGTCAATGATGATGAAAGTTTATGCATTCTTCAACGTGATCAAGTGTATTTATTTATTTGCTTTCTTAAAAACTTGTAGTAAATTATTGACTTGATGTGAATGCTTATTTATCTTCTTGTGAGATGCGTAGTAAGCTGTCGAATTTCACTGAACTTCTTTAAGTCAATGTACTTATTTATCTTCTTGTGAGATGTATAGTAAGTGATCGCTGATTATTCATTTGAATAGATTTCATATCAAGTTGTTAAGCATCAAATGCTTAAAATGTTTTAATTTAATTATGTTAAAAGCTTCTTGCTAATTGAGTTTTATAATTTATTGAAAGAATAGAGCAAACAGTATCACATTTAATGAAATTTCTCTGAATTATAGTATTAGAGATCTGTCTAAAGCGAGTCAGATAAAGATGTCATTTAACTAGAAGATAAATGCTAAGAAAGAAAGATAGTTACAGAAAAGAAGTTGACTACATATGTGTATTTCTCAGTCAACACTAGACTCAATAAAGACTAGTTAAATGACAAAGTGAGAATAAATCTGACAAGACTAGAAGACTGAGTCTGACAAGACTAGAATCATGATATATAGAAAGAAGTTACAGACTGCTCTATTTATATATTGTCATGCATGACAAAGTTGCAACATACAACTTTATCTCTGACGTTAGTTTAAAAAGAGTTGCTAGAAACAAGTTTGACTGAATTTAGACTGAATTCAGAACTATTGCAATAAGTTGCTAGAAACAAGTTTAACATTGCACTTCTCAACACTTTCTATTTATATGCTAGTCATCATGTTAAATCTTTTTGATTTTCTGATGAAGTGCGTAAGTTCATACTTTTCTGATGCAAATATTGCGTCATGAGTGCAAACTCATTTCACGCAAACGTCATGCACTTTGCTCAATTTTTTACAGATTTCTTCAATGAATTTATTATATGCTAGAATGTTAATGTTATTTACAAAGTTAAGCACTTCAATCTTAATTCTCAATGCTTTGCACTTCTTAATCAGACTTGCGTTAAAGAATAGAAAGAGAATCGATAAAATGAGAAATCTTTGCAATATGTTTGCATTTATCTTGTGCATGTCACTCATTTGCTCATTAAATCTCAGCAATGTTTCTTGATTTTTAAGAAAGCTGCATGCTCATTTGACTATGTAGTCTGAAGTTCTTTTCATTTTCAGAGTATGCAGAAGTCTGATGTGCAAGACTTGATTGAATGCTTTAATAATGTTTAAACTTAGCATGAATGCTACGTATTTAATTTTACAGTCTCATACTGTGTGAATCTGATCTACTAGTAAATTTAATGTCGTGATCACAAATCGCTTATGTTTCACTTTCATTTGAGCATCAGATAGCATGTGATGAGTCTCAACTATATTGCTCAATCTTTTAATCATGATCAACTTCAGAGCTTTGCTTATGATATCAAGTAAAGCAATGAATTGATATGTCTTTAAATCAGTATAATCGCTCTTCTTTAATTTATATAGTACTATCATTTGAGCTTTTTTGAACTGTTTCAAATGATATTCATATGTTACATATGCATTAAATAAACTCATCAATATTGAAGTCAATTCTGCAAAATCTGTCTGCAGCACTCTGTTTGAAATGTTTAAAACATTTAATACTTTATTTACTTTTACTCTTTTAATTGTTTATCTTACTTCATCTTTTGAAATGTGTAAGTCAAATGACATTGTCAAAAGTATAAATGAGTTTGCAATGTTGTTGACATTTATTTGAGAAAATGAAGAGAAGAATTTTTCTTGCAATATTTTAATTTTTTTCTCAAATGTTGTTATCTTTTGATCAATGTCACTTCACTTTAATGACAAAAACTGAGAAAGTTTTTTAGATAGCTGACTTTCGATTCTGATTTATTTTGCAAAGCATCATATTGACTTAAGTGCATTACTTAGCTCATGCATTTGTGATTTAAAATGTACGCGCTTTGCTTGTTGAATGATCTTGTTTTTATGATTATTGTGTTTCAGATATTCATTTCATGCATCTAATGTACTTTGTATTTTTCATACAATTTGCAATCATCTTGATTTCATTACTATCTTTGAGCAGTTTGAATTTCAGAAGTTTTTTGCTCAATTTAATGACTTTGTCAAGAAAGTAAATTTCTTAATGATCTTCTGTAATGTCTTGATAACTTTGCACACTCTTTCATTCATCATCATCTTGCTGTTCAAAGAATGATTTAATGAAAGATGCATATGCAAATACACGCTCAATGCTTTTGTGTTCATTTTCTTTTATAATCATCGAGTTAAAGATTGTACTGAAGTTGTTTATAAATACAGTTCTGTGACAATTGAAAGATAATTTGATTCTTGATGTAAATTGATGCATACTTTGCACTTGCATGTCATAAACTGTATTTTCTCGCTGCTAAAGACTAAATCAATAGTTGTAAACTGATTATGAGTTTTGCAAGTAATAATGTCTGATTTCAGCAATAATTTCAGCTTAGCATTAGTAATAATGTCAAGTAAACTGTTGATCACTGCATGTTAAGTGAAGCATCTTCATTCTTTTCAATGAAAGTGATGTAGATTGAAATTTTTCATAATCAATTGTTTGCAGTCATCTTTGAATAACTCACTCAAGCGAAAGATGATTGAAGATTTCTCAGTAAATGTAAAGAACAGTGAACATGAATTGTAAATGTTTATAAGTTATAACATCTGTGTTTTATCATCTGTGTTATAAGTTAATATTTTGATTAAACAGATGTTTGACTCAGCTGTTTCTATCATTCATTGATTGAGTTTTAAGCATTTATTTACATATATGCATGTTCTTGATTGTGATGACGTGTTTTTCACTAGATAAAAAAAGTTGTAAGCTGAGTTAAATGATTAAGTATTGTTAATGTTGCAACTTTGCTTCTGTATGATTACAATGTCAAAATCATGAACTTCTCTGTTGATTAAAAATGATTTCTGAATTTTCAATGATTTTCTGATGTTGTACTGCAATATTTGTAGAAAAGATTGTTTTATCATAAAGTTATTTGTAGCTGTTGTTGACTTTGCAAAGAAAAGACTTTTTAAATGCTTTCAATCATTGAAAGTCTGTTTTATTTTCTGATTTGTCATTTCTGACTTTGCTTAAGTGACGTTTCATTTAAGTCGCTACTCACGTAAAAGAAATGATCAACGCATTTCTTCTTGACTTTTATCATCTGTCTTGTTGATTTATGAGTGACTAAACTGCGTATTTTCAGCACAACTGTCATTGAGCTTGATGAGTTCATTGAACTGAGAGAATTTGTGAACTTCAAAGAGTTCATTGAACTTGAAGAGTTCATTGAATTAAAAGAGTTCATTGAATTTGCAGAGCTTGAAGACAGCAAAGAGCTTAAGAATTACAAGAATGTGCAATTGTATTTAAATGCTTTTGAATATTTAAACAATCTGTTTCTATAAATTTTGAATGCTTGTTTCATCTGCTGTCATCATTTGAGACAGATGTATCTTCAAAGTTCGTGATTTTCATTGCAGTTAATGCAACATCTTTTATTCAAAGACATCATACATCTTTTAATGTAATGTTTGTTTATGCACTTAATATAGCATTGATTCTTTTTGCAAAATCTGATCATGTGATCAAATTCTTGACATCTGAAGCATTGTATGATGCAACAGTTCTTTTTAAACAGTTTGCATGCATATTTTCAATATGCATTTAACATACTTATGTTCATCAATTGATTTATCATTGCTTTGATTATTATCTTCATGATGAGTGACAAATGAATCTTTTCGCTCTTTATTACTTTCTTGAGTCAGACTATTCTTAAAATTTTCAAATTTTCATGAAGTCTTGCATTATTCTTTATCAGCTTTCTAATGACTTTCATTTGATTATTCATGTCGATTGTAGTATGCATCTCATGTGTCAGCACTGTGAATGTTCATCATGATATGCACGTCAAGTTTGCAATTTCTTTTGCTCATTCTTGAGTCTTTTTCAGATTTGCTCATGCATCTGAGCTGACTGCGTGAAGAAAGATGTCTTTGCTACTCAGTTTGCAAAAAAAACATGATCAGATCTTGTTGATTCATTGACACGTCTGCTATTTTCTGAAGAATTTGCTTAATGATCTTCTTCTGCATCTTCTTTATTTCTTCTCTGTCTGCTATTTTTATCATGACTTCATGTTTCTTGTGAAGCGATGATGACTCTTCTCTGAAACGTTGCTTCTTCATTGATAATTCTTCTTTTGTCACATTTGCTCATGACATGATTTTCAATGAAGAACGCGTATTTCTTTGCATTTGTAACTGTTTGCTTAGCAGTTGAACTGATGTCTTCAATTTCTGTACATTCTTCGTGATGAATGCATTCTGAGTCACATGATGTTTTTCTTCTGATTCAAGTTGAAGATGATGCATCAGCTTCACTGCTACTTCTTTTCATGAATGATCTTTGTTCTTTTCTTTCTCTAACATTGATGTCTGTATTAGAAGATCAATAATGTTAACAACATACTTCTCATCATTGTGTAAGCTTTTCAACCTTATTTTGCTGTTTCTTCATGACAAGTTAACGTTGCTTGCAATTGTCTTTGAATCAGCATTGCTGCAATTCATGCAATTCATTGTTGTTTATTCATCTTTTAAATTCATTCTGTCTTGATTGTATTGCTCTTTTCAAAAATTTGCTTTGCATGCATTATAATTGTTTATAAATAATAGCTATTTACACAATTTAATATATGCGCTGAAAAAGTCAATGAGAAAGTCAACGAAAAAGTTAATGAGAAAGTTAATGAGTAAACTAATGAGATAGAAAGTCATGAAGAAAGTCATGAAAGAAATCATGAAGACTGTTTAATAAAGAATCATGTAGAATGTTTAATAAAGAATAATGTAAAATGTTTGATAGAAAGTCATGTAGAATGTTTGATAGAAAGTCATGTAAAATGTTTAATAGAAAGTCACGTAGAATGTATGATAGAACTCATATTTAATGCTTGATAGAAATCAAATTTGATTCTTGATTATGAAGCAATTCAAAGCTTGATAAAGAATCATGTAGAAAGTTATGTAGAAATCATGAAGACTGTTTGATAAAGTCATATTTGATACTCAATAAAGAACAAATTTGATTCTTGAATGATGAGTAAAATGATGAGTAGAATGATCAGTAAAGTGATCAGTAAAATGATCAGTTTGAAAGATTGATAGATAAATCAGTAGATAAATCAGTGAAAAGCTTGATTGAAAGATCAGTAGAAAGATCAGTAGAAAGATTAGTAAATAACTCAGTAGAAAGCTCAGTAGAAAGCTCAGTTAATAGCTCAGTTGATAGCTCAGTAGAAAGCTCAGTAGAAAGCTCAGTTTGATAAAAAGTTTGATAAAGTGTTTGATAAAGAGTTTGATAAAAAATTTGATAGAAAGTTCAATTGAGAGTTTAATAGAAAATTTGATAGAAAGTTTGATAGAAAATTTGATAGAGTGTTTAATAGAAAATTTGATAGAATGTTTGATAAAAAGTTTGATAAAGAGTTTGATAGAAAATTTGATAAAGCGTTTGATAGAAAATTTGATAAAGCATTTAATAGAAAATTTAATAGAATGTTTGATAAAGCGTTTGATAAAAAGTTTGATAAAGCATTGAATAAAGAGTTTGATAAAGCATTTGATAGAAAGTTTGATAAAGTGTTTGATAGAAAGTTTGATAAAGTGTTTGATAGAGAATTTGAGTGAGCGAGTAAATAGCGAGTAAATGAGTGAGTAAATGATGAGCATGTAGAATGATAAGTAAAATGATGAGTAGAATGATGAGCATGTAGAATGATGAGCATGTAGAGTGACGAGTAGAATGATGAGTAGAATGACGAGTAGAATGATCAGTAGAATAATCAGTCAAAAGATTGATCGAAAGATCAGTTGAAAGATTGATAGAAAGATCAGTAAATAACTCAGTAGAAAGTTCGATCAAAAGATCAGTAGAAAGCTCAGTCAATAACTCAGTAGAAAGCTCAGTTGAAAGCTTGATGAGAAGTTCAGTAGAAAGTTCAGTCGATAGCTCAGTAGAAAGCTCAGTAGAAAGCTCAGTTAAAAGCTTGATGAAAAGCTCAGTAGAAAGCTCAGTAGTAGAAAGCTCAGTAGAAAGATCAGTAGAAAGCTCAATTAAAAGATCAGTAGAAAGTATTAAAGATCAGCATAGAATGAGTTAATATGAATGTCATTTAACTAGAAGATAAATGCTAAGAAAGAAAGATAGCTACAGAAAAGAAGCTGATTACATATATGTATTTCTCAGTTGACGCTAAACTCAATAAAGACTAGTCAAGATGACAAAGCGAGAATAAATCTGACAAGACTAGAAGATTGAGTCTGACAAGACTAAAATCATGACATTACTCTTTTTCTTTTGTCATGATTTTAGTCTTGTCAGACTCAATCTTCTAATCTTGTCAGATTTATTCTCGCTTTGTCATCTTGATTAGTTTCTATTGAGTTTAACATCGACTGAGAAATACACATATGTAATCAGCTTCTTTTCTGTAACTATCTTTCTTTCTTAGCATTTATCTTCTAGTTAAATGACATTCATATTGACTCACTTTATGCTGATCTTTAACATCTTTGATGATTCATGTTTATATAAATGTATTTTCTGCTTGACTTAATTGATTGCTCAATCATGATTTTACAGACTCAGATCTGTTAAATCGTAATTGATTGAATTGTTGATTAATGCAATTTGTTCAAGTATTGAATATGAAAATTATCAATGATCTTTTGAGTGTTCATAAATTCATCGTCATCAGCATTGTATCAATTAAGATCATTGTCATAATCATTTCATTTGATTTTATACTGCAGTCGTTTTTAATATCAACAAGAATTCAATATATTGTCGATTTTTCAGTCATCTTCATCATTTATCATTATTGAATCTGAGAGTTCATTCTTTTGATCAGACAAGAGATTATTGATGACAGAGCAAAGCAGATCAGAATGAAATACATCATGAACATGCATAAACTCTGATAATTTTAGTTTATATGAAAAGTCAATGAAATCTAAATTAATGAAAGAATTAAGCATTTTATCATCTAGCTTCTTGAAAGATCTCGCTGTAACAATGTTTCTTTCATTCAAAAACATCTTTGATTTGATCTCATAATCAACTTCTTTTCTATGCTTATTGACTTGTTTCATCATTTGTTTCTGTGTTTTGACTAGCGACTCGCAAGCAAACTTCAGTATTTTGTTCATATGTTCAGATATATTCTCGACTTTAGTCATCTGCAAGCATTCATGAAAACTTTCATATTCAATGACATTGAGTTCAAAGTTCATATGAGAATAAAAGTCTTTGTTTAGAAAGAAAAAAGTTCAGAAAATGACTGAGAACAGAGCATTATTGTCAATGAACTTAATCATAAGTAGTAACTTAGCTCAGTCATTCTGCATGTATAAACAGAAGAATCAAAAATATCTTTCAACATTTTGATTAACTCATTCACTTTGATCATTAATTTGAAAGTGATAAACTATAAAGAGTTACAGATTAATGTCTAGTCTTTTGCAAAGCGACTTTCATAGAATGAAGATAAACTGAGAGTCTTGATTCAAAACAATGAAATCGAGTAAATCATGTATTCAATATATTCACTGAAGCATTAGCTTAGCTGTTTTTTCTGCTGTGATCTTCTTATCATCAATGAAGCAAGAAATATAATGTTGTTTCTTTGTCAATCTACATATCACTGTTAGTATGATGTTTTTGTCTTTCAAAAGAGATAAGTTGATGATGAAATTCATGACTATGTTCTTTCATTGCTGTTCAAGTATGAATAAAGAATGTAGTAGTTCATTGAATTTATTTTAAAAAGTCTTTGATTGCTGACAAATGTAGCAGTTTCAAATATATTGATTTATTGTCTTTTGCATTGAAGATCAATAGTAGTATCTTCTTATGATCTTCATTGTTCTGAGAATTTCGAAATGATTAATAAAAGATTGATTATAAACTTCTTGAATTAACTTCATTTGAAGATGCTCATTGAAGAAAACTCATAGAAAATTACTTTGATATAGTATTTCATTCTGAACTCAACAATCTCTTAATTTAATATCTTTGTATTGAGCTTCATCTTTTAATATTGCTTCGCGAACTAGCGTACAATTCTCATCGATCTCATTAGTTTCAAGAATCTGTTTATAGATTGATTCACTGATGTTCTTCTTTAAATCAGCAATTTTCATTCAATTCAAAGTCAGAATAGTGATTCATTGATAGCAAATGCACTCATCTTTTGAACTTCTAGAAACTGAATCAACTTGACGAGTCAATGCATCAACTTTGATGTTTTATTTATCTGAGTGATACATGATTTTAAAGTTGAAGTCAATGAGCTTTTGTACTCAGCACATTTAACGTCTACTTAACTTTTTATCTTTCATTAATGATGTTAAAGCTTGATGATCAATGAACATCTTTATGAGTAGCTCAGTCAATTTCAGCTCAGATTATCAATGCTTAAAGACACAAATGATTGCTAGTAGTTTCTTGTCATAGATTTTGTAATTGCACTCAGTGAAGCTCAGATTCTTGCTGTAGTAGATCATCAAATGCAATGTTTTTTCATTGTCATATTAAGAAAGTATATCATCATTGACGTAGTTGAATGAGTTTGTTTCAAGAATAGTCTCTTTATTCTGATCAAAATGACGAAAAATAAAGACTTCAGTCATTCATTTCTTCATATGATCAAAGATCATTTGACAAGCTTAATCTCATTCAAATATCATCTTTTTTTGAGTTAGTTGAATCAAAGAATGAACAATCTTCGAAAAGTTTTTTATAAAACATCGATAGAAATTGTAGAAGTCAACGAAAAACTGCATCTGAATGAGATTTGTAGAAGTAGATCATTCAATTACTGCTTATACTTTTCTGAGATTTATCTTTAGTTCTTCAATGAATAGCAATAGTTTCAGAAAGAAAATCTTCTGAACATGAAACTTGCATTTGTTTATATTTATCTGAAGATCAGTTTCTTGTAGTCTATGTAAAACTAATCATACATGTTGCTTATGTTTCTTCAATGTTTTGCTGTAAATGATAATGTCATCTAGATAGATTTGACAAAACTGATGAAGATAGTTAAATAGCACGTCATTCATATAATGTTGATAGAAAGTTAAATCATTGATTAATTCAAAAGATATCATGTGATATTTGTAAAAATCAAAAAAGATGATAAAAATAGTCAAATCTTCACTATCTGAGTGCATGCGTAGTTTGTTGAACGTGACAATGATGTTCAATTGAATCAGATACTTGCTTTCTTGTATATAAGTGAGAGTCTCGTCTATTAATGACAAAGAATAGCAATCTCGTTTGATCAAAGCATTGAGCTTTCTGTAATTGATGCAGAAACGCAAGCTATTGTCTTTCTTTTCAATGAATAGTATGAGTAAAGCGTATGAAGCTAAGCTAGAAAATATGAAGTCTTTATTCAGATGCTCAATCAGATAGTTCTTCATCTTTTGAAGCTTGTAATCAAACATATGATAGAGATGACTTTGAGAAGATGTTCTCTCGTCAATCAACTCAATTTTATGATCATAGAAGCAATGAGAAGATAGTTGATCAGTCATCGCTCGATCAAATACATCTAGATAGTCATGATATTTCAAAGAAAGCTTAGCTTTGACTTTTTTCAAGATTTCTTCATATGAAAGCTTTTTTATATTTACATCTTCAAGTTTATTTTTAGCTGTTTTTAGAAGTCAATCAATTTTCGTGATAATGATCATGAAAGTAGTCACATTTGATTGTTTGACTAGTGATTTATATGCTGCAATCTTTATCATTGCTATGTTCATTGAATCAAAAGATGAAAACTTGACTGAATTAAATGATTTCATGATTTTACTGAATGAAGATGACTTCTCGCTGAGTTGAGTGATGACAGAAGAGATAAATCTCTTTAGTATTTAAGTAAAGATCAAACTCTTTTGTTCTATCGTGATTTTCTTGCTTGAAAGAACAGTCGAACGAGCTTTAATAAAAGCTTTGATATGAGTTTTGAAACTAGAAAATTGAAGACGATTGTCTTTCATATCAATAGTAACTTCAATCTTGTTCATTCATGTTTTTTTGAAAATCATCTGATGTTGATCTAATCAAGTGATCAGCATAAAGATGAAACATTTCATATGATCTTGAACAGTTAAATTTGAATAAATTGCATGAGTAATGAGCTTTTTTACATAATAATCATCAAATTTTCTTATTGATTTGAGCTTGATTAAAGATAAAGATTCAATTTGCAAATGATCATAAACATTCTGCGCGATTAATTCATCAATGAATGAATAGTCAGCTGCTTCAATGTCAATCAATGACTTTAATAAGTAACTAATTTCATTGCTAAATAATATACATTCAATAGTCAAAGATTTTGAAGCAAAGAAGTCATTTGAGCTGCTCATTGTTGAAGAAATTAACACGTCTTTCATCACATCTTTGATGAAAGTCACTAGTTTTTTGTCTCATTCTTTGATTTCTTTGTAAATAATTTCTTCTCTTCTTTTGACATGATGAGCTCATTGAGATGAGAAGTGAATGCACAAGTTGTCAAAGTACTAATCTTCAGCTGAGAGCAGTTCTTTGAAAGATGACTCGATACTTTGTAGTTGAAGTAGATGATTGACAATCTTGATCATTCAGATTCAAGAGTGAAAAAAGTAGTGAATTGAACATAGCTAGTAGTCAAGACTGAAGCTAGTGTTAACAAAGAAATAAAACATTTTTTTGAAGTTGCTATTGATTTGACTGTTCATTGCTCATTATGTAGCTGATAATTGACTTGTTGTTTGTTATTTACATTTTGAAGAAAGATCTTAAGCTTATCAAGTGAGCTAAACTTTATGAGACAAACTGACAACACATTCTGAAGATGATTGTTGATTTTATTTTGAATATCGTTCATCAAAGTGATATTGTTGTAGTTCAGAAAGCTGAATATTTTAGTGAATTCTGAATAGAAAGAGCTGAAGAACTTGTTGAGCTGCTTCAAAGTAATGTATTCATGATAACACTTTCAAATCAAATTCTGATCTTCATAAATTTCTTTTAGATGTTTAAGTAGCTCTGATAGTGATTGATAGAATGAAAAAGCATCAACACGATGCTTTGCATAAATTTGCTGATCAGCATCATCTTTTAGTCTGAAAATCACATAGACAATATGAATCTTTTCAGTAGAGTAATGATTCACGTTGACATCAAGCTTGTCAGCTATTTTGATGTTTCATGTTTATCAGATAGAGTCATTTGTTTCGATGAAGATGAGTGAATTCAAAAGCTTAATGAACTTGTGATGATCATTCTCATTTTCAGATAGAGTAGAATATTCTTGTTGAAAGTGAGCTTTGAAAGTTGAGCTTCATTCAACTTCAGAGCAACGAATCAAAACTGAGATCATAGAAACTTCTTTCTGATTGACTCGTTGCTCAGCTGACTGAGTATCTTGATGAGACATAGATTGATCAGTCTGACGTTATTTCACTCTGAAGTTCAATCGCTCATCTTGTAGCTGACTGATCTTTTTCTCTAGCTCATCATTTTTATCAAAAGCAACTTTTAGTTGTTTCGCTTTTTTTTTATGATCATCTTGTACAAGAAGTCAATATTCATTGAGTTGTAAAGTTAAGTCTCATTGACTTTGAAGCTCATTCAACATATTGATGACTTCGTTGAATTGATTGCTGACTCAATGAAACAGTTGTTCTTTGATGTTTATGTTTCATGTGATAATAGCTTTCTCAGCTTCAACTGAAGCATTGATAAGTAGAAGCAAAACTCTTCTACTGACAATGCTTTTAAGCAGATGAGTTGTTCAAGACTCAACTGACTTAACGTTGTGTATCATGATGAAAGAAAATAGAAGTAGTTGAGATAAAAGTAAATGAGAAATTGATGTTTTGAATTGATGTTTTTTGATGAGTGAAAATGAGTGTAGAATTGAAGAATCTCTTGCAATTTAAAATGATGATGCAAATTTGAAGAATCTCTTGCAAATTTTTCTTACTGAATAAATTGTTTCATATCATTTATTCATCAATAACAGAATCGTAAATGATGAGCATTTATCTAATGTTAGAAATCAGCATAAAGTGAGTCAATATAAATGTCATTTAACTAGAAGATAAATGCTAAGAAAGAAAGATAGCTACAGAAAAGAAGTTGATTACATATATGTGTTTCTCAGTCAACGCTAGACTCAATAAAGACTAGTCAAGATGATGAAGTGAGAATAAATCTGATAAGATTAGAAGACTGAGTCTGATAAGACTAGAATCATGATAGAAAGATCAGTAGAAAGATCAGTAGAAAGATCAATAGAAAGATCAATAGAAAGATCAATAGAAAGCTCAGCAGAAAGATCAGTAGAAAGTTTGATATTGAGTCATGAAGAGTGCATTCTATTGAGTCAGTTAGCATTATTTCATACAAAATAGAAAGTAGAAACTGTTTTATGAAGAAAGAAAGAAGTGAAAAGAAGTAAATACTCTGAATTCTCTGAATTTTCTAGCGTTGATCTTCGACTAAGAGCGAAGATTACTAATCACAGAGATAACAGTACTGTTTTCAAGTCATGTAGAAAGCATTGTTTGAAGCACTGTTTGATGTGTTTTATGCATTCAATCAACGCGTTTGATAAAGAGTTTGATAGAAAGTTTGATAAAGTGTTTGATAGAAAATTTGACAGAAAATTCAATAAAGTGTTTGATAGAGAATTTGATAGAATGTTTGATAGAAAATTTGATAAAGCGTTTGATAGAGAGATTGATAAAGCGAGTAAATGAATGAGTAAATGAGTGAGTAGATGAGTGAGTAGATGAGCGAGTAGATAAACGAGTAGATGAATGAGTAGATGAGTGAGTAGATGAGCAAGTAGATGAGCGAGTAGATGAGTGAGTAAATGAGCGAGTAGATGAACGAGTAAATGAGCGAGTAAATGAGCGAGTAGATGAGCGAGTAAATGATCGAGTAAATGAGCGAGTAAATGAGCGAGTAGATGAGTCGAACTTCATTGAAAATTGATCTCTAACTGTAATAGATTTAGCTTTCATGATCTTTAACTGTAACAGATTTAGCTTCATGATAGCTTTCATGATCTTGAAAAAAGAGTCAATCGTTTTACAAAGAATCAAAATAAGATTTTCGCAGACTAGTGAAAAGAGATCAAAATCAGTCGATAGAAGCAACTGCGTTGCTAATAAACTTTTTGATAGATTCATTCATACATGAAAAGCAAAGTATCTCTTTGCATTTCTTGATTGTGTCTCAATCTCTTAGACTGATATTTTGTATTCATCATAAACATGACATATAGTAGAAGAAACACAATTGAAAGTATTCATGTCGAAGTACGCTGCGTTCTTCTAAATTTGCGATTCAGACTTTTCTCACTTTCTCTTCTATTGTTTCTCTCGCACGATTGTTGAGACTTCAGAACGTATTAAGACTCATTTCGTGTTCTTGCATGACTTTCAAGTCGAAACTTCAAGCATCTTCGAAAGCGCTTCTATGAGTGAGTGATATTCAAGTCGAAACTCTAAGCTCTTCGAATTTGATAACATGTTTGCTCGCTAACTTTATTAGTGTTGCTTTTCTGCATCTATCAGAGAACAGTCGATTTCATCAAAATTACAGATATCGTCTTCGTGAATGCCGTACTTCGCAATTGTATCTCTTACGTGTTGAAACCACGCTCGAATAAGCTTCGGATCTTCGCATTTTGCTCGTTGATAGTCGTATTTCCGATTATATTTCGAGTTAAGCGTATCATGGCGGTCGATAAACTTTCGTACTCAGTTTTGACCAACTGGTGGTAGGCACGTAGGGTGGTTGATTTAAAACGTTGCGCGACTAGAAGACGTGTCATTTCTCGTACGATCGCGATTCTAGGCGGCGTACCGCGCCGATCCATCGATAATGTCCATTGTATAAGGCTTTCCTCTTCGGTAGACGTAAGGAGGCGTTTCTTCGAGATAGGGCCTAGTTTTGATGGTATACCGGTTATACGCCATTGTAGGGGTTTTCGGGGAACGTCGTACGCTTTTGCTGCGGCGGTAGGAGTTGAAAATTGGGTTTTTGGGGTAGGCTTGAAGGGCTAGTTCGAGTCTACCTTCTTTTTGTATCGCCGCTTGTCGTTGTGGTGTTGCCATGGCGAGTATGGAATAGTATTGTAAGAACAACGCGATACGTCTTGGTGGAGTGGCCACTAGGGGGTGCGGGCCACTGGGGGGTACTCACGTACTGTAGATCACGTTAAGTGAGCAAAGTTGCAAGATACAATCATCTACCAATCGAAGCGGAGAACATGTCTTTCAAAATACTATCTGACTGTCATACTTCTACACAAGACCATCAGAGCATCCTGCACTGGATCCAGACC
>JAABUW010004080.1_pt1 | contig 20108 bp, 24 predicted proteins | sample 5560081 | NCBI WGS metagenome assembly JAABUW01 (sample SAMN10711882, study PRJNA513363) | rock metagenome | isolation source: Antarctica rocks | place: Antarctica: Victoria Land, Knobhead sud
GGCCGGCAGCCGCAGAGATGCGAGGCAGCTCACGGCTGGAGCAAGCGCGGCGTGCAAGGTGCAAGTGTGGCAGCTTCAGCTGTTGGGAGTTTGAACTGGCTGGCGGGACACTCTGGCCGTTCCCGGCGGCATCCGTCAGTATTACTGTTACGGTAACAAGCAGTTGTTACTGCTTGCGACCGGTTGTGACTAGGGTCGCTCGCGCGGGTGAATTTGGTCTATTTGTGACCATCTGTGATTCCGGACCCGCACGGGTGCGAGGTCTCATAATCATATGTGCCAGTTGTGACCAACTACTACCAGTAGTATTTGCTAGACTGGTACCAGTCTAGCACCGGTTGTGACCATTTGGGAGAAGTCTCGCCCCCACAGTGCTCTTATCTAGAGCCGCCGCCGCCGCCGCCGGAGGGGGCAATTCTTCCTCTTCCTGTCTGTCCTCTCCTCCCTTTCCCTCCCCCTTTCCCCCTTCCTTTCTCTCGTCGACAGCCGCCGCCTGCGGCGGCAATATTTTTCTCTTCCTCCTCCCTCCCTCCCCTTCCTTCTCTCCCTCTCTCCTTTCGCTTTCCACTCCTTCCCCCTTCCTCCCCTTTGCCCCTGGTACTTTCATTATTACCCCGGACTATCGCCCCCGGGCCCCAGTGCTCCGGGCTGAAGGCATGGTGCATTCAGCAGCAACACAGAACTGGCCAGTGCGAAGAATGTTGTTGTTCCAGCATTCAGCATACCGTAGTCACGGGCATGATTCGCGCAGCGGCGAAAACGGAAATAATTCAAGCGATTCGCGCAGCTTTCGCGCGCCCGGAGGCCAATTTTCGCAGCTTCCGCGCAGCTGCCCGCCAATTTTTCCGCCGGCTCGCGCATCAGCGACAAATCATGCGCAAAATATGCGACACCAGCAGCAAATGCACTGCTTGACCGTTTGTGTGGTGAGCTTCATGAATGAGCAGTTGTTTCGATGTTTTTGCGAGGCTTTACAAAGTCGAACTTTCCTGACATGCCAATTCACGTCTGACGACACAACCTTGCGAGCCTTGCGAGGCCTGCCTGCGCCTCGCTTCTGCATGCGCGCAAGCTCTTGTGCCCGCTGGTGATCCGCTGCACGCTCATCAGCGTATGCTGCCTGAAATGCAAGATTTGCCTGCCTCTGCTCGGCCGAGCACCGTGTCACAAAAGCTCCACATAGTGTCTGAACTGCGTAAAGACGGCAGCGAGGCTTCTTAATGACGATGCTGGGCTCGTTTGCAGCGGAGACGGGCGCGTTCTTAATTTACAGTTCAAATGACTGAGTTTTCGAATATCCGGCCGTTTCGCGCAGCACTGCTGGAATTATTACGCGCAGTGCTGAAAACCCGCGCGAAATTGCTTCGCGCAGCGGCCGCCGAATCACTTTTGCGCGAATCATGCTCGTGACTACGGTAGGCATATGCAACTGGAAAGGGGATATTGTGGATGTGGGAGGATGTGTAGAAAGGGGAGGATGTGTAAGATGGAGAAAATGACCACATGCGCCAGCCTGACTGATGTTGGAAGCGCGAGACAATGAATCCATACGATGCCAAGTCTCCAAAGGAGGTTGTATCCGTCGACAAGGACTGTCATATGATGATCTATATCTATTCATGTCATCGATGACATAAATTTATCGTCGAATTTTATGAGTACAAAAATCTCGTGAGATTCGACATGCCGCTGCTGCCAACAGGGCAACTTAGGACAGTACCGCAAACCAAGGCTGCCGCCTTGGTGTGCGGTACTGTCCTTGCCCTCCCCTTCAGATATACATAGTTGAACTATCACACTGGAGTGCTTTCGATGCCGTGCTCGCTGCCCTGCCCGCTGCCGCGCCGTGAAACACGGGCAGACATCCCGAAACAGTATTCCAGATACGTATCGGCGGCAAAGACGAGGAGCAGCGGAACGGTGATCACTGCCATGGTAGAGCCCCAGAAGTCGAGGATCTGGAACTTTGCCGCAAACCATGTCCTCCCATCCTCGGTTCCAGCGAACCACCACAGCAGGCAGGCAAGCACCAGGAAGAGGATGTACATGGAGAACATTGCCCAACGCACAATGCGCACAGCCGACCCTGCACAACCAGAAGCATTCGAGTGATGCAAGTATCCAGTAGCTCAGAGCTTGGAAAAACGATAAGCCTGGACGTTCATGCTCCAAAAGAAAGTACATACACACCGAACGAGCGGCAGCTCACTGGGCGCTTGCGCCAAGGCAGCCGCTCTTTCGCTGGCGCTGATTGCAGCGTAGGGGCCATGGCGGCGATCCTGCATGCGGACAGTGACGTATATCAACCCACCAAGTTTCAACGTTGCTCATAAGACACACTGGTTTTCCCATGCCAGCCGATGCAACATTGTCAAAGCGTGGCTGTGTGGATGCGTGGCTGCCACACGATTTCATGTGCATTCATCACCTGTGCACCAATCTCGAAGGCCTCAGCTGCAACCACAATATAGGCGACGCTCAGCTTGCTGCCGCTGCCAGCCACGGTGTGGAGGAGGTGAAGCAAGGCAGAGAAAGAGTTGGAGAACATGCAAGGATCAGGCAATCGAGAGAAGGACGCACGTATCGATGCGGTGCCAAGTTGGCGCTGCCAGTTGAGCAGCACCGCACCTGCGCGACGCACATGCTCCACCTCCCGTTCCAGCGACTTCACCCCCAGCACCTCCGCCCCCTTAGCAGGGTGCTTCATTGCCGTGATGGCTTCGCCGACCGTGCTGGCGCCCATTGCAGGCAGGTTTTGCATGACAATCTTCTGCAAAAAGGCTCGCAGACTCATGGTGCGAAATGGCTCGAAGGGTTGCAGGTGTAGCCGATAACTGGAGACGACAGTTTCCAGCGAAACCTCAGCCGTTGCTCCAGACGACATAGGCCTGTAACATCGAGGGGACAGCTTTCAGCACGTCATCGTTTTTCACACACTAAACTTCACTGCGATCGCGTTTCACATTGAGCAGGAACAGCAAGTTCTACAGGTGAAAAATCTCGTTCACATCGCATGAGCTGTTCACCTTATGCCGCCAGAGTCGCCGCCAGATGCCATGGTGATGATTTCACAACTGGCCCACTCGTTTGATAAGCTATTGTACCGTCCGCTGTGAAAGCTTTCTCTGCGACGTCTGCCAGGTCCCAGACAGAAGGCCTCAGCTGCAGTTTCACACAGGATGCTGGCGCAGAGTCGCAGAGTCGCAGTCAGTTTTGCCGGTCGGATATTGCTGCCGATGGAACGAAGAAATAACGGCCGGTGAATGACATACTGCACTGAAAGATGAGCCTGCAGTGCACGTTGTCAGCAAATGACCTCCCCGAGAGCGCCTGTGGCGCATATCTTTCTGTTCACGAATACAAGACACGTGGTGAGCTCGGAGCGCTCCGATTTTTGGCTCAGCCACCAGACACAGTCCAATTGCCTCTCAACAAGGCACAAACGCGTAGCGGCCATGATGGCACCTGCTGGTGACACCTGCAGCATTCAGTCAGCTCAGCAGCCGTAGTACTATTAGTGTCGACGACAAGAAAAGTGAATCACAAGGCTGGCCGCTGACGCTTTCAGCACTGCTGCGGTAGGCCTTCACGCCAAACACCGCTGCCGCGCTAGTGCCGCTGCCGCGCTGGTGCCGCTGGCGCTGCCGCGCTGGTGCTGCCACCGCTGCCGCGCTGGTCCTCAATGATGTGGCGATGGTCGCGTCCGCCCGCGGCGGCGATCACTGTGTGCGCATCCTCATCAAATGACAACCACTTTGCTGATGTCGTGGCAGCGAGTGCACAGCATGTGCGCCAAGCCTTGGACGGAGTTGATCTTCGGATCCGTGGCGGACGCCGCAACAGCCTGCAGCACGCCGCTTTGTCGCATGCAGCCAGGGTCAATCTGTGGCCCAGAGCAGTCATCGGACCCTGTTTATTTCATCGACGCTGCGCCATCAGCCTGGACACGGCATGCACCTTCGGGTCCTGCAAGCGTGAGCACACGAGGCTCGTGCGATGGCAGATGCGAGTGATGAGGAGCATACAGCGTACAGACAAAAATGAAGCACACCCAGCCGAAATGTACAGCAGGGATTGCAGGCAGGTTACACCGCTCTCAAGGGGCGACAAAAGCAGCGGTTGGCCGCTTGAGAGCGATTCCGTGCAGATAAATGAGTTGTGCAAGCCCATTGGCGGTGGATGTGAGTGGCAGGCGCTGCAGGATTGGCGCTGATGGCGGCATCAGACAAAAATGTCGTCGAAGCTGCGACTGCCACTGCGGCCGTGTTGCGGGAATCGTCGACTTGAACCAGGATCATCGCCGTCAGACGGCGCCGACGCGACATGCTTGGCGACTGGCGCCCTGACTGGGCTCAGAGCGGCCGGTTTGGGCAGCTGGAGGTGTTGGCGCCGCAGCTGCGCGCTGTTCCAGGTTGTGCTGACGATCATAGTCGATGCTGGTGGAGGTCACCAAAATACATGTTTGCGGCCTGCCTTGCAGAACCTCGCAGGTGCACTGCTGCCCGGCGTGGGCCACGACTGCCGCCGGCTTTGCTCGCGAGGGTGCAACTGCCGGACTTGCCAGGACCGAGAGTTGCTGCGCGCGCGCTATCGGCAGATCAGCCCCATTGCAGCTTCCAGGCAAAAAGCGACAGTAAACCAGGCAGACCAGACAGCCAATGAGCTTCGATCATATCGGCAGTGGGCATGGGTCAGCTTGTCGAATCTGCTGGAAGAGGACACGACTGCACTGCACTTGATGTCACCAGTACCTCTTTAGTGGCGGGCCGAGGCCCATGCCGCCGGCCCCTGCTGCTGCAGCAGCTGGCGTGTCACCGCCGCTACTGCCGCATTTAACACCCTCAGTGGCGGCCGCGCCCGCGGGCGGTAGCGCCGACAGGCACGATAGCTTGAGTGCGCCGCCTCAGGCAGCCTGACGGGCTTCGCTCAAGATTTCTAGGCGTCCCCGCCGTCATGAGCAGCAGCCCTGGTGACAGCATTGTTGGGCGGCGTGCTGGCAACGGCCGGCTGGGGACACCCGTCAGCGCACCGGCCGCAACCTCCCACGCTGATGTCTCGTGCGACCCTGCAACATAGTGGATGTGCTTCATGCAACCGCTGTTTTGCATAGCAGCACGCATGCAGCGCCTGTCGCCGCGCCGACCGCCACCTCCGTCCCACATGATGCTAGAGTATTCATGTGCAAAATGACTTTGACGAGACGCCGCTTGCACTTCCTCATTCGGATATCACTGCAGAAACCTCTGGCCACCTGCTGCAGTGTCCAGTAGCTCCTGCCTGGTGTTGATATGTGTGCTCACGCAGGGAAATGCTGCGGCACTGCCATCACCAAATGCAAACCTGAGCAACAAAAGAAGCCATAGCATTTGCTTGCAAAGCCCAACTATGGCGAGCTCGCGCGTTGCGCCACTGGCGCCTCCTGAATGCATAGCCAACGGCCCGGCAGAGGGTCAGGGGCCACCGGCGGCAGCGGCCCGCACCACCTGGCATCAGTAGCATGTGCAGCACAGCGAACAAAGCTGCTGTGTTGTGTCGCAACCTGCGCATCAGTCGTGCCAATGTGTCGTAGCAGTCGTCTTCTCAACAGTTGTCGCCATGCCTTGATTTCCCAGGTGCTCGTGTGTGCAACGCGCGCTGCCAGCGTTGTGTCGAAGCGCCATGCTCGACTTACATCCATATGCATGTCATGTGCACCAGGTGCAGCGCGATCTGCGTCGTACCAGGTTTCTTCGCGGCTAGCCTCTGGAGCGCACAAAGCCTTCTGAGGCAGCTTGTCCACCTGATCTGGTCCGAATCAACTTTGCACCAGCCGGCGCAAGCCGCCAATGGCATGTGCATGTGAGAACATGCAGAATCTTTCCAGCGATGCCTGCAGTTATAAAGTTGAAAGTCTGACGCCGTGTGCGTCTAGAAGGGCGTCAGGCGTGAATGCGCCTGGCTGCTGTCAGAGTCGTCTCGCTCGGGACTCCACAGACATATCCTTTCGTGGCATCTCGTGAAGCTGCGGAGCACATGCAGCCTTGCGAGGTCGGTGCTCTTCAATGTCTACGAATCGAATGCGGATCTGGATGTTTCAGTGTTATCCGGGCAGCACTTCCGGTGTAACAAAGGGCACCAGCAGTTTGGCTCTTCTCAGGCAGCGAGCTGCTCACATTGCTGCCGTCTTGGACCTCGCAGGCTCGGCGCTCCTGCACGATGTGAGCGCTCTGCACACTTGCATGAGCCTCTTGTAGCAATTATGATAGCCACGATGCTGAAGCTTCTGCTGTGTGGCCTCTGCAGGTCTGCAGACGATGAAACCGTCGACAGCCTGCACAAGGAAATGCAGGAACGCTTCGGACAGAATCTGTACAGGAAGGTCTTCCCGCGGGGCGCCTCGGAGATCATCTTTGACGCCGGCTACCACAACAAGGACACACTGGCTGGCGCATCAAAAATGATGTTGCACTTCATGTTGCGGGACTACCCTGAGGTATTGGACCGCATGTTGGAGTTTGACGACAGCGGTGCGTGAGGTTTTGCCATCTGTAGCTCCTTGAGATGCATCTGCGCTGTGCAAGCCGAGCCGCCTGGCGGGCACGCCCGTACCTTGATGGCGTGTGCCCGACACAGCTGCTTGCGCCCCAGTGTCAATTTCAGGCATCATCCTTTTTGTATCGGATCAGCTTTGCTGTGATATCGTTCTGGTTGAGCAGCAGCGGCAACGAGCGCACCTGCTGATCTGGTGCGCTGCTGCCCAGGTGAGGGCGGACCCTTCGTGTCCGTGTTTGACAAAGCTGGCACTCCAAAACTGCCTATCATCCGTCCGCCTGATGCGCCAGGGGCAGCGTCAGGCGGCGGCAGCCCAGGTACGTTGTGCCTGTGGTGCATCAGATGTCAGGACGTACATGCCTGATCTGCAGGCCTGATGTTCATGCAATCTGTTCAGACTGTGCCTTCGCCAAATGTTTTACCCTGTCGAGAACGTGCAATGGAAATATGGGTTCTTGTGGCCGCATTGGTGACTGACCATACTGCCTGTTTGTGCAGACTCGAATGCCGAGTCCAACACGTCAGCAGGGACGTCTCATGCCGGCACGGACGCTGTGGCGCAGCAGCAGACATCGGAGCAGCACATGGCAGGCGGCAGCGGGCTTGAGCAGCTCAAAGAGCCACTCCTATCAGGCCTGGGCTGTAGCGGCTGAGCCGTATTCTGCGCCATGCACAGCCGCATATTGAGCTGCGGTGCGGTAAGCGGGGCAAGGCATGGCATCAGAGGTGGCTGGCAAACTGACGGGCTGGGCGGTTGTGTATCTTGAGTACGCAGCTGTGTGTGCATTGTGCTGTTGGACCTTCGCGTCATTTGATAAGCGATGGAGCTGCAAGCAATGAACCAAAGATGCAAACACCTTCCAGCTCGCTTTGATGTGCGTGTTCAGTGCATCAGATTGCATCCACTTTCAGTTCGATTACCACTATCACAAGGAATCTGTCGTTGCATGGTCAGCGGCGCATGTTACAGGTAAAAGGAAAATGGTGTGTGCGGCAACCTTCAAAAGGTAGCAGCGCACGTCGACGAACAGCCTGCTGCTGATCTGCAGTCGATGCAGGCGTTGCGCTGTGCCGCCACAGCCAGCAGCCACAGCTGCGCCTGCAGCAGCAGGCACGCAAGTAAGTTAACAGACGAGCACAAAATGCATATGCCATGCATCACCGCTCCTTCAATCGGCCCCCTGGCTGCCAGACGCACAACATCAATGCAGGGGGCGGCTGGCATTTGGCAAGGCGAGTTGAGCCGAAGACAGCACACAAAATGGCGCAGGCTTAGCAACGCTCGCAGCGCAGGTCTTGCACATCAGCAATGATAGTCATGCAGGCACGGCCAGGGGTTGAGGCACCTCCGGCGCGGGCGGCGGCGTCGTGGGTGATGTGCTGATGGAAGGGCTCAGGGTTGCTGCGGATCAGAAGCGGCAAAAGACAAAATTTAGGCTGACGCACCACGACGTCGCCCAGCGCCACCTGCGCGGAGGTCAGGTGCGTGATATGGTCCTCTGACGACGCGTCCTGGCCGCCGTCCAGCAGCGGCAGCTTCACGCCTTGGCACAGGTAGCAGCGGAAGAGCGGGTTGCCGGCATAGTCGTCGCCCTCGCCCTTCCGGAACTTGTTGCCTGCGCACAGAACATGCTAGTGTAGCTCAGCGCTTGTGCACTTTGATATTCGTAATGACATGAGCAGCAGACCGGCTTCAAGCCCAAGCTCCGGGTCCGTGCCCAACTCCGCCGCCATGCACTGCCTGCATTTAAAAGGTAGTACATGTCTACTCTGAGTGAAGATTCGGCGCTCTGAGGTCCCAATTCGCTGCGACATGCTGTGAGCCCGCAAACAAAATATTATTCGTTAGCGAGTGATGTCGGCCCAAAGAACAGCGCACCGACTGCGCAATTGGACCGGCACGCTGCAGCCTGCAGCGCTGCCCTCAGCTGCGCAATGACTGCGCAGCGCACAGCACGACAGCTGGCAGCTCACGCATGCAGGCCAGCAATGCGCAGTGCAAAAGGAGGGAAGAAAGCGCAAAGCCACACCCAGCAGCAGGTCATTGGCGGCCTCTCCGTCCCAGGGGCCGGCGTTGGGCTGCGGGGTGCCCACGCCCTTGAACACCAGCGCCGCAGCCGCGAAAAAGTCCTGGGCGGCGGGCAAGCAGATGTTCTTGCGGCCCATCAGCCGCGCCTGGCCGGTGCATGGAACAAGCGAGTGGCTCAGCAACCATGGAGAACGAAGGATGCCGCAGCTCCCGGCAGAAGTGCTGAAGCGAAGCAGCCCTGCGGACTTGGGGAGGGCCGTCTGAGAGCTACATGCACCAGATAAAGCGTAACGAAACAGGGTGCAGGGCACTGCGTTCCAGACGAGACTGCCCTGAAACGAGAAGGGAGCGCACCTGGGAAATGGCGTGGGTGAGATGGAAGAGGCGCAGCGCAAGGCACGGCATGGCGGTGTCGACCCTTTCGGCGAATGATCAGAGAACGCACCCTGAAGGCACGGAGCAGCAGAGGACGTTCCACAGGACATGTTGATGCAGTGTCCAAACATAAAGCTGCCTGACCAGGCGCGAGGGAGCTGATGGCGTCCTCAAGACCAAGCCGCTCAGCGTGAAGCTGGACATTTTGGGCTTGGAGGAGCAGCGCATGGCGCAGTTGTACAGGACCCGCACCTGGAGAAGGGGCGCGGCAGCGCTGCAGTAGGATGACGTCGCATGGGATTGAACAGACAGTACTACGGCAGCTTGAAAAAGAGCATATTAGTCTCACACACGAATACGGCGCACCTGGGGACGGCAGAGTCAGAAGCAGCGCGAGTCTCCCAATGCAAGTGGGCAACAGCACGCTGAAGGGCTCGAGCCAAATGCCTATTTTGAAAGGATGCGTGCCTGCTTCACCGTCGGCGGCCCCGCGTTGGGGATGGTCTGCAGCAGCTCGTTGTAGGACGAGAAGCCGTGGTAGAGCGCGGCGGCAAGCTTCCACGTCTGGTCCTCTGGGTAGAAGCTCTTTGCGCCGTACAGCAGCTCCGGCTCCAGGACCTCCTTGATCGCGGCCGACTGCAGGGTGCAGGCCAACACTGCCGCTGTCAGTGCATGCGAGCGGATCACCAACAATCCAGCATTCATGCATGCATGCATGCATGCAGCCTCGGTGCTTGTGCGATAAGCTGTGCAGACGCCGCCAGTTTGCATGCAAGTTGCTGCGGCCTGAGTGAACTGCTTGTGCAATGCAGCTGTGCCATCACTGCAGATAAAGTATTGTCAGGCATGGAGCAGGTAAAGTGTTGGCAGGCATGGACAACCACTCACGTCGAGGTTTGACGCCGCCATGGGTGCTCGCGCTCTGCGACAGCGCAACACACGACATCAGTCCTTGTTCTCCCCGTGCGTGTGCCAGCAGGTTGCATGCAGGCACGCCGCCAGCCTGCATGCAGCAACATTGCACGCCCGGATTTTCACAAAGTAGAGCGTGCTGCCAGACGTCAGGACGCACCGAGCGTTCGATGGCGGCGACCACGGTGGCGAAGCCGATGTTGAGCGCCGACACGACAGAGGCGAAGCCGACTGGGATGGCGGACACCCAGTTCTTGAGCAGCAGAAATATGGCCTTCTGCACCAGGTAGTCCTCGCCGTTGAGCACTGCAGAATTCGGGTGAAAGCGCTTTTGAGGACCGCGCGACTGATACACTGTTTTAGCATGTTGGTGACCCGTCAGAGATGAGTGACAGGCATCCACAGTGGCGAGACCTGCATGCACGCATAACACAGATGCATGCATCGAGATGACGCACCATTCATGAGCTCAGCCTCGGCGGGCACGACGAACTCTGCGGCGGTGCGCTGCCGCACAGCCTGCAGCACACACGTCCGTGTCAGTCGAGCGCACCAACTGCGGTGTTCAAGCCAGATTGATGCAGTGCCTGCTCTGGCAGTGCTCGCATAGATGGCATAGCAGAGCTGTGGGAATGCAAGGCGTCACCGTCCACAAAACACATGCATGTCGCAGCGCATTTCAGCCGCTGCTCAAAACGCACCACAGCGCCCTGCGAGTCGGAGCCGTTGTCTGCTGTGCGTTGTCGCGTGTGCCGCGCCCCTGCGGGGCTGGCTGCGCCTGTGAAAGGAGGTGAACGCTGGTCACTGCAGGATGCTTGGCAGCTGGCTTGCAATATGCGGCGACATGCTCGTGAGCGCGGAGCCCATGATGCGGTCACGACTCCATGCGGTATGCTGGACAGGAACAAGGAGGCACATGCACACCTGGATCGTGGTGCCATTCGGTGTACCAAATCTCAGGCTACTGGTGGCCCGAGTGGTGCGTCCGCCAGCCATGGCGCCCTCAGCGTCGGCGCAGCGATCTCTTGGGGGCACAGAAGTACGGTCGGGTGCTGCTGGCACGCCGCTGCGGGCCTGCAGAGCGAACAAATAGGCGTAGCACGCACAGCACGCTTTTCAACTTTGAACAGGAATGCTTTAGAAATCAGCTGCATTGAGCAAGCAGGCATACCTGCAGTCAGTCACAGCCGTACTCGACTTGCTGGCTGCGTCTGTGCTGCAGGCGCTGCTGTCGAAGCAGTTGAAAGGATGCTGCTGCCCGAATCGGCAGGTCAAGCATGCGCGGTCTAAGCACTCTCCAATCAATTGCAGCTAGGCGATGGAGAGTAGAGAAGCATGATCAGGCAAAACATGAAGCTGCAAACAAAAAGTGAGCACTCGACGAGCGCTGCAGACGCCCCATGATCGGCACCAGATCGGCGCCAGAGTAGGGGGACCCTAGCCTGAGTCCACAAGGAACCCAGTCATCGGCTCATGTTCGCCGTACTCGCGTCCACTGCAGTGTTTCTATGTCTCTTGTTCGCGCATGTGTTTTGGGGTTCACTGCGGGACCGTTTCGCAGCAGGTCATGACCGCGCAGTCGTCCAGACGAGGCATGTCGTTGAGTAATCAATGACATGCCTCGTCTGTACGACTGCGCCATCTGCCAGCACGCACACCATTCAGATAGAAGTCTGGCTCAGGAACAGCCTGGGCATTGTTCGAACACGGCTGTCCATGTTGGTTTTGCGTTTTGGGTGATCTACACTCAGACATCTCTGCTGACCTGATCTAGGGTGCAAGAAACCCCTCGGTAACGAAACAGCCGTCAAGCAGCACCTGTCAGCGAGATCCCCGCCCAGTATGGCAGCGGATGCGGAGGCAGGTGCTGGCGGAAGCAGGGCGGGAGCAGCAGCAGCAGCGGCAGCAGCAGCAGCACAAGTAGTGAGTGACTCACTCAGTGCGTGTGGCTCTTGGGATGGAGCACCCAAGGCTTTGGATCCGAGGGCTAACTTCAGGAACTATAGTTTCAACAGCACGAGCCCATGTCCATATAGACCTAGGTATGGCTGACATGCTACTCATAATTATTGCACGCAACAGTCAGCCCTCCCCCTCCACTGCTACCCACGCCAGTTCGTTGCCCGACGTTGGCCATATGCTGTGCCGCACTGTCTTGACCTCAGTCTTCCCAGCTCTCCCCCGTGCAGGCCAAGCCCAGCAGCTGCACAGCGGCAATAGTCCATAAGTCGTGAGGAAAAGGTAATTGGCCGAAATGGGCCGCAAGCGCAAGTTGATGGCAAGATAGCTTTAGTTAATGCCACACAATCTTTACTCGGGTTGTCGAGCTTATGTTTCGTCATTGATTCCTCTACTCCTCTCGAGTGTGAGCATGCCGCATTTTTGCCAGACAGCCACGAAAACACCAATGCTCCTGCAGCACGTGGGCAATGATGAGCTCTCGTCAAATGATCACCTCAGGGGTTGCTGGCATGCGCAAGCTGCTGATACCGGTGCAACGCATGGCGCCGCCAAGCGGCCCGTGGATGTTGCCGTCCACCTGCGGCGGCGGCTGCCCAGGCGCCGCCTCCCCCAACCGGTTGACCTCTGCATCTCGAGCAGGCCGGTGAGTTTGCTGGGTTGACCAGCACCAGGTCGGGAATCACTGGCACCAAGTTGCATCTGCTGCTTGAGGCGCAGTATGCACATGCAGCCATACGTTTCCAATTGAGGGGATTTTGTGTGTCAGAATGAATGTGTGAATGCCTGTTTGGCTGGCGTGCGCTCAGGAGGTTATGCATTCATTACGTGAATCAATGCAGGTGTGAGATAGCGCACCGTGCGGCTCTTGCGCGGCGGCGGTAGCGTCCCGGGCGTCCTGCCGGGCTGCTGCCGCTGCCGTATTGAACGACATCGTTCTCAGAAGTGCCTGCGTGACAAGAAATGAAGGCGGGTGGCGCACCCAGCAGAAATGTTCAAGTGCATGCAGCATGACTTCTGCAATGGCCATAAGGTTCACGTGCTGAAAACATGAAGCCCTTGGGTTCTGGAAGGCGACAGACAGCTTGCAGGCGTGCAAATTGCCACACGACGACATAACATGAGCAGAACTGGTGAATTGTGACGAGACAGCTGCAAAGCTGACCGTCAGGCTGCGGGCGACCCCGCTGCCGAGGCGGGCCGCCTCCTGGGCATCCTCCTCGCACGAGTCTTCCCAGAAGGTCGTTTCCAGCAGGGGGCCGCCCGATGCCACTGTCGCCTTCAGGTTGAGCCAGCCGCCTGCACATGTAACATGATCTGACGTCGAATTGATTAGATGTGATATGACGGCGTCCAGCCACTGGAGGCGGAAGCCACTACATGTTTACCCTTGCACATTGTCACAGTTCCCTGCCTTGCTGATGTCCGCGAGCTCGTGAGCTAAAAGAGATAAATTTCACATTGTCGGAGAGATACAACCTGACACCTGATATAATTTGCATACCTTCGTCGGTGTCGATGCGGATGTCAAGAGGCGTGACGCCCTCGCCCAGGTTCGCCATGAATTCCCCCGCGCAGATCGCTGCCCGGCACATGCCGTCGCGGCCCAGGTCCGCGAGGTCCGACTCCGCGTCCTCCATGAACCGCGCAATCTGCAAACAGCACGACCCTGTCGCAAGATCCGCTACGCGTTATTCTGTGGCGGCGCCGCGGGCTTTCCACACAGGTCCACAGCAGTCGGAACATCTGGCAGCTGGCCTGCTCGAAGTGCTGTGTTCGGCTGGAGAAGCTCGTTCTAGATATCGACTGCAAGGCCAAGCTACCTTGAGACCTCTGCCCCAGAAGGCGCCCTGCCGCGCTGCCTCCGCTATTTCCCAGGAGCACGTGTCTGTGTAAGCGATTTTGTCACCGCCCAAGGATGACAGCACGACCTTGAGCTGCAGCTGACCGCCTGCAACAGCACGTAAGCGTTTATGAACTTGGGCGCACACGTTCGGCTGGAGAATGAGCATGGTGCTTTGTTCTCAACAAAGGCGGCGATGCTGCACAACCTGGCGCATGCGGGAGGGGGTCAAGACAGCCAGAGGACATGGCAGCCATGGCAACACCAACACACGCGAAGAACACTTTCTCGCAGCATGTCTCTTGTCTATCGCATGCTGATTTGTGTGGACCCCGGTTTGTGACATGCGCTGTTTCACAGGTACAAACACTGACATCCTGCAATGGTCTGCAGACGAGATGCGGGCGCAAGGACTCCAACAGCTGAAGCAACACCACCTGCTGTCTTGGAGATGTCGAGGGTGATGGGCAGCCGCTCGCGCCCCAGCACGCCTAGCAGGGGCCGCACGCACGCCAGCTGCATCCTCCTGAGATCGTAGAGATCGTGTGCAGCCGCGCTGTTGCGCGCTGTGGCTGTGTCCTGCAGAACGATTGTTATTTTTGTTCACAACAAATCCAACATGATACACCTGTGCGCTTTTTAGTTCAGTTGTGACACACCTGTCCGCACAGTTCAAGCAAAAATGATCCCCTTGTACCTGCGGCCCAGCGACGCCGAGCGCCTCGCCCCCGTTGGGTCCCGCCTCCAGCTGCACGCCCATCGCCGCAAGGTCCGCTGCACCAGCTGCATGAGCACAAGAGGGCTTGTCAATTGCAAAAGCGACCGACCCACCAGATGTGTCATGGTAGATGACTGCTGGCTCGTGTCCGCTTTGCGTGAGGAATTGTCGGACCCAGTCGAATTTGAGCTGCTGCCTGAACTCATAACCCCAGCTACAGCTTCGAGATACAATGCGAAGGCTGGCACCTGCGGTGTGCGCCAGCGGCACTGGCTTTTGCGTCAGCTGCATGTTGCGCAGCTGCTCCTCAGGCACGCCCAGGGAGTACAGCACCCGCTCCATTGTCCTGTCCTTGTCCGGCGACACCTTCGCCTGCAGCCTCTCCAGTTCCTTTGCCAGGACGCCCTGCGCTCCCAGTGCAGACGCATTGAGTAAACCCAGCTGCAGTGGAAGCACAAGTTGGTGGAGTATGGACAGCTGCACACGAAAGTGAGTTGTCACTTCCGACACACAGCTCACAAACAAACTACAATTGAGGCCAGCAACAAAGTCGTGTGTATGCAGCCTCCAAGCGGCAATTGCTAGCACTGCACCTTGTTCCACGCCGCCATGTGCTTGGGGTAGCGCTCGGGCGCCAGCAGGAGGCTGACCAGCAGGTGCAGCAGCGCCGCACGCGCAGATGGGAACATGGTGCAGCGGGGGAAAATTCGCAGCATCGTGTTCGAGAATGTCGACAGCGAGTACTCCTCCGCCGCCGGCGGCAGGTCGGGATACACCCTGCCGGCAATGCTGACACTTTCTTAAATCATGTCTTCTATCGTCAAACTGGCACGCGTCTGTCAATCTGGCCAGCCAATCCAGGGTGCGGAAAAGAAGGGCAATGCGTGATAGAACCACATGGAGGAAGACATGCTTGAGGACATAGCGAGGTGGGCATATTGCAGAAGCACAAAGCGCACTGGACAGCCCGCTCCTGCACGTCGTCCAGGTTCTCGTGTCTCTTGACGTAATCCGCACGCAGCGCCACCTTTCGTTTCAATTGAAATGCACCTTGGCATGCTTTAACCGCAAAGTAAATGGACTACCCGTGAGTGCTCGAAAAAGTTCGAAACAGATGCAGTATCTGTCAACTTGAACAACTGCTACCTTGATGTCGCGCAGCTTGGCCTTCTTCAGCCTGGCGTCGATGAGGATGCAGCAGAACTCGCCTATTTCCACCCCGCAAATTGCGATCTGCAACGAGCAGGCAAGTCGGACATCATTCATTGTCAGATTGCTCGAAGATAGCAACCCACATGCAGGTGTTGTAAGGTTCATGCCCCGCAGCGCCGCACTGAGAACAGAACAGCCGGTGCATCACTGACGTCAAGGCATTCAGGGCTTTGAATGAACAACATCAATCTTGGACGTACATCCTGTCACCATTGGCGCCATCTTCAGGAACGAAGAGTGCCTTGCCTGGCCACGGTCCAGCAGGCTCTCCAGCGGGTATAGCAGCATCACTGCATTGCGCGGGCAGTCCATGTGGTCAAGGCCGATCCACGTGGTGTGGATATGCGGTCCCCAGAACCGCGGCGCCAGGTGGCACGCGATGAGCTGTCCGGGGCCCGTGCTGCGCACACCTGCACCATATCAATCGGAGGAATGGCTTGATAGACCAACGGCTTTAGGTCTCCTGCAGTTCACGAGACTACAACTTGAAGTAAGCTGAGGACCAGCATACAGATGCTGAGGGAGCGCCACAACACAGGACTGCGCTTGTCGAAAATTCAAGTGGAAGACACACACCTGTGACCTGGCACACGTCCCCATGCGCCTTCACAGCGTTGCCGTGAAAGCTGGGAGGCCGCGGGGGCAAGCCGCTTCCTGGGCTGCACGTCGGCTTGCTGGCGCCTGTGCTGGCCGCCGCCTTGGCTGCACCCTCTGGCGCCTGTGCCGTGCTGCTGCTGCTGTCACCTGCCGGGCTGCTGCCAGACCTGCGGCGGCCGGCGCCACTGGCGCGAGGCAGTGTGCCGTTGTTGCGGTTGCGTGGCTGCGGGCCGGGCCCGCTGTCTGCTCCAGAGGAAGTGCTGGCTGGGCTGCTTTGCCGCTGCTTGCTGGTCGCGGCTCGGCGGTTGGGCTTCGGCGTGCTGAATGCCGAGGCCACCGTTGACGGGCTGGCTGCGCTGCTGCTGGTGCAGCTGTTGCCACTGCCCTCTGCCACCACAAGGGGCTCGAACAATCCCAGCTTTTTCATCACGACAGCCATCTGCTCTGCAAACACAACACGAAGCGGTTCGAATGGTACTGACTCGAGGAAAGTGGCCGGAATAATGACTTGCAAGCTCAGCAATACCATCAACCAGGACAATTGTCGAAACACAAAGGCAGGTTGCAATATATTGTGGCGTCTTGGGCGTACCACCGGTGATGTGCTGGTCACAGGCATGCCTGTCCGATCACCAGATGACAGATCAGTCGGCATGACAGCGACTTTGTGACGTGAATCACGCTATGTTATATTGATGTCCTGAATTGAACAAGCAATATGCATAGTATGCAGCAGCGCACTTGGCGAGCTCCGTGATGATGTCTTGGACCTCGTTGGTGGACACCTTGCCCCTGCGGGCAACGTCCTGCCGGCACACAAGGCAGGACAAACGTCACCGCGACACCTTGAGTCAGTCAGCGAGTGCTTGCCTCGTAGCATGAGGCAAACATCATCCGCCTCACAGTCTCAGTGGTGCACCGACATGAAACGTCAACATGAAAAATGCAGGATGTTACCGTGACCATCTTGACGAAGGTCCGTTGCTCAGATGTCCCGGCCGTTAGCAGCGAGTGCAGCGTCTTCTGAACGTCAGGCGCCTCCTGCATATTAGGTCGACTGCGTTTTGGCACCGGGCTGGAAATGCAGCCCATTGAGGACGCAGATTGGCTGATTGCTGTAGGGCACAGACTCGTGCGCAGCTGCTTCGGAAGATGACAGACCGTGCAAGAACATGCATCAACAGAGGACCAGGAGACGCATGTGTGGCGCAACGAGCGGCCTCGTGGCTGCATGACGAACCTGCGCTGTTGCGGTGGGCGGCGTCGCCGCCACTGCAGCGCTGCTACTGCCCTGCGGCGAAGACGGCTGCGCATCCGACTGCTCCTGCGAGCGTACGTATTACGTCCCGACCAGCAGTCATGTATTGCATGCTCGCATTGCAGGGTCCTCAACTCTTGGAGGTTGTGCTGATGGAATGCAGCAGTCCGCGCTCACGCCAGTGGGACACTCTGCAACGGCACTCTGGAGCTTTCTGACTCCATGGGTGAGAACGCAACTTGCACAAGACTATTCGTCTGGAGCCCTTGGTGACGCACCTGACTTGTTGCGCCAGCACCGTCGGGTTCGTCATCGGGCCCCCAGTCGCCGAGGGCCGGCTTGGGCTTGGGATTGGGCCCGCGGCGTTTGTTTTTGGCCATAGTGCGGCGGAACCGCCTCTGATTTGACTGATCAACACCTGATCTGACAGGTCACAGTCGGGGCGCTGTCGACCGGCAAATTGCAAGGAGGCCCAGCGAGAACACAGCGCAGAGACAAAAATCACAAACCCATCAGTTGAAAGTCGAAAGTTTGACGCCGTCTGCGCCTAGAAGGGCGTCAAGCGTGAATAAAGCGACAGAATTCCCAATCCCCTAGTTGCTGACAGACAAGTCTGACACCTTGCTGAGTGAGTGCAGGTGTCCCTCGCACCTTTCACATTGCAGCCCACTGAAGTCGAGAACAGAAATTGAAAGTTCAGAAATTGAAAGAGGCTGCAACACGACGGCAGATTTGGCTGCACAGATTGAGAAATTCAGCTCGAAGCTTCGAGAAGCACTCACCATCGCACTGACAAATAGGTACACAGCTGCGCCGCCACCAGAACATGTTTTAGCAAAGGACTACAAACTCGACGTCAAGCTCAGTGCACTGAATGTCAGCGGCCTGCGCAGCGGCAGCCAGGAGCTGGCCCGTCACCTGTCGTCTGCAGCCCCCTTCCTGTGCGTTGTCACGGAAACAAAACTCCACAGCTGGGAGCACAAGGAAGCCTTCGTCAGCCAGTCATGCCAGGGGTATGAACGCTACCTGTCGTCATACAAGCAGATCACGGACGACACGAAGGTCAGTGCGAAAGCAGGGCGGCCCACATATGCTGCCAGAGCCGGCGTCATGATCGCTGTGCGCGCCGGCTTTGCCAAGGGCCATCTTGTGAAAAAGATGGTGGTACCACAAGAACTGGAAGGGTACCTGGTGCACATCTGCTTCAGCCTGGCTGCGTCCACACCTCTGCACGTCCTCGGCGTCTACCACCGGGGCGGAAGCGAATGGAGTTCACATCATGCATTGCTGTTTTCCTACATCAGCAAACAAAAAGCTATAATTGGACAGGCTGGCGGCAATCTTATCATGGGAGGAGACTGGAATGCAGTGCAGATGCCACAAGACAGGCAGTCTTGCCGCAAGCAATTTGTGCAGTATGCACATGACAAGGAATTCCAACGCACTCTGTCGCAGACGGGCCTCGCCTCCGCCTTCACTGCGGAGCATAGACCACACAGCTTTGTCACATCTAGGAGAACTGATGACGCCACGGCATCATCACGCCTCGATGACTCGATATGCCACCAAGGCGGAGTCCTCCAGCAAGCGGCGACGCGCTGCCACCAGGAGCAGGTCATTACAGACATTGAGTTTGCAGTCATGACAGATCATTTCCCGGTGGTAATCAACTTCCGATACACCGACCTGTTCAACACATGGCCGGCGACGCCGCTGTGCCCGCCGCCGCGATTGCAGACGATCCTGCGACCGATTCCAGCAGATGAACTGTTGGCCTGGCAGCAGGAGGCAGCCATCATGACTGAAACCGAGGCTGCGCAGGCCTCGGAGCGGCTGCGGCAGCAAAACGCCGCCGGCCCGCCCTCGGATGCTGAATTTGAAAGGCACACGAAAGCCGTCATGGGCATTGTTCAAGACTGCATGAAGCTAGGGGATGAAGTACTCCCCAAACCTCAAGCAGCTGACAACACTGGACGCAGGACCGCAGAAAGCTTCGGCCTACGGCAATTCCTGCCTAGTGTCCCCAAGAAGAGATATAACAGACACGCGCAGGCCGCACTGATGTTCAGAGCAGCGCATCAGGCTTGCTTCCCTGCAGGGGGATTGTACGACATGAACTCACCCGCCAGGGTGGACGGATGCATTGCAGCGGCGCTGAGCGCGGAGTCTACACTGAAGGAGCATAAGTCGAAGCCCAGAGGGGAGTTTGCACGAAGAATCGAGATCTGCGAGCGCGCGCAGATAACAAAAATGAAGGAGGTTGTAAAGGAGCACGAGTGCGAGATAGAAGCACGGCGATCCAAGCAGTTGCGGGAAACGTGCAGGTGCTCGCCAAGAAGGGCACATGAACTTACCTTTGCCGAAGACGCCAGTGAGCCTGCACCAAAGATGACTGCCTTAGACCATCCGGTGCACGGAAGGGTGAATGACGGGCCTTGCATGCTGGAATCCCTGGAGCATCACCACAGGGCGCTCATGTCGCCAAAGGTGCCAGCGAACCTGGCGACCCAGCTACCGGTGGAGGACACCGCGATGCCGCACCCCTTCCTGCTGCAGTCCCGCGGCTCGGAACATCAGCTCGCAGACAGGCTGACTTGGACACTCACCATGCAGTGCATCAGGAGTCTTAAGAATAACAAGTCGACAGGCCCAGACGGCATGCCGAACGAGCTGC
>JAABUW010004081.1_pt1 | contig 20095 bp, 33 predicted proteins | sample 5560081 | NCBI WGS metagenome assembly JAABUW01 (sample SAMN10711882, study PRJNA513363) | rock metagenome | isolation source: Antarctica rocks | place: Antarctica: Victoria Land, Knobhead sud
AGCTAAGACAAGCTGCCGCACACGGGCGGCTGTAATTCCTAACCTCTCGGCGGCTTCTTTAGTTGTAAATGTTTGACTCATGGGCGTGAACTGTAACGCAAGAAAAAGATTTACGCAAGAGAAAATAGTCATTGACAATGCCTAACGCATGAGTTAATCTAACGCAAGAGTAAGATATCAAACAAAACGGAGACGAAACAGAATGTTCATCCTGAAATCACAAGAGACAATCGCAAAGGCTATCGAACGCGCCCGCACAATCAAGCTGCATGTCCGCGCCGTCCGTTTTGGACGCTACGAAGTGTCGGGAAGCACGGGCGGTTTCTACACCGTGCTGTGCTATCGCAATCGCGGGCAGAAAGTAATCGACTGCACATGCAAAGCAGGCCAAGCGGGTCGCCCGTGCTTTCATAGTGCCGCTGCCGCCGGGCTTCATTCGTACATGGCGACGTTGCCGCTGGCAACGTCGCACTAAACGAAAAGAGAGAGGCGAGTGTTCAAGCACTCGCCTCTCTCCAACCTTTAACCTTCCAAAAAACGAAAGGCATCAGTTATGCAAAAACAATTCTATCACGCCACAGGGCAGGGAAGCGCCGCCATCGCTGCCGCACAGCCAGCGCCGCGCATCGGTGTTGGTGATCGAGTCCGCATCTTCGACGGATTTTATTGCGCCTATCATTGGCACACCGTCACAGAGACGCTTTCCGGCGCGCATCCTCGAATCAAAGTTGACGCTTACGGCTTTTATATCTCTGCCGCGTGTGTCAGCGGGCATCGCAAAGGGGGAAAGCGTTAATCATGGCAAGGACACCAACACCAAGCAATCGCGCCGAACTCGCGCGCCACATCGCCGCCGTTCTCACTAATCCCGCGACGCCCGTTGCGCTTTACAACGCGATGATTGACGAACTGAATACGCTTTCGTCGGATTACCTTTCGATGATTCAGAACACGCCCGCGTACATCGAAGGCTGTCTGGATTACTACGAAGGCAAGGAAGCGAAGCGGACGAAGGGAGACCGGAAGCGATGAGCGCAAACATAATTCAATTCCAAAAACGTGGTGGGCGCGCCGTGCCGCGTGTAAAAGCGTTGCCCGTAAAGGTGCTGCCGGAGATGCCAGCGCTGGAGTCGGACGGTTGGATAGACTTTAACGAATATCTAATCGCAAATCAGGAACACACCCACGTCATCATCATTTGCGGCGACGATGAAGAAAACGGCATCTACGAAGGCGATAGGCTTGTCGTTGACTGCTCCGTTAAGCCGAACAAAGGCGACATCATCATGTACAACGAAGACGGCCAACTCGTGACGCGCCGCTTCGTTTCATCACACTTGAAACTTGCAGGCGATGAGCATGAAGAGACGGAAGCCGCGCGCGTGTTCGGCGTGGTCATTCATCATATTCACACGTTGCGAAGGATTGAGCCGCCGAAGAAGAAAAGAGGTGTGCGCTAATGGCAAGGAACCGCAAAGCAGAAGACCGGAGACGATTCCATGAGTGAGCGGGATTTCGAGCAGCGGCTTGAGCGCATCGCCGCGCGGATCGGAAGGCGGCGCACGCGCCAGATTGCTGACACAGCATTAAAGCTCATCAAGCTCAAGATTCCAGAGAAAGCGATCTCCGTTTGTGTGAACCACATTATGGAATTGGCGCGCATGGATTCAATCGAAGTGCCTGTGTCCGGCACAGAGGACGAACAAAGGCTTGCAGAGCTTCGAGGCGAACTCTCCAGACTTGAGCGCGTGCCGGAAAATGAAGGCGTGCGCTTCGAGGTCATGCGGGAGATTCAGGATTCAGAAAACGCAGTGGCGAGCGCCGAAGAGTGGCCGGACATTATCGCAGGCTAAGTTATGGTAAGGCGGATTAGAAACAAAGAGGCGATGCTTTCGGGCTTCGCCTCTTTTGCTTGCAGGGTATCTTCAGGTGTGATAGAAGGCGGCTGAAGCAGTGCGTTCGACGGCTTTGGAGGAACCCGATGATCTTTTGTCCCCACTGCGATTTCATGAATTCCGAGCAATACGTTTACTGCGCTAGTTGCGCTAAACCTCTAAAGAACCAACCTATGGAAATCCAACAGACTACACCCAGCCACCAACCGCCTAGCAATGTCGAACGAAACGCGATTGTGGGGTGCTGTGTGTTATCTCTTCTTCTGTTCTTTTTACCGCTGCTGACCATTCACGTCCCAATCGCTGGCGACCAAGACGTGAGCGGCTATGACGTTTTTTCAAAGCTCGCCGAATTCCGAGAAAAAATCAAACCGCCTGATGCGACATCGTCCTCGAATCCATATACCGCGACTCCGCGAATTCAGCCACCAGACTTGCCGCTGAGCATACAACTTGGATGGTTGACGCCACTTGCGCTAATACTTGCTTTTGTCTCTGCTGCTCTTGCTCTCGTTTCCGCTTTCAAAGCCATTCGCGTTTCTCGAATCTTCTGCGTCATCGGCGTTGCTTGCGCGGGCGCTGCAATTGCGCACATTACTATCATGAACTCGGACATACATTTTTGGCTTGCCGAGTCAATGAAAACGGCGCAGTCCGAATTGAAGGGCAATCCTTTCGCGGGACTCGCTGAGAACATCGAGACGCTGATGGTAAACGCCTTCCAAATTAAACCGGGTTTTGGCCTTTACGCGCTGCTCATGTTGCTTTGGTTGGCTGCGGTGCTCGGATTTTCGCGTGTACTCTCACGCTTACGAGTCGTGTCCGCCGGTTCCTAATAGTGTGGTTATGCTGGAACGTCGTCAAACAACTCATTGAACCGGAGCACGGGATAGCCAAGGAAAAGCGGCGAAGCCTTTTGGGAAGCCCCACCGCCTCATCTCACAATTTCCATCGTGAAGCGTTAATGAATCCATTTGAGCCAGAACCTCATTACCAGATACCCTAAAACTACTACCTCTGGGACAAAGAGAAGAAATATAATCCCGTATTTAAGCCGCTTCCTTGCCTGTTCCTTATCAACTTCTTTCATAGAGTGTGCTCCTAAAGGGAGCCTACATATCTATTAGCGAAGCTGGCAAGCCCTGCTGTGCCGCGCTTCGCTTGCGGGTACTTCGCCTCATACAAGCCCTGTGGCTGCACTTTACGCATCGGCGGGCGCTTCTGTGTGCGCTTGCGCTTCAAGTCTTGCGATCCTGCTTTCAATGCTCATGCCGCACTCCTTTGGTAACACTCCCGGCGTGCCGGTGTGGAAAAGTACATATACCCAACTGCGCCGCCACATAGCACACACGAAGAAGTAAAACGCTTCGCGGGACGTACAACGGTCAAGAAATGACGCCTCTCTTGTGTCGCCGGATATTCAGCGCCACAGTCCGCGCACTCTTCAATATCATGCTCGCTGCCGCCAGCCTTTTCGTGAGCATTCCATATCTCGGCAAGCTCCGGCGGCATAGCAAGCCGTAGGTGATGCCCGAAAGCAACGCGGGAAGCAAGGCTGTCAACGACTCTGGAAAGCAATGATAAAGCGGCGCGGCTTGCGGCTAAATCATCGGAAGCAAAATGCTGTTCCAATTCACCAACCACAAAAGAAAGATGGTCGGCCTGCATTGTTCCGGCAATCTCACTAAAGGCTTGATCCCATCGCTCCCAATGTTCTTTGTTTCGCTTTTCTTCATCCGTCTCCGGCGACTGAATGGCCTGGCTATAAATCACTTCAAGTTTTGCGATCCTGCTTTGTAAGCTCATGCGCCCGCGCCCTTTCCTGAAAAGCATTTGTCAATCGCCTTTTCCAACTCCGGCGTGATTAACTGCTGAACAGGCACGCCGCGCGCCTGCGCTTCACTCATACATGCTTCCAGAGCGATCAATTCATCATCGGCAAGGAGCGTCAAGTCACACTCTTCGGCCATGCGCGTAACCGCCGCGTCTTCTGCCCGCTGCTCTAAACGCTCAATTCTCGTTTGCATATTCTTCATGCTGCACGCTCCAATAATTCGGCGGGCGTAATGCCAAACGCTTGCGCGACGATCTCCGCGCAGACTTCCGGCGTAAGTTCGCTACACTTCGCGCGTACCTTTGCGAAAGTACGGTGCGCCGTTTCTTGCGTCCGCGCGTCGCTGCCGTCCGTATAAGTCACGCAGATGCACAGGCGCGGACGCCCGCAATCATGCGCCTCTTCGTTTTCCGCGCTGCCGTCGGGATAAAAAATCATTGGCGGCAGATGCGGGCATAACTCTTTCGAGACGCCCGCGCGTTGTTCTAATCGCTTTATTGTTTCTTTTAAGCCCATCGTTTGCTTTTACCTTTCTCTTGCTCCGGTAATAAGTTTTCCAACCGTTCTATGCGCTCTTGCAAGTCCATCAACTCGATTGCGCTCACGCTCTGGTCAAGGATTGTCTTAGCTGCCGCCACACGCGAGGACGCGGGCGCGCTTTCATCTTCGGCGATAGTCACCAACACACGCGCGGCTGTGGTCGCGTGCTTCTGAAGTTGGCCGATTGCGGTTTCTACAAGCTGCCGCCTTGCCGCTCTGTAACGCGCCTGAAAGTTCGCATCCTGCATGAAGCGCCACATCGTTGCTTTGGATATACCAGCGGCCTTGTATGCCGCTTCTATCGTGCTGTTATCGAGCAGCGCGAGCAGCGCGGCCTCTTGCTTCGGCGTAAGTTTTTCGGCAGATAGTTTCACTATGGTTTACTTCGTTTCATTACGCGCCGCTCAAGTAACAATGTTTGTGCGTCGGATAACCGTAATTATGTTCGCTCATTTTGAAAACACCTGACGATTATCGGACGGAAGCGCAAGATGCTGTATGTCTGCTTTGCCGCGTAAAGCATGATTCGTTTCCTTCGGTGACACTTTTTCAAAACGGTAAGCGAGCACAATATCTTGCGGCCTTACCATGAACGCTTTGAAGCGTCTTGCAGCACGTTATTTAATTTCGTGCTATAGCCGTGATACTCCGTATGTATAGCATCCGTTACGGTTTCCGGTCTGCGTTTCGTTCCAACGCTGACGACATCCTCCGGCCTCATCGAAGAAAGCTTGTTATGAAAATCACCAAGTTCTGCGCGCAAGGTTTTAACTTCCAATGAAAGACTCTTGACCGCAGCGATCATTTCAGGATTCTGGATAACTTGAATGGGTGGCGTGCGGCGATTCTCTTCAATGATCGTTGCCTGTCTGCTTGCCGTAGATGTGCCGCCATTCGCGCCGTTGCCGAGTGCGCGGCCTCCCGCTACGTTTGAGTCTTTCTGTTTACCACCGTTCGCGCCACGCGCGTCTGTTTTGAAAAGGTCGCCCGCCAGCCCGCGCCCGGCTATCGCCGCAACACCAGCCACAGAAGCAAAGACCGCAGCGGCGGCGAAATGGCCGGGCGCAGTCCACGCCAACAATGGATTAGCGAGCGCCGCGAGTCCGCGTGCTGTTTCCATAATAGCTTCGACGGCAGCTTGAGCCGAGAGCGATGCAAGGATTTGTGCCGTCATCTTGCGTAGAGCCTGAGGGCCTGCGTCACCGAGAAGAATCCAGTTGGAAAGCATTTGCCCGGCGCCCTGCGCAAGTTGCCCGAACGCCTCTTGACCTATTGCTTTTACTTCACCGAGCGCACGCGTGATGCCCTGCATCGCAGTCTCGGTTTCTTTTATCTTCGGCGCGTCGGGCAAACCAAAGTTGTTATCCGCTGCCGCCGATTGGCGGCGACCTTTCTTTTGCGTTTTCTGTGGAGTTTGTACGGCAGGGAGTCCCGGCACACTGTCCGGCAGCGATCCTTCGATCTGTTTATTTGAGGCCGCGATGATTCTGCGCATCGCTTGTTCGGCACTCGCCGCCCGCCGTGCGTCTAAGACTGTAAGCTCATCCGTGATTCGCTGATGCTCTGCAAGGTTTTCCGTCGCGGCAGCGAGTTCTTTATCCAAAGCTTTCTGTTCACGAGCAAAGCCTTCTTCTCTAAGTTCCTGCAAACGACGCTCGACGACGACCTCACTGATGTAGCCCAGCTCGGCCAAACCTTTGATACGCTCGATCTCACGCGCGGCGGCCATTTCAGCAATGGCATCAAGCGCCCGCTGATGCGCAAGAGCAGCGTCACGCGCGCGTCCGTTCTTCTCATCGACTATCTGCTGAACCGTTGCTTTGTGCTCGGCGACATGATCGGCTTCTCTGCTTCTGAGTTCTGCCAGTTTTAAGGCAAACTCATTCTGGTCGGCAATCGTTGTACGCGCCTCGGCGCGCTCGGCGGCTATTACCGTCAGTTTTGAATTAAGAAGTCTTTCGTCGGCCTTAATCAAACGGCCAACGTATTGCTCATCTGCCAGCGTGCGTTCCGCAAAGGCGCGCTTCGCCGCGTCGGTCTCCGTTTTGAATCGTCGCTCTTCGTCGCCCTCAGCGATTCCGGCAGCCCGTGAAAGCTGCGGCGGCTTTAACTTGCCGAGAGAAACGCCCTGAAGACTCGGCGCGGCCACCAACTCGCGCATAACGTTCTGCACAGCCGCTTTGCTCGACTGAATGCCGTTGATGAAGCCTTGTGCGACATCGCGCCCGATTTCGTGAAATACTTGGCTCGGCGATTGTGAGCGCAACATGGCTTTGGCTGCGGTAATAGCCGCCGAACCCATATCCTTTGCAGCGTTGATGACCGCAGAGATTCCGCTTTTGATGCCGCGCACCATGCCGTCGATGATGGCATGGCCGAGAGCTTCGGCACGTCTTCCTAAATCCACAACGGCATTGATGATCGCGCGCGCAATATCCTTGATAATCTCAAAAAGAATATTGACGAGACCGCGCACAATCTGGCCGACGGCATGAACGGCAAGCGAGCCGATGTTCTTCGTCGTTTCCCATGCGCCGCGCCAATTGTCGTTGTAAATTTGCATCCCGAGCTTGATGACATCAAGGATGATCTTTAACCCGGTTACGCTGATCGTTTTTACGATCTCCCATGCGGAATGCACAATTGCCTTAATCGCTTCGCCGTGTTCCTGCCAGAAAACTTGAATGACCTTTAAGACAGCCCCGACAATTATCTTAATGTCACTCAGAACATGCTCGACCGTTTGCTTAATCAACGGCCAGTTCTCTTTCCAGAAATCAACGATAATCTTTGTTTCTTCTTCGACGACTTGGCGGACGCTGTTTAACTTTGAACCGATCACGTCATACAACTGCTGAAGAAGCGGAGCGGAAAAGGCCACCACTTCCGTGCGCGCGCCAACCACTAATTCCCGAACGCCACCGAAGACGGTTTCGACAAGCGTTTTGATACCGCCGAAATTCGATTGATAAGCTGCATAAAGCGCAGTCGCGGCCGCGGCAGCCAGAGCCAAAGCCGCGACGATTTCTGCGGCTGCAATCGCCACCGGCGCGCCGATGGTTGAGACGGCCACGATGATGGTGCCGATGATGGCGAGCACCGGCCCGGCGGCAACAACAACGGCTGTGAAGGCGAGAATGGCACCCGACATGCTTTCCGGCAAAGATTGAAAGGCATGAACCAAGCCTTCGATGATCGGCGGCAACGCCTGACCGAGCACATGAAGCAGTGGAGTGGGACGCGGCATCAGCGCGTTCCCGATAACGATGCCGACGGCTTCCAATTCATTACGGAAGACTTGCGATTGAAAGACGAAGGTCTGCGCGGCTGTCTGGAATGCTTTTTCCGTTCGCCCCGTCGAATGATTCATCGAGTCCAGAATCTCCGAATATGCTTCGCCTTGACTGCCTGCGGTTGCGAGCACTCCAGTCAACGCGCGGATGTTCGGAATGATCTTGCCGAGTTCGCCGACGTTGCCGTGCGTGCGCTCCATCAAGATTTGAAGCGTGCCGAGAAGCCCGCGATCCGAAAGCGACTGGCGAAGACTATCGGCACTAAATCCGATGCCCGCCAGAGCCGTCTGCGCTTGCTTACCGGGTTTCTCTATCGCTCCCAAGATGCCGCGCAGCGCCGTCGCCGCTTCGCTGGCAGTCAACCCGACGCGCGTCATGGTCGCCATGCTCGCGGCCACCTGCTCGAAGTTCACACCGGCAGCGGCAGCCACAGGCAAAACTTTCCCGAGCGCGGGCGCTAACGTGTCGGCGACCACCTTTCCCTGCACAACGGCGTTGGTGAGAATATCGGTGACATGCGAGGCTTGATTAGCGCCGAGTTTATAAGCATTGAGCGTAGGCGTAACGGCATCGGCCACCGTCTTGGTCTCACCAAGCCCCGCCGCTGCCGCTTTCGCCGACACCTTGAGCACATTTAGGGCCTCATCGCCTTTTAGCCCGGCAGAGACGACGAAGAATAGACCATCGGCCAATTCCTTCGCCGATTGCGGCAATGTCTTCGACATTTCGAGCACGCTTTTGTTCATGTGCTCGAAATCCTTCGCCGTTGTATCCGTGAGGCCACGAACTTTGCTCATCGAAGCCTCGTAATCTCCGGCAAGCTTTATGGACGCGGCGGCCACGCCAAGAATAGGCGCCGTGATTGCGGCTGTCAGCGTTGCTCCTACGCTTTGCAGGGATGCTCCGACTTGCCGCATCTCACTGTTGAGATTTTCGCGGAACTGCTTGATTGCATTCTGCGCTCCCGTAGAGTCTGCGGTAATCTTGAAAATCAACTCGAGCGATCCCATATGTGACCTATCCTTCGACTAATAATGCGTATAATCGTTGCTGTTGGAAGTTTCGCTGGCAGCAGCAGCGGCGCGCGCCGCGTCTACCGCTTTCTTCTCTTCGAGCATCAGTCGCGTTGCGGCACCCATATCGATCTCCAACGCGACGACCGGATCAAGTATTTGCAGCCTCCGGCTCGGCAACTGCCCGAAGCTCCGGCACATCGACGCCAGAATCAGGAAGTCGTCCGACATCAGGAAAGTTGCGAACCTCGGCGAGAGTAACTTCACCTCCTTCGGTTGCAACCGGAACGCTCGGACTGTTGCCAACCGCCCATGCAAAAACCTTGTCCATTAAATCGGGAACGGCTTCGGAGATATCGGCGTAACGTACTTCACCCTCGGCCAGTGCATCGTCATGCGTGACGATCTTAGGCTTCACGACGGCGGCACACACGATGTCGCGCTGGAATTTAAGTAATTGCTGCGCCTGCTCGGGCGAAACATTTGAGGCAGCACCTTGAATGTCTCCGTCCTGCTCGGCTCGAATTAACTCGGTTACAAGTGATTGCGGCAACCTACCGCTCTTCACCCATCCCTGTATCTGGACACGACGGCCTTCAAACTTGAAGCCGTCGATTTCCACTTCAACGGTCGGCAAGGCCGCCACTTTCTTCGTTGCGACTTGCCGCCATAAAGCGGCGTACTCTCTTGCATCCATCCCGTTCACCTCTTTCGTTGCTGTGTAAAAGAAAATGCCCAATGCTTGCGGAGGATTTGTCCGCTTACATCAGGCATCAAAAGACACCGTTATTCGTTTTTTTTCGAGCGACGTTACTCGTTCACGCCGCGCGCCGCTTGTGCGCCGCCACATCTTCAACATTCGGCCTTGCCTTTAGCTTTTGTTCAACATCGGCAAGGCTGATTCGCTGCACATGCGAGGCGCCGTCGTGACGCACGCGAAAGCAAAGCAGCGGCCCGGCAGCAGTTTCCTCAATCCAGTAGCCCGCGCGCAGACAACCCGGATACGAACATCTTTCATTTTCAACAAGCATTCGGTTTATTGAACGGAGCTATAGCCTGTCGTGCGAAAATCTTTGCCGCTGCAATGCGCGTAGGTTCATCATTAAATGCACTCGCAGCGAAGGCTTCTCCAGCGATGGCGCGTCCGGGCAAGCCCGCAAGAATCGCCGACATATTCGGCGCAGACAAAACGGCAAGGCTGATGCTCCGGCGCGTCTCTTCACCGATCCGCGCGGCATCGCGCAAAGCGTTTTCGTAAGCCGATTCAAATACGGTGTGCGCTGCTTCGTGTAACGCGCGGACGTTGACAAATGCGAGAGCAGACGCGGCGGCTGAAGCCGCCATACGGCCCAGTTCTTGCGCAAAGCGCGCAGTTGCTTCACGGTACTCATCAGCCACATTGCGCGGCGGTTTGTTGTTTTGTTGTTCGTGATTCATCTCTTTAACCTTTCTTCAGGGATATAGAATCTTACCGGCGCGCGCCGTCTTGTCCCGGAATCGAATATCGCCTCATGTGGCGCGTCATTGCCCGCTTCAGCATTTCGCTTTCTTCTTTTGTCGGCTTTGGCCGTGCGTCTTCAATCTCCTTAGCAGCACGGTTGAACTCGCGTTGCCATTGTTTCGTATCCGGTTTCGGCGCAACACGCCCGTGAGAAGAAATTAAAGCGGCGTCGTAACCTAAGCTTCCCGTCACGTTGTACGGCTCGTCTGTGAAGCTAACAAGCTTCGTGTTTCTAATCGGCGTGCCAGCAGTGTGATAATGCGAGCACAAGAAGCCATCCATTTGAACAGTAGCTTGCGTGGTCGCAACGGCTGCTTTGAATGCTGACTCGCGCCCGCATTCGTTGCATCTGAAATTGTAAGTTCTGAGTTTCATCTTCAAATTTCCTTTTTCGCGCGTAAGATTCGTGCCTTACGCGGCTTCTGTTTTGATTGCCTGCTCTGCTTCATGTTGGCGCTTACTCGCTTCGTAGTGGTAAAGCGCGAGAAAGCCATCTTCATTACTTCGCCGATCATTCACTTCACACTCACGCCATTGCGTATCTCGAATGTCGTTTCGTAGCCGCGTCCCTTGTCGAGCCATCGAAAACTGCTTGCTCTCATGGAAGCCCCGAAGTTATCCTTCTGGTAATCCGCTTTGACCCTTTCAATGAACTTCAGGTCACGGCTGATGGTTGCTTCATGCACATCCAGCAGGACGGACAACTCCCGCCCTGTAAAGTCGCGCTGATTCTGCAAGGCCAGAATCCGAGAGATACGAGATGCGCGCGTAAGATGACGACGCCGGTTAAAAGCGCGCCGTCCTGCCGCCCGCAAACATGCTTCGTTAAAATTCTTCGGTGTCCACGACATATCAAAAACTTGCACCCTTATTGGGTTTTCGTAAACAAAAAAGTGAGCTTTTCTTAGCGTCTTTCAGTTAATTTGCGTGTCAGCTTATTGCTCGATGTAATACGGCAGGCCTGCCCTGAGTTTTGAGGCAAGCCCGCCTGCTCGGTAACGCTTTTGAAAGGCCGAAGACGGAGCCGAACGTCACCGCATCTGAATTTCTAAGCGGCCTTCGCTGCCTGCCCGGAAAGAAGCTGCTGCATCTCACGCTCGCTGCCCGTCAAGTGCGCACGGAGCATTTGCAGCTTCGCCTCTTCGTTCTGCCATGCGTTGTGAGCTATCTGGAGCACAAACCGCGCATCTTCGATAATCTTGTTACCGCGCGCGATCTCCCGATCCGATTCATGCCCGGCAGCAACTGCTCGCTCTTTCAACTCCGCAACGCTCTGCTCAAGAGCGCGTTGCTCTAATTTGATAAGCGCCTGCCGTGTTTGCGCGACTTTCACGCGAGCGACATCCAAGTAACTCGGAAGCTCGGCACGCCGGCGGCGCAAGCGTTCTGTCTCTTCCACGTCAAGCGACTCCAAGGCCTTCGCTATGGCGTTTGGCAGAGCATCGTTTTCAGCTTGCAAGCCTTTCAACTCAGACTGCGCTTCTGCGTAAATTCCTCGTGCGGTTTCAATCGAAGTAATTTCTTGCATCGTGTCTCCTGTTTCCACTTAATTTTGTTTTGAGTCAAATGCTTTTTTCCGAACGGGATTGTCAATCGGCACGCCGCGCGGATAGTTGGCGGCGATGTTGGCTGCCAGCTTCGCCACTTCGGAATCATCCAAAGGCGGCGAGCACCGGCGTGCGTTCACTTCGAGCATTTGCTCGTGAAGGTCTGGCAAATGCTCTGCTTCACCTTTGCCCCACAGCGCGCAGCCGATTCTAAAAAGCGCATCGTTTCGCTGGCCGTCCGGGATTACTCCACCGCTCGAGCGCCGCTCTTTCGCTTGAAAGTTAATCACTTTCGTCGGCGGCTGTGTTTTGGTTGCGGTGAGCCTTTCGAGGAGCCACGCGGGAAGCGGGCGCGGGCGGGCGTCGTCGAGCAGTTCATAACGATTGCCGGAGACGTGCTTGCTCGACGGCAGCACGACATAGCCGCCGTTGGCGCGCGTATCAATGCCCGGCGCGATCTTCCCTGCCGTGTTGCGCAAGTCCAAGCCCTTCGGATACTCGAAAAAGAAGTGAAAGCCGCCGCTACCCGTGCGTACCTTCAGCGTATCGAGCCATTCGTCGCCGTAGGCTTCGATTAAATCCGTGAGTGATAAGTCGCCGCCCGACTTCGGATCAACGTCCACAACGAGTATGCCGGAAGCCTCGCCGGTCAATCCGCCGACGTTTGCATCAGGGTTTTGCCTAAACCATTTGAGAATAGTTTTCGAGTCGGTTGTCGCTTCCTTCAGTCCGGTGTAGGTTCGCGGATGCTTGCCGGGGCTTTTGCACTTTGCACCATCGCGGCAGTCGCAAACTCCACTTTCGGCGGGCGTGTAGAGCGGCATGACGGGCATCCCGCGCGCCGCCCACATTAACGCGGCCTCCTCGTTGCTCTCAAAAAAATAGGCGTTTTCCTTAATAATTTCACGTTCTTCGGTTGGGGGGGGGGTGTTGACTGAACGGGGGGTGTCAGATTTTTCCTGCACCTCTTCGGCTTCCGAAAATACGGATATGTCTTTACCATCCACACACACAGCATCTGTCACTTCGATCAGCCCGTCGAAAGCGGATTCCCGGTCACGCTTGGCCTGTTGGCGTTCCCGTTCTTCGGCCATGCGATTCTTAAAGGTTGCGGCCTGCGCCATCTTGACGATGCGCTTGGCAAATTTCTCAACCTCGCGCAGTTGATCGCCGCCTGCGTTCTCCACTAGCACCAGCGCATTGGCAACGGCTGTTTCGGCGCGTGTCCAACTGCCTTTGATAACGGCGTCGTCGGTAACGGAAGCGCCGGGCGTGGTTGTCTTTTCCTTCGGGGCTTCCCGCTTCGGCAGAAATTTATGGATTGCCGTCCAGAGAATTTCGTCGGTAACGGCGGCTGATGGATTCTTGAAGTAATCCGGCGAAATCCGCGCCTCCACCAGCGCCCACTCAACGGCCTCGCCGACGTAGTCGCGTTCGTAAGATGTCATCATCTGCGTGACACCATCGGCGCGGCGGATACCTAAGACTTGATGCCCGCATTTGATTTCTGCATCATCGAGTGCCTTAAATGCGCCGCTCATAAACTGATCGGCGTTTTCGTCTTGCCCCTTGTAATTCATCTGCCGGGATGCCCACTTATGAGCCTTGAACATCGGCAGACTTTGACCGTTCATCAATCCATGTATCCCGGCGACGACGCGCGCCGCTTTGTCTGGGAAGCCGAGCAGCACAAGAACGCGATTGCGAATGAACGTAAAGCGCTGGCTGGCTTTGTTGCAGGCGCTGGCGTCTTTCTTGGTGAAAGGCTGAGACGGAGATTGATATGCGGGTTGTGCGCTCATTATGCTGCCTCCCGCATCAAGTTGTCGCTTGATAATTGAACGACAGGAAGTTGCGCGCAGGCGCGGCAAATCCGAAACGGAACGATTCGGCCTTCGACGCAAGACACTGTAAAGCGTCGCCCGGTGCGAATGAGGCGAGAGCCGCATTGCAGGCAGGGATCGCACGCGCGGTCAACGAAGTGCTCGATTTTTCGGTTGCGGTGAAAGTTTTTTGGGTGTATTCTCGGCATGTTCGGTTCCTTTCAAAATCAATCAATCAAAAAGCAAAGAAGGTCGAGAGCGTTTGCCGCGCTCTTGCCTTCGTGTGTTCATGCAGCGAGCGGCCTTTCAGCCCGCGCTAGAAAATCATCGACGGCAGCGCGCTCGAAGCGATACCAACGGCCAACACGCGCGCCCGCAAGTTCGCCGCGCTCGGCAAGTCTCTTGACGGTTGGCACGCTGACGCCGGTCAGCTTTGCGACATGAGTTGTGGTTAATTTGCGTTCCTTAGGGTTTTCCGACATACAGGTAGACCTCCACAAGCAAAGGCGTCTTGCCGTTGCTCGCATACATTCAGTTGTGCTTTTTGGATCAGGCTGGAAGGGCGGGAAAAACTAGGGCTTTACACAGAAAAGGTTTTCTGCCTACAATCGCCGAAGCTTTACGCCTTTCCAGAGGCCAAAGCACTTGTCAAAGTTGTCAAACTAGGCAAAAACAAAGCTCTGTGCCGCGCGGCTTCCGTCGAAAAGAATATGCGCGGCCTTTGCTTTTATATTGTTCCTACGTTTCAAACACAAGCATACCTTACAACTTTTCTCTTATCCACACAATAGATGTAAGTGCATACGGGGTAAATATTTGTAACGTAAATACAGGTCAATTATGTTACTTTTTTTATTGCCCGCCAACTAAGACCATATCGTTTTAGCAGCATCTTCAATGAGGCTTCTGTTAATGGTTGTCGCTTGCTAATCTCTAAGGCCACTTCTTTTAGCGTTGGCGCTCGATACTTCCTTTTCTTAAAAGCAGTCGTTGTTCTTAGAACTATTTGTTCCAACTTGTGCTTGTCCCATTTGGCTGGCCTACCTTTACCTGTTGGAACTTGTACATAAGGAAGAAAGGAAAGAGTTCTAGCAAGATTTGTACGCCGTCTTATGCCAGATTCACGCGCAAGTTTGGCAATATCAATACGAGGGTCTATTTTTGCGTTAGTAGCGCCTGCGTTCAAGACATGCTTGTTTACTAAGCTGTAAAGAGCGGTTTCGCCTGTTATAAGAGAATCCTCAAGGCTTTCTTGGAGAACATTGCAAAGCCTTTCTCTCATTCTAAGTATTAGATTGTAGGTTGCCACCCATGCCATTTGTGCAATTATCTTACTTCGGACACTAGCAGTGTTTAGCCTATCAGCTAAGTGTACTTGTATATGTCGCGCTTCGTCTTTTAGGTAAACAGCGGCGGTTGCTTTATCGAAAATTCGTTCACATTCCTCAACGATCTTTTCAACTGCTTTTACAGGCATATACTCACAGAGAAAACTTCCGTAGCCTTCTTCGCTTGTGGCTCCGTATCTTGGTACAGGCTCGCCGCTGTCAGTTTCTAAAACATCGTGTAAAACTTTGGAAGGCTCACCTTGCTGGCAAAGCCTATCTAAAACATTATCAAGTATTGCGCGCGCAATGGCCTCTCTTGGTTCATTGTCCGACATTAAAAGCCTCTCTGTGGCTTCTCTGATTTAGATTCGGCTCGCCGGGTCGCATCAGAGAGTTGCGATCTGTCCTCACGTTGGCGGTAGCTATCCACAAAACGCAAGTAAGACGAGCCGAAATTGTAGAAGCTATGCTGGCGACTTCTCTTCCTTCAGCCGCTCATGTTTGCACTTGGCGACGCCTGTGCCGGTCACGCTCGGCTTGAAACCACTGCCGCCACAATCCGGGCACTGGCTCACATCAATTGTCGGCGACGGCTCAATGGGCGTGAGAAATGCCGCAATCAATTCATCGGCTTCGCCGGTGCGCCTGATCGTTGTCGCGTAGCCGCCCGGATTGTTTATTCCCTGCCCTGTTGATTGAAGATGCTTGGCATATCTCCGGCATTCCTCAATCGTGAATCTGGAACCCACACACACATCCGCCGTAGGCGCTTCCTCTGTGTTGTGTGTGTCTTTGTGTGTCTTTTCTTTATTGCTATCGTTTGCCGAAAGCCTTTCGTTTAACGATAGCCTTTCGTTTCGCACAAGCCATTCGGGAAGCGGTAGCCTATAAGTAATTCCTTGCTCTTTGTTTTTACCGAACGTTGCTGCCGCTTTAATCACAAGACCCTTCTTCGTCAGGCGCGCGACAGCTCCGTGCGTCGCTGTCGGCTTCAGGCCGGAACGCTCCGCGAGTTTAGGCAAACCTATTGTGCAGAAGCCCTTACCGAAGCCCCATGACAATCGAAAGAGTTGTTCGTAGACGACGCGCTCCGGCACGTCCAAGAGTTTGAACAGGGAATCGGTGAGAGCGTGCGGCCAGCGGCAATGGCCTTTGATCTCCGGCACGCTCGCCCATAAATCTACCTGTATCTCGCTTAGGCTTTCGTTTCGCGGTAGGCTATCGGCAGACAGAAGCCTTTCGTTTTGAAGGGCTAAAGGCGTGTCAGGCGAAAGGCTTTCGTTTAACGATAGGCTTGTGATTGAAGCGGATTCCGGTTCGTTCTCCGTCGCGCGCGCCACTGGCCGACGCCCGGTAAAGCGCTCGTACACGTCGGCGAATTCAACGGGGTCAGGCGCGTTACTGAGTTGAGCGGCGAGGTCGCCGTACTTGCGCTTCTTCTTCAAAGTCACTGACCAACTCCTTTGCGATTCTCATGTAATCAAGCGCGCCGGATGACGCGGAATCGTACTCAAAGATTGTCTGCCGCGCGGCGGCGGCTTCCGCAAGGCGCGTGTTCTTGTGGATCGGCGGTAAGCACTGCGTCTGGAATTTCTCTTTAAGTTGCTCGTAGATGTCCCGCGCGAGATTCGTGCGCTCTAAGAATGTCGGCAAACCGTATGGACGGATGGTGTGCCGCCCGTCCATGACCATCAAAAGCGTGTTCATCAAATGAACAACCGCATCGAAGGCTTCGCGCTTGCATTCGACGGGAATGATAACGATTTGCGAGGCCGCGAAAGCGTTGACGGTCGCCATGCCCAAGTTAGGAGGGCAGTCGAGCAAACAAACGTCATACGCGGCCTCCGGCAGCGTGTTGATGGCTTTGTTGAGGCGGTCATGGAAGTGCAGCACGCCTAAGAGTTCAATATCGAGATTGGCGGTTTGTAGGTTCGACGGCAGAAGATCGATATTGCTTTTTGTCTGGATGATGCACTGTGCGACTTCGACTTGCCGCACCAGCACGTCATAAACGGATTTGCCTTTTTCACCTACCGCGCCCGCCAGCCATTGTGAGGCATCAGATTGGGCATCGAGGTCTATCAGGAGAACTCGTTTACGATGATGCAAGCGCAGGGCAGCGGCGAGATTGATTGCTGTGGCCGTCTTGCCGACGCCGCCCTTTTGATTTGCGATGGCAATAGTTTTCACGGTTGCTGCTCCAAAGCCTGCTTAGTCTGATGATGCAAAAGGGAATTAACGTATAAACGTGATCGAGCACACGCCTGCCGCTGCTATCGCATCGAGTTCGTGATGATCGGATGTGAGCAACGTGCCACCGACGCGATTCGTCAACGTAATGGCACAAAAGTCAGCAATCGAAGCGCGGTGCTGTGCTTTCAGTTTGCCCGCCTCTGTCCAGAATCCTTCATCTAAATCGCCGCGCTCAATTACGTTCATCTGGCGAAGATCGCCTATCGCATCGGCTGCGGCCTGCGCGCCGCCCGCGCGGTGAAACTGATAAAAGACTTCGCATAGGTTCATGGCGTGAGCCATACATTGGTTCACCGGATCAACGAGCGCCGCCTCGACGACATCTGCGCCCGGCTCATTGTTGAGGTAAGCGATCATCGCGCACGCATCGAGAACGTAGATCACAGGCGGCGGCTCCGCCCGCTGTGATGGTCTTCCAGCGCAATCTCTTCTGCCTTCTGTGCCGCGAAATCATCGCTCGAAATGTTAAGGTGCTCGTACTTGCCCCGAATAGTGCGAGAAAGGGCAATGCGGCGCGCCTGCTCGGAATCGCGCGTCTCGTCATTTAGCAGTTCTCGCAATTGGCGCTTTTCATCGGGCGGCAGCTTCTGAACCTCTTCAATGATTTTGTCTAACGTGCTGCTCATTTCTTATTGCCTTTCTTATGCTGCGCTGTGCGACATGGAAGCATTGCCCATTGGCTCCATACCGGATGGTTAGAGGTGATTGCCTAATCCTTCCGTGTAATCGTTTCGTGCAGGTGGCCTACTGGAATTCCTAGCAACGTGATCTTGCCCACATTATCGATGGTCTTTCCATCAGGCATCAGCTTAAGTGTTTGGTGCATGATCAAAGGCCCCTTGACTCGATACTCCAGTCGCAAACGAGAGCCATTCGTAAGCCCGCTTACAGGCCCTGCAGCATCACTCAGTGTGGCCGTGTAATGATTTTGACGGATGGTCTTGAGTATCCATGATCGCTTTTGGCTCGGTTGGCCTTGAAAAGTGACGTTTTGATCGAGGCGGAAAGTGCCGTCAGCCTGGTCGTATCCGTGACTCTCAACGTGGAAAAGACGCTGCTTGCCTAAAAACAGCCTGAGCTTGCCATTTCCCTCGCTATGACCGCTGAACCCATTGTGCGGAGTGAATTCTAACGATCCCTCTTCCGCCCGCGATGAACCGCTTACGACTGAAATGCATAGAACAAGAATCAGTAGCGCTGAAATTTTCATAATCACCTCTAACCGATAGTTTAAGGGACTCATTTCTTGCTGCCTTTCTTCACCGCCTTCTTGCGAATAGTTCCCACTTTTTTATCGCTCCGGGTATCCCTGCCATCAGGATTCCTGACCGTGCCGGGCGGAAGGCCATGCTTCTTTTCCAGAGTACCGACGGTCATATCACTTCGGTCTTTATGTGGCTTCTTGGTTGCCATCTGTATTGTCTCCTTTAGGTAGTCAATACTTTTTAGTTCGATCACACGTTACTGCCTTCGTTGTATGCGGCAACGTATCGTTCGACATTGCCCGCGCTCGGTGTCACGCCGCGCCGTCGCGCCGCTTCGAGTAATTGTTCGCATCGCTCGACGTTCACTGTTGGCGCGCCCGTGATGAGTCCATAGGCTTCTGCGCTCTGGATATGAAGCAGAGCATCGGCAGCATCGACAGCCGTTTGCCATTCCTCCGGCGTCTTCGGTTCGGCGGGCGGCGAGATGGTCGCTGTTATCTTTCCTCTGTTCGCTTTCATCGCATCACATCAAGATTGAAAGGCTGTTCTTTGGCGATCAAATCGCTTCGATAGTCTTTATGGCTGGCAATCGCGCAGGTGTATTCGGATATTGTCTTGGGCGCGCCCAATCGCTCCCATTCGTTGCAGCATGAATTGCAAACAACCATCCCATCGTTAAAAGGAATGTATGCCATTCGAGTTGAACGCCTGCCGCAGTTTTCGCAAGGTCTATCGGGCGTGCTCATTTCTTGCTGCCTTTTTGCGTCTAAAATTCGACATGGGTTACTTTGACAGCGGCTTTGCCTTGCCAGCCCGATGGCGGCTTGACAGAAATGCTGAACTGCTTGCGCTCACCGGCTTGGCTTGGAACCAAAGCAGGCGGTAGATCATCTGTTTGCTCGGCAACCGACTTGCCCTTATCGTCGAGCAGAGAAGTTGTCAACTCAACCTTTCGCAACAGCTTACCGCTGGAATTCTTTATCTCCCCTAAGACGTACCAACCTCGCCCGTTCATAACGAACTGAGACTCGAGGTTTCTGACCTCGACCGGGTCTTGGGAAGAGAGCGCGCTTGAAGCGTTAGATTGAGCGCCGGATTCGATGATGGGTTGCGCGACAGGCACTTCATGTTTAGGAACCACCATTCCTACAAACTTATCGTTAGCTGCTACGGACGCTTTCTGTTGGGCGGGCGGCACGGCTACAGGCTCGATTATCGGCGATGCCGCAGCCGTGTTGTCTGTCGCCACAGGCGCGCCCGTCGTGTTGCTGCTGGCAGTGTCAGACTGAGGTGAAGCAGGCGTCACCGGTTGGTCTGACTTGCAACCGGCAAGCACGATTAAGCATAAACCGATAATGATGATTGCTGTGTTGTTGTATCTACTCACTTCTTACCTTTCTTCTTCGTAGAAGCGCCGTTATTGGCCTTTGCGGGCTGTGTGGCTGCTTTGTTTGTGCTTTGCTTCTTTCCTGCACTGGCATTAATAATCAAACCCAAGTCCTGCGCACGTTTCTTGAACTTTTCGGTCGCTTTGTCGTCAATCATTTCTTACCCCTCTTCTTCGCCTTCGCTGCTGCCGTGAGAGCCGCAAGGCTTCCGCTTGCGGGCTGTGTGGCCGCTTGTTTGGCTGTGGACACCTTACCGGGCGGCCTGCCTATTGGACGATCCTTGACGCTTTCAAGGTCAGACTCATGGATAACTAAATCACGCCCGAACTTTTCGGCGGGCAACTGTCTAGCTAAGACAAGCTGCCGCACACGGGCGGCTGTAATTCCTAACCTCTCGGCGGCTTCTTTAGTTGTAAATGTTTGACTCATGGGCGTGAACTGTAACGCAAGAAAAAGATTTACGCAAGAGAAAATA
>JAABUW010004089.1_pt1 | contig 20077 bp, 17 predicted proteins | sample 5560081 | NCBI WGS metagenome assembly JAABUW01 (sample SAMN10711882, study PRJNA513363) | rock metagenome | isolation source: Antarctica rocks | place: Antarctica: Victoria Land, Knobhead sud
CAGTCAATGAGTCGGAGAAGAAGCTGGTGGGGTCCGGGTATCGAGTGCTCGACAAGGACGTCACGAGCCCCCAGCCGTTCCTGGACCTCACCAACAAGCTGGTGATCCAGCTCGCCAAGGGGTAGTCTGGACGTTGGTGTCTCTTTTCCTTGACGTGATCTCTCCGCTTAGCGAACGGCGCTTGTGAGCAACGGGGCGTATGTGCGGAGGCGTTGTGATTGGCTTTTATGGCTAATGATGTCAACGGCCATATGGAATTGAGGATACGAAAGGAAAAAGGGATTAAAATCCGTGTAATTAGTTTGGCTAAATAGGCTTCAAACCAGATGTATTCCCTGGCTTAACATGTGATCATTCATGCACTGTGATTGCAGAATATCTGACTGATTAACTGACTACGAGAAGGTCCACGACCGTTCCTAGATCTTACTAACAAGTTGATGATTCAACTTGCCAAGGGCTGATTCGAACATTCCGATCTCCTCACCTCTTGACAATCCATTGATATACATATCGATATGGCGCAGGGTGGAATAAGAAAGCATGTCATCTCAGCTTTCTGTGCTTTGTTTGCTCTTATAATTTATAACTTGAATGAGTGACTGTGTGAATACGAAACGATAACAATCTATGAATTGAATTGTTTTAAAAAGAAGAGATTCTGACAGTCGGGGTAATGTAACTGACTTGCTATCTATGTAGATAGACTTCTTCTACTGTAATCAGAAGATGCATATGTGACTTGAATTCCAACTCATGAATGTTTTCTCTTAATCAAATCCATCAACAAGCATTGTTTAAAAAGCCGACCCATATGAACGATCTACCTAACCACCTCACCTCCCACTAATCCCTCAACCTAAACAAACGACGAGCGTATCCCGGCAAACCCCCCCAAAAAACTCCAAGCGTATATATATCCTAGAGCTTCGAGATGACTTTCAATAGTTTCAGGGGATATGGACATGTGGGCACCTTCCCATCCCATCCCATCCCTCTTCCCCAACGCAGAAAAAGAAAAAATCCATAGCCGAAAAACGCCTCGATCCCCCCCGCGTTTCCTATGGAGATTTTAGCATTGGAGGGAGCAAGCGGTTGGATGCTTTGTTTTGTTTTGTTTTGGGTTGGGTTGGGTTGGGTTGAGGGGGGGTTGTTAAAGAGGGAGAGGGGGAGAGGTTGCTGCTGCTCTTCCTTGCCAAATGTTTCTACCAGAACACGTTCTTTCCTTGGTTGTCATTCTACCAGAAAACCGTTTGAGTGAATCATTGAATCGAGTTTCGATTATTACAAAAATCTACCTCTCTCGCCGACAGAAGCTAAATGAAAAAAATTCCGTCTTCTATCAATCTTCGGCTCTTAGAACCCTTAACACCATCGCTAATGCCAACGAAAGGAAATGTGGTATCTAGTGTCTCTTCGCAAGAACAAAAGCAGGAAAGAAAGCTTGGCATGTCTGTACCCTTCCCGTTTCCTACTCATCCACTGCAGGAAAATTACATATCCCAACCACACCACCACCTCCTTACACTCCCCCCAACGTCATCCCATGCGTCGGCAAACTCCGACCATGCTCCATTTTCTCAGGACTTGTCTCATCAGTCACGATATGTTCCTCCAAATAGATCGGCCCAGTATTCTCTGGCATCGGTGTTTCAGGGGCGAAATCTTCGGCAACAACACCCTTTGACTGCAGCTTTCTGTCGGTAGCTGTGTGAGTGGTTGAGCGACCGTTGGCTGAAGGTGGTGCTTGCGCATTCTTTTGGTTATCATAGGCAACGGCTCGAGCGTAGTTCACCTCCTTCCTAGCCTTCCTCTCCTGTTTGGCTGCGGTTTGCGAGGAGACCCCATTCTCCACGACACCGTCGGCTTGCCCTGCGGCGTCCGCTTCTGGAGAGTAGCCGTTGCCACGGGCCTTTTCATCATGATAAATTCCCTTCCGCTCGCCGTCCCACTTCCTCAACGCCTTCTGCGCCTTCCCTACACTTTCGAATCCACCTTGTTTTTTGAGCCGTCGGCTCTCTCTAGCTAGAGCTATCCTTCCAACTAGACCTTCCTTCTTCGTCTCATCAAACTCTTTCTTGATCTCCAGAATAGCTAACCATGCCGCATCCATCCTCTCCCTCACCACCTTCCCCTCTTTCTCGTCGAGTGCACGCACATCTTTACCACCTTGAATAGTTCTCGCCTTGCTAATGAATGCTGTCGGCTGCTTCCCTTTTATCAGCTCCTTATGCACGCCCTTCATTGTATACCCAACTGGTCCAATAATCGCCGCCAGATCTTTTAGCACAAACCCACCGATACCCTTGCCGACACCTTTAACGAAGCCGACAGCGCCACCCTCTTTCGCGCCGCGATATGGTTGCGAGACGAGGCCTGTAACGCCGTCGTAGATGCCAAAGGCGAATTCCTCGCCGGCGGCGCGGAGTCCGGAGCGGTAGCCTGAGATACGGGTGGGGCGACGAACGGTGGAGTCACCGTAGAGACGTGGGGCGTTGTGGAAGCCTTGAGCGATGGCTAGAGCAAGGTCCATGGGTGCTGTGGATGGCAATTAGCTCAACGGGCCAGGTATGAAAGTATTGTAGTAAAAAGAGCACACCTTTAGCGAGAGCCTGGCCGCTCTTGGCCAGTCCATGACCAGTATCCTCAGCAAGATCCTGCGCTATGTTCTCTTGTGGCCCATCCGCTCCCACAGAAACATTGTCCTCGTTCTCTTCACCGTCGACCGCATGCTCTGGTAGTTGATTTGTAGTACCATTGGGTAGAGCTCCACCCCTTCCAGCTTCTTTCTGCACACCTTCAGACATACCTCCCATTAATTCACCACCAGCGGGAGCCTTAACATATCCATTACTTTCTTTAGGTCCATTGTGAGCTAGCGATCGGTTTACCTGACTACTCTTTCTCCGATGTTTTTTCTTCTGTTCATTCCTTTCTCTTCTCTTAAGTGTCTTTGCCCACCTCGCAGGCATGCTACCAACACCCTTGAACACGCCAACAGCAGAACTAGCAATGGCAGCGCCTCCGCCTGTCAAGGGCTCGCCTGGTCCTCCGAAGTCGTTCCAATCACAGTTTCGCACTAGTCTCAGATCATGCCACTTCATCTTTTTCTGCTCAACTAGTAGTTCAGCAGCGAGTACTGAGAGCTTGAGATCGTACTTTTTGAGCGACCATACTGCAACACGGTCATGGAGAACGGAGCAGCGCATAGAAGTGGGACCTCGCAATGGTAAGTGCTGGTGAAAAGACGCAACAGCATTCTTAGCTCCATCACCCTCCACTTCGATATCGTGCGCAAGTTCTTGGGCGTGCTTTTTGGCCTCCGGAGTCAGGCATTGTCTAATGCCTTCCGCAAGTGCATCAGCAGTGAGCTTCTTGTACGGTACAGCCTTGTGAGCACCTGCCCCTGCTTTTGCTACCATGGCACCCCAGAAAGGCTGATCGCCAAAGAACGGAACGATCATGGTAGGCTTGCCACACTTCAGACCAATAGCTGCTGTACCGGCACCGCCGTGATGAACCACTGCACTGACGCGGTGAAACAACCAGTCGTGCGGGGTGTTTTCCAGCATGTAGATATTCTTTGGAGTGTTTCCTTCGTCACCTAAACCTCCCCATCCCTTGCTGACCAGTGCTCTGACACCAGCCTTCTCGACAGCTTTGAATATCAGGGACGTGAACTTATCAGGATCGTCCACGACAATGCTCCCAAAGCCGATATAGACAGGAGGTTCTCCCTCCTCCAGGAATTTTGTCAAGCTCTCGGGTGGTTCGAAGGAAGACGCGAGGTCAAGGAATACGAACCCTGCAATGTCTATCTCAGGACCCCAATCTGCCGGCTTAGGGATCAAGCCAGGGGACCAGAGATATGAATAAGGCACCTTCAGCCGAAAAAGCTGGCCAGGTGCCCAGAGTGTGGACACAGGCTCTAGTCCTAGGGTCTTGACCCGAAAGTGATTCACCAAGTCCCCAAGCCCTTGCCATATCCTGATTTTGTCAGTGTCAGTCTCAACGAGGATTATGCTTGACTCACATCATCTCGACCAGCGGATATGACATGAAATTAACGTAATTGGTATCAACATTGCCACTCTTAATGTTCGCCAAAGGATGCGGAAATGCCTGCGTGGGGGTATAAGGAAAAGTAAACATTAGATGAAGCGGTATCCCAAGTCGTTCAGCGCAATGGATGTGAGCGAGACAAGAGGGATTCGCAATGATAGCGTCGGCCACGAATGGACGATTTTGTTCCATCATGCGTAGGTTTGACGCATCACCCTCTGCATCTGTAGCATTGATACAAGCTCGCCAGAACCCATCAAACATTTCGACAAAGGCGTCGCGTCTCCGGCCTATTTCCCCAGCTCTGACTGTAGATATTGAAGGCACGAGACCGGGATTTTTGACCATGAAAGCCATCAATTCTGAGGGATCACCTCCCACAGAAAAAAACTCCAGGTCTGTGTCATGCTCGACAAAATTTTTGAAAGCCGGGTGCGATGCTATCCTAACTCGATGCCCATGCTCCTCCTGGAGCACTTTGCCAATCTTCAGGAAGGGCTGAATATCCCCCCGGCTTCCAAGAACCATGATGACGATATTCAGTTTAGGTGTTGGCGCGGCCTCGATGGACGTAGCAGTCGACAAAGCGGACAGTCTTGTCGCAAAGTTTGGTCGGCGAGTAGCGTCTTCTTCGTGGAGCGGTGAAAGCGGCTGCTCCTGGTCTTCTTTATGGCCGCCAGGGTAGAAGTGGTTCTTCAAGGTAGCACCAAGTGCCTTCGCAAGATATCCTCGGTTCGCTGTCTCGTTGACGCTGATATTCAATCGTCCATCTTTTTTCGACACCTTGCCTTTTGTCTTGAAATTTTCATTCCCCACCTTGAACCTCGAATACTGTTCGTCACCGTCCCTTCGTTTCTTCATGCTATCGCTTCCGGCTCTGCCCCTCGTCGACCTTCTAGCCGTATAAGCAGGTCGCCCTTTGGCTACTTCCTCGTCTTCCGAGGACGACGATGAACTAGACGAAGAAGAATCCGATTGCCAAGAGGCATTCTGTAGAGCAGTGCGTACATTCCCGGTCCTGCCCCTTCTCATGCCCAAAAGTGACCCTCTCTGCGCTGGCACAGGCCTTTCTGTCATGAATTTGTTATTTGCCAATGCTGGCCGTGGCCTTGACGCGATCCTCCCAAGCTCCTCCGGAGCCGAGCCATTTGCCTGAGACGCTCGGGCGCTGGTTGCAGTGGGTTTTTCATTTGTGGATGTAACTCCGTTGGTAGCAGGGTTTGACAGAGCGCCAGCAGAGATGCTGTTGCTCTTGGGTGGAAAAGGGAACTCTAGCGGAGGTGGAATTGGTAGAATGTTCGTGCCCCCTTCTTCGGAGTTCCTCTCCATGATTGGGACAGTGGAGCCGGGCTCCCTTCAAGTTCTGTGTGCTGGTGATAGTTGTAGTATCATTGACAGAGGTTGTGGCGAAACGAATTGAGGAAAGTTTGACGTGTTCAGTTGCTAAAACTGTCGCACAATTTTAGTGTAGGGATGTGAGCCCGCACATAGACGCGTGAAATGGGAAAGGGCGAAGGGTTTTTACTACACGGGCGACAAGGAGGTGGAGGGGAGGTGGATCATCGATGTCGCTGGCGGAGGTGATGTGAATTAATTATTATTGATTAAGTAGAGTATGACGGAGGGGAAATGCGCTCGTGGACCTCTCCGCAGAGGCCAATGGAGTCTCAGAGAGCCATAGTGAGTGCATGGATGAAGTCACTTCTGCAGACATGGCAATCAAAAAAACCCGCATGTTTCGGGACCGGGTAGAACCGACATCATAGCGAGAAACGGCCAAGCTAAGAAAAGCTTAGCATTGCCCCTTTTGCTGTTTTGGATACAGTGCAAAAACGAAGCCCTACAAACAATTAAGCCAATACATTAGTGTTCTGGGTAAATTACAGTTCGATTAAACGAAAATGAAAAATCGTTTGTTTTATTGTTTCACACTAGAGTATTCGCTTAATCATCGAGTTCAGTAATAGAAAAGCATCAGAATCAATATCATATATATTCAATGAGCTTACGGCAATCAACACATACATTGTATAAGCGGCAGATTAATACCGAATCGTAGAATTTGCTTCAAACAGACATTTCTGCAATCAGAAAATAAATGATGTTGAGTGTCGTTGAACAGTGCGCTTAACGAACCTGTTAAACCGAGCCTCGAACACAGTCGGATTTAAAACAGTTGGCTTGAGACGTTTCCGAATCATTCCTTTTTGTGTACGTATCGTTCAATTTCTACATGTATTGCATTTAGATGTTTATCGATTTCAAGCTACGTTACGGAATACTAGAAACGAATGACCTGCTTTTTAGAAAATGTCAAGTTGGCATTCGATTAGCTGAATCGTTTAATTACGATTTAATGGTTTGGCGGTAGGCTCGTAAGGTAAAGCACAGTAACCCTGTGGTAAGTGTGGCATGCACTTTTCCTCAGGTAATACTGTAATTCTCATATATCTTTTCAGGATTCAAATCTACGAAACACGTAGGGGGGCTTTGCTCCGTTCAAGATGAAAAGGGTTTCAGTAATCACCCATCAACAACCATCCCTCAACTCAAATAGTCCCGCAGCCCTTAACTTCTCGATATCCCCTCCCGCCTCCTGCACCACCTTCTCCGCCGCCAAACTCATCTTCCTCCTCTTCTCACTCGCTTCCTGTTCTCGCCGCGCCTTCGTCTTGGAACTCCCACTCGGTGCCACGCTGTTGACAATCTTTTCCCGATCTCTAGGCGTGTAGTTGACGAACACGCTGCTCGCCGACTTCGCCGACTTGAGCGTCCCTACTGAGGACTTCCTTCGACTATGCTTCGGTCGACGGCGGCTTCTAGAGGGGCTCACTGGCGACGGCGAGCGCGAGGATGAAGGCGAGGACGGGCTTTGAGGCCGGAACTGGTTGACGCCAGGAGACAAGATAGGAGAGTGCACATCGAAGCCTGTCGCTGTTGGCGAGACGAGATAGTTGTCTGAGGGATCCTCACTGATGAACTGGCAGTACTGATCCTCTTGCATCATCAAGCCTTGCGAGAAATCTTGGCTTGCAGGTGCGAGAGTAGGCGCCGATTGCGCGGCGATGGAGGTCTCATCGTAAGGTCTTGCAGAGTCTGGCAGATTTTCGAACCATGATGGCTGAATCTGGCCCGGGGATACAGTGTAATCGAAGTTTTCAGGGATGGTTTCCACCTGAGTCCACGATGATGCCGGTCGAAGTTGAGGCAATGCCGATTGAGACTTTGCCTTGTTTCTCCTAAGATCTCTATGCTGGCCTTGATTGGATACGTGATGTGATGCCATCCTGGTGTGATGCCTTGTTCTTGTCTCCGGACGTTGGAAGGCAACAGGTGAGGGAAGAGGGCTAAAGCCTGCTATTTGCGCCGAGGCATATTGCTGCCCAGAGCTTGGCTCCGCATAATTCTCATTCAGTAAAAAGTTATTTCCGTTTTGCGCAATAGTCTCGCCAGAGAATTTGTGGCTTAGAGTCTGAGTGTCCGTGTTTGGCTCATCCTGGTATAGACCTTCTGGCAGGGGAGGGGAAATCGGAGCGTTACTTCCCGGAGTTTGGAGGCTGATGTGCTCGAAGCGTTGGGTCCATTCCGAATCTAAGGGCATCTCCTGTCGGTAATAGTAAGAAGGGTGTATCATCTTGGATGGGTCGCCCGCAACGTTGCAAGGGCTTTTTGAGATTCGGTGGTTTCGATCACGCAGCGTTTCAGGGGGCGTGGCGTTGAATCTGGGCTTTCTCCGTAGAGGGAAAGCTGGCGTTGCTGCAGGGGCTGATAATGGTGGTATATGAGCCTTAGACGAGGGAGGTAGTTTGCCTTCAAGGTTGAGAAGCTCGAGCCCTGAAATTACCGGCTTCTGTCTTTCGGTACGTGCAGCCCTTCTGTAGCTTTGCGGCTGGGAGCTTCCGCTCGTCTGCGAGAGCAGGCTGTTGGCTTCTGGACGATGTTGTGCCCGCTTAGCGTTTGTATACGCGATGTCGGAGAAGGTGTTGTTGTAGCTTTCACTTGATGCTGTATCTTCGTCCGTTGGGAAATCGATTGACCCAAAAGGGTTGGCGTCGCTGGCATTGTTGCCCGACTCTGCAGAGTCGTGGTTGGTGAATTGGTTAAAGAAATCGTCCAAAGGATCGTCGAGGATTTGCGCCCCGTAATCGAATCCTTTGTTTTCCGATTGATACGGAAAATCAGCTGGATTGAATGACAACATGGTGAACGTCCGCATGCGTCAAGTTGAACCTCTCCCAATTGTACTCGTACCAAACGATCCAGAAAAGTTCGGCTGCTGAAGTCAAGCAAAGAACAAGACTGCAAATCGATAGTGGTACGGATAATCACTAATCGTGATAGAGAAGGTATTGATATGCGATGACTGAAAAAGAAATGAACAAATAGGGGGAGTATGCGCAGGTTATCTAAGGGGACCAGCCTCCCCAGATTTGTATTGGTTTGCATTCCATGGTACCTACTTCAACACAACAAGGCGTCAACTGAGCCCTATCAAGCTGCTTCTTATTGGCCACGTTTGACGATACAATGGGAACTGCAAGCGGAGCAACGGCTAACGTTGAATGGGAATGTGAGACACGTGGTCCAACATTCCGAGCATTGTCAGGAAATTTGGAACATTCCAGTCCCCCAATATTATCTTGTTAGCGAATGGGGAACCTTTGGTCAAAGCTTCTCAAATCGTGGGGTCTTCTTCTGGATTCCTGCGTTTATTGCCATCGTGAGATCAGATGTTTGTATCGCAGAACTGTTCCAGACACTCGTGTAACGTAGACCTGAGCGTCAGTCAGCTCCCATAGCAACCTTGCCGCCCTTTCCCTCACGGCCAATCTAGGAAACTCACCATCCTGCACAGTCCTGTCCTTACTCCAATTAAGCAGCTCCTTCGTACTCTGGACAGCGACCGGGCTCTTTTCAGCGACCGTTGTCCCCCATTTAAGTCCCTGTTTTATCGCATCCTCTTTCCCTCCACCAACCCAGCTAACAAAGCCCACCTTCGCCGCCTCTTCAGCTCCAAATACTCTTGCACTTAGACACACATCCTTGACCCAGCTTCCATTGCCCACGATCTTGGGTAACCGTGTCAGAGTCCCTATATCAGCGGCGATTCCGACATCGACTTCTTTGACGGAGAATTTAGTATCAACGGCGCATATGCGTAGATCAGCGCAGCATGCTATATCGATTCCAAGCCCAAAGCAAAATCCGTGCATAATTGCCACTACTGGTTTCTCGCATTTTTCGATGGATGATATACATGCTTGAAACTCATTGACATGCCTCCGTATGCGTGTGGCCGCGCGGGCACCGTCAGGAGGTGTAGAGGAACTGGCAGCATTCTGGGATTCGCGCGTAAGAGGTGTAGATTGGGAACGAATATCTATGCCTGCGGTGAAACCTTTCGGACCCGCGCCGGACAAGAGGATTGTACGGGTTGAAGAGTCATGGGAGAGGTGGTCGAAGACGGTGCGGAGTTCGAGCCACATGCTTGGGCGGGGGAATAAGGTTAGCTGGGTATGTAGAGTAATATGGATGAGTGCTTACGGCTCTACGAAAGCGTTTAACTTGTCTGGGCGGTTGATTTCGACATGGGCAACGAATGGTTCGGGATAGGTCACGTTGAAGTATTTGTAAGTGGGGACGGTGGATTGAGCCATGGTGAAGGAAGATTGAAGGAGACTTGGGGGTGGAGGGTCGGTCTATGGCTTTGAATTGAGGTAGCAAAAGAAAGAAGATCGTATGGGGATGGGAATGATTGAGAGTACAGGTCAGTACAGCTAGAAGGGAGATGGGAGTAGACGGGACAGGAAAACCTTCAAGTTCGAGTGGTGTACCTCGGCCCAGTAGGAAAAGCCAGCTATAGTACGCTAAGATAACAGCTCTGTTATCTCACCGCAGCGTCATTGTTGACAAACGCAAAATCCGGTTCTTTCACATTCAAGCAAACGCCAGCAATTGCCTATATTTCTACAGTCTCAATTGCTGAGCGCTGCTTCATCTTCTATTTCCTGACCTTACCACCGTCCGTCTAAACACCTGACCTCTACCCCCCCCTTCAAACCCCCACGCACCACCCAGCTCCTGATACGCGACAAACCCCCCCAATCGAGCCTAACATGTCCGACACCACCGACACATCCGGCCTCGGCCCCTGGCTCATTGGCGTAATCATCTTCACAACCCTCGTGTCCATTGGCGCGGGGATATTCTTCTCCGGCGCGGGCGACGACATGGGGCAGTGGATGTTTGAGAAGTTCTTCAAGGCGAAGGCGAAGGCGGAGGAGAAGGCGTTGGAACATGTCGGGGAGGAGAAGGCGAGGGGGTTTTTGTGAGTGGGGTTTTAAGATTGTGATATCATGCAAGTAGAAGAATGGGAGCTAACTGGGATGATTCACAACATAGGAAGGATCAATTGAAGAAGAACCCGGTCATGTCCAATGACGAATTGAATGAGATTTCAGGAGGATTAGGAGACGAAGCGGCAAAGGAGTTTGGCGGGAAACTCAGCAAGGCTTTCGATTGAGGCCTGGGGAAAGAGAACAAAAGGGACGATATATCATACGACGTAGTGAACGATAGTCTGGAGAGCAGACGACGGAAGTGGAATGATCTGACATTGGGAGAAAGCTTTAGCCATGCCAACCTAGCCTAAGTAGCAGATCGGAAGGGAGCATAAGTCATCACCAAAGATGAAATAAGTTGGGTCAAAAAGTTGCCATTGCTGGAAGTCCGAATTATTTTTCCCTTTTGGTAAACGCCAAACAACCCTCCCTTGCATAATCGGACGCCTTCCTTTCAAATGGGTCGGTTGCCCGAAAATGCCTCGCTATGCTATCCCTATCGCCTTTGAGAAGAGAAATAAAAGTCCCACACCCTAATAGTCGATTCAACATTCAAATACCCAAGCATAACAAGCCCATCGTGACCGAATATCCTCATGTATCCCGAACCATCAAACCAGAGCACTGGGTCAGTTGATCCGTACCGTGTGCCTTCTTTCTCTTCTATCGGTGTTTAACCCGGCCCTCAATTGCTTATGTCTGTACCAGTGTCTGTACCAGTTTCTGTACCAATCACTTGGATTGGGTGCGGGCGAAAGGTAGGTTCAAGGACCTGGCGTTGCCAACAATAACACGAGCTGGAAGTGCATGTTCATCGTAATTTGGTGGCTTCTGGCCTTCGCCTGACAAGTCTTGTAGTGGTATTGCCGGCCCGGCCCCTGGCTCGGTATGTGTAGCATCAGGGTGAACCGCAGCCTCAGGTGGTGAGGGCATATATGGTGGTGGTGCTTGCCCTCTCTCATCGAGTCCCTCCTCTGGTGCCGGCTCCCGCGAAGACCTAAACCTTCCGGTTACCCAGCGTCTGCTTCCGGGCATACCCTCGAGGTCTCTTGCCAAGGCAGATTGCCCATGGTATCGTGATCGTGCCATCTTTTTTCGATTCCGACGAACGAGTGACCACCACACTAGACCCACGATAAAGACAACGGCGGCGAGGAGGAGGAAGTAGTAGTCCAGGACGCCGCTGTTGCTTTGTTGGTTGTTGTTGTTGCTGTCAAAAATCGCAGCAGGATCTGTTGCCGGAGGCATGGTTGTAGAAGATGAGGAGGTTGCGGAGGTTGCACTGGTATCTGGATCGATCGGTAAAGGAGATATAGAGCTCCTGGGTCGGCTGGTGGGTGTGGCTAGCATGTCAGACGTGACCTGTGCGGTGATTGGTCCGGCCCATAAGAGAAGCAGTAGTAGGAGGAATGTCAAGTAGCAGCATTGTTGATACAGTCGTCTCATTGTGGATTTATGAGAGACGATGTTACAGGGGCGAGTAAGTGAGTGTTCGCGGAGTTAGAAAGTACCTCATCAAGGGATCAACGCTGAACCGAGGAAGCCGCTTCGTTGGGGGGAGAACCACATACACAAAGACAGGAGCGAAGAATTAGATCACTTGATCCGTGAAAGAGAGGATAGCATGATACTGAAGTGGTATGACTGATCAATGTGCTGGTACGAAACAAAGTGTCGGAAGTTGGCGGAATTACGTCTGTAAGAAGCTGTTTGTTTTGAACCAATTTTAAAGGCGATCATTCACAGAACGAGGTTGCGGAAGGCGCTTGATCAGCAACAGGGATCTCGAAAGCGCTTTCCCATTTGGGCCGTTGCATCTAAGGCAGCTCACCCAAGCCCGCGTACAATCCAACAATTCAACGACCATGCCCAAAGCCGTCAAAGGTTTGCCTATCTCTCAATCCAATTCTCCAATCCACTCCCACCGCCCACGACCACAACTCACTAACCCCCCTCACAGGCGTCCTCGTCGAATGCGACCCCTCGATAAAAGCCATAATCCTCAAAATCGACCAGGACAAACACGACTACATTGTCGAGGACCTTGATGACCAGTCATTGGTGATCAAGGAGAGCCAGCTGCCGAATCTGAAGGCGAGGTTGGAGGAGGTATGGTTGTTCCTTCTCGTCTAGCTGTGGGGGCGTTGGATGCAGGGGGCTAATGAGGCGTGGTTAGGAACTTGCGAATACCCAGCAGATGCCCGAGGATAGCCAGTCTGATTGAGGGTGAAGGTTTCCAAGAGGTGGGACGGGGTTAGGACCTCGAAGGTCATATGGAGTCAATGAGAGCTCAGCTGAGACGGTGGGTCTTTGAGATGTCTCGGAAAGGACATGGCAGCAGCGTGGAATGAGGCTGCTAGAAACATAGCACCGGCTTATAAAAGCACCATGGAGATAGAGAAGCGTATAGACGAGTGTCGGACGACTTCAAGCAGCCATTGCAGACTTCTCGCTCATCGCCCGTTGAGTCCGAGAAGTCTCCTGCCCAGAGGGCATATATGGCAAGACGCAAGCGGCGTTCATCTATAAAATTAAATTTACCTTACAGGAAATATCCTACGATCTAAGAACCATAAAGTATCGGAACACGCGCAACAGATCCAGTTTGTATTCCCTATCCATAAAGTGGCAGTCACCCTCATTCCCTAAAAACGAGCAACACACTCAATACAGTGCCTTCTCCCACATCAGAAATCTACGACGCCCTCATTCTTGGCGCCGGCCCCTCTGCCGCTCTCGGTCTCGCCCGCGTCCACCGCTCAGCCCTAGTCCTGTCCCACAACTCCTTCTGCAACAACGGCGGTCGTCGCCATGCTTAATGGACAAGCCACGCACCGAAGTCGTTGGACGAGACAAGATAGTAGAGGAACTTGGCGTAGAGGTAACCCACGACGCAACAAGCACCAACTTGTAAAGGAGTGACCCATTCGGTGAGAGCAACATCAAAGGGGTTTTCGTTGCTGGTGATGCCAAGGCAGTACTAAAGCAAGTGGCTCCTGCGACAACCATAGGTGTTGCCGTAGCCGTAGGTATATCGTTTCACCTGTAGTTCGGAGGGAGATGAGCGGGTCCTGGCGAATGTCAAGAAAGTCGGTCAATAAAGATCATCTTGGAGGTGGAGGACTCGGTAGGTGATGTAGTTGAGGTATAATTGCAATCTGAAATTTGATGCGAAAATTCAGCAGATAATTATATAGCCAATACATAGAAGAACATTCCGATATTTCATTTTAGTAGCCTCACAAAGATATACAGAACAATAGACAGATATATGGATACTTTTCAATTATATCATGCATTAATTGGGCAGACCCATTTCAACTTGGTTATAATCCACCTACAGAATTCCCAGACAAATGTTTTGTTTGGTGACGATGATGATGATGATAATAACCTCTTAGAACGGAGATATCTAAGACGGCCAGTCGCAGGAAAGAAGAGATGGGTTGTGCGGCAGACGGACAATCTTAAGATAGATTCAAGAAGTCGTCTGAGAGCTTCAATGCCTCAATCGATCTTCTCAAACTGTTAATCACTCGCAAGCACCCACGCTCTCCTTTGTCTTCATCAGTAGCGCAAACCGGGGTGTAGCTTGTTACGTTGTGTGGATAGGGTGTATTGTGCCAGGCATGTTGCCGTTCCTCCAGTTCGTCAATGAGACTATTCAAGCTCCCATCATCGGCTCTGATACCAAGGACTTGTTGTCTTATCGCCTTTCTGGCTGTCATACGCCATTCGATAGCACTAAGCTCAATGTTGAATCCCAAAGGACAATCAGGGGTGCCGGTATGGAGATGCACCAACGCTGGATTCAAGTCACCCATCCTGAATAATATTGATTCTCCACTAGCGGACTTCTCATCGATGTGGTGAAGTAGCTTAGCATACTCCATGATGACTAGAGGTAACAAGGTGCCCAGGAGTGAAATGTTCTGAAACGCAGAATTGAAAGCTTTGGGACAAATCCGACAGCGAAGTACATCACGAGCAGTGTTTGTTGCAATTTTAAGGTTTCCACTCGTCAGAGGGAACGATGGAGGTGGTAGCGATTGAAACGAGGAAAGGGTCAGATAGAGATTCGCCAGACATGCACAGCTAGGGCCATTCGGCGGAGAAGCTTCGCTGGACGTTACTTGAGTCGACGTAGCTTCATCAGCGGACGTCACAAGACCGGGCATGCTCGTTTGTAACGTGTCGATTGGCATAGAAAGATGCAACGGGACCACGCCATCTGCGTTGAAATACGGATCCGACTCCTCAGCAAGGTCCCAATCGCTCAAGTCAAACACCGGCCTAGGATCCAGTTGAGATGGATCCCACGAGAGCGCGACTTTGTCCAGCCCAGAGTCTTCAATTGGTGTAGAAGCCAGTATATTACCTGACCTTGAAGGTTGTATCACGGTAGACGTGCCATCGTCTCTCGGCACCGCTGGACTACCGCTTAGCTGTTCATGTTCGACTTCTTCAGCTCGGCGGCGCTTTCGAGGTCTGCCCATGGGCTTCTGGTGCGAGTAGTGGCATACAATGCTCTCGAGGTGGCAGCGCGAGCATCCTTCCAGTTCACCCGAGCACTTGAGTTTTCTCGCACCTAGAAAAGGCAGTCAATACGCAGGATGTTGCCCCATGTGCCAAGCAGAGCATACGGCACTCATCGCAGGCAACGTGTTTCTTCATGCTTGCAAGATCAGCAGCCGGCTTTGCAGACGCCAACTGAGCTGCCATTGTCTTTTGGTTGCTGCCTAGCTCTAGCCGGGCAAGCCGGATGGCTCTTGACCCGTGGACACAGAGTCGGATCAACCGTTCAAGAACGTGCTATGACGATGAGGAGCAATTTGGGCGATGGATCATGGATGAGTGTGGTGGGGCCTGGAGTGCAGCGCAACGTTCGATGTGGCTTCTGGTGCTCGATGCAATCGAGGGGTTTGATGTTCGTCGAGGCTCTTGGCGTGTTCTTGGTAGGGCGTGAAGGTTTCCGTTACAACCATTGGGCCACGGGAAAGGAAAGAACGACCTGGATGTGGTCGATGAGAGGGGTAAGACCACGGTAATGCACCAATGGTGGAAGATGAAAAGTCAAATCGATGAGCTGCCGTCCTTCTTTGGCAATTAGCAGGCGGCATGGCGTTTTCCCATAGCAGCGATTGGATGTTGAACAACAAGGGACTGCACCCGATTTGGTTGGGACTGTAATGCCCACGGATGTCCAAGAGCCCGAATGTCAGCCCTGCAGGCACATTCCCCCCCAGTCTAACGCTATTCGGTCTGACGGCATATCAAAAGGATAGATGTTGTCGACATGAAGCGATGTGCTTGATCCATCATCTTCAACGCACCTCAAACGCCACCATAGCGTCAACATCTACACTACATACTACTCTACTACCGTCTGTATTATTCATTATCAATTATTCTCACTCGAGATCGGGTGCATCCGAGATCCTGCCATTGGTCATCTCCACCATGCTCCCCCCGTCTGGGCTGCATCGAGAAGGAGCCCGTCCTTTCCTCCAGCAGGTCTGGATCTCCGCTGCATCGTAACTTCCTGGTCAAGATCGGCCAGGTAGAAAGTAGATAACATGAAAGCTGGCCGTTGTCCCCGCATGAGTCTTTTTTCCCTTTAAGTAGGTAGCATCTCCTGCTTCATTGTTCTTCATTGTCCTTCCCTACCTTGCTGCCAATTGCTTTTTCTTGGAATCTTGAGATTATTGGGAATTCCTTGGAAGACTCCAATTCACTTCAGTCGAAACAGCAAGATGCGTTTCTCTTCTACTCTTACAGCCTCTCTGGCGCTGGGCATGAGCTTCGCCTCTCCAGTGGTAAAGCGTGTCATGACCCCCAAGGTGGACGATGGCATCATTCTCAACTACGCCTTGACTCTCGAGTTCCTAGAACGCAAGTTCTACCAGGAAGCACTCGCAAAATTCACCCACGCCGACTTTGTGGCCGCGGGTTACGCCGACCCGTTCTACACCAACCTCAAGGAAATCTACGTTGATGAGCAGGCTCACGTCAGCTTCTTGGTAGAAGCCCTCACCGCTGCCAAGATCACCCCGACCAATGAGCTCCAGTACTCGTTCGGAATTACCGATGTCACGTCTTTCATCACCCTGTCCAGTCTTCTTGAGGGCGTCGGTGTCTCAGCGTACCTGGGAGCAGCTGCCTCCATCATGGATAAGGACTATTTGACCGCTGCCGGCTCCATCTTGACCATTGAAGCTCGGCACACCGCCTACATCCGAGCTGAACTTGGCGAATCACCATTCCCAAATCCATTCGACACGCCCTTGGACTTCAACCAAGTCTACTCCTTAGCCAGCGCGTTCATCGTCGGAGGCTCCAGCCCAGTCAAGCTTCCCTTCATGGCTTTCCCCAAATTGACCCTCCAATGCACCCGGTACTACTACGAAGCCGACCGCTCCTCGGTAACTTTCTCGGGCGCCTTCAAATCTGCCGAGATGTTGGGCTGCACAAAAGACACCCCCATCTACGCCGTCTTCTTCTCCGGCCTCAAGAAACTCTACGTCCAAGTCCGCATCACCCAAGGCAACAGCGACTATAAGATTGACAGGATCCCTGCCGGCGTCCAGGGCCAAGCTTACGTCGTGCTGTCCAAGTCGTGCACCGATTTCTCGGATGAGAACATTATTGCCGGACCCGCAATCATTGAGGTCTACCCCAAGGGAATGACCCCCAGCCAGCCGCACGCCAAGTGCTCCAGTTAGATGGATAGGGAAAGATGAGACATGAGAAAAGTGTAGCGTGGAGTTGTTTTTTGGTTGTATATATTACGATGTGTTATGCGGTGTATGGAGGCAATCATAATAAGGAGTAGTTGAATGAAACATGATACATTTACTTGTTCACATCATGCGTTACCCTTTTGTTCATTGCCATCACTCTGCCATGTCGTGCAAGCCAAATCACCTTTCCTAATCCCAATTCAATAACTCATCGTCCTGATGACCCCATGGCTTTTATCCTCCTCGAAACACTCAGCTCGATCTGATGCTTCATCGTCTTCAAAACTCACCGGTCCATGAAAATATACTAATTCGATACACTCGCCACAAACCCTCCCCCTTTGGTAACACAAACGAGACACAGGCAGGCCTATTGGTTTGTTGAAGCAGTTTTCCACCAGGTCCATCTGGGACTACGGACTACGGACGGAGTCATAGAGTGTGAAGAACGAACCTTTTCTGTTTCCATGCTTGGTGTAGAGTACTGTTTATAGATTGTGTTTTTTTGGGGTGTTTGAATTAGGTATCACCAGTGTCGTCGATGGTTGTCGCAATCTACCTACCTACCCATTAATTTATTTTCCGCTCTCGTTCTTTTGACTTTCCTGCGCGCTTCCCCCCGGGCAGCACTCATTCTACCCTTTAAGGATCTATATATTGCTTTGGAATTATCAATACATAGCACGCGTTTGCTTTTCTCTTGGGTGCAGATTAGCGGTTTGGAATGCTTGTGAGAGAAAAGAAGGAAAGAAGAAAAGAAGAAAAGAAGAGGGCATGCGGGATTGGAATTGAGAGAAATATAGTAGGCAGAGGTGCGCGCATTGACACAAAGACGCCATGTGGTTGGTCCACAGGCGTGGAATCATCTAAAGCAGATCTTGAGGGTAATGGATGGGAAGGTTCTGGCGTGGAGGGGATTGTGGTGGTGGTGGTGGAGAGAATGAGGGAGGGGGATTTTCAAGGGGCTCTTTGAAGCGGGATGTGGTTATGTAATGGGAATTATTTAGCAGAATTTGAGCTGCATAGAAATTTATTATATGAGAGATGGCGTCGTGGAAACCTTGGTAGCAAAAAACATATTACCGGGAATTTGAGTTGCAGGAAATGCAGATGTTGAGCAACCAAACATCCACACAACCAAACCACCGCGCAATTAGCCAACACCTCCAAGCCTCCACCCCCCCGGTACTTGGACCGCTAGATAGAAACCAGACACTCCATCCGATCCCACCCTCACCTCTCCCTAAACCACCTCGGAAACCGATCCCACCACCCTCGCACCGCCGCACCCCTCCTCGCCGCATTCCTCCTCCTCTCCCGGCTCGCCCACGCCCTCCTCTGCGCTTCCGGCATTGCCAGCCCACCCGCTCGAGCAGGCGGCGCCACACGCGCAAAGGCGGGCGGAGGATCTGGTTCTGGCGGCGCATTGACCTGTTTGAACTCGTCCTCGTCGAGGGGGGTGGCGAAGCGCGCGGGCTGGCGGGGCGCAGGCAGCGACGGCGGGGGTGGCGGGGCCGGCGCTGTGAGGGGGACCATGCCGAATTTGGTCCAGAGGGGCATGAGGTTTGCGCGTCGGTAGTGTTCGCGGAAGACCATGTCTTGCTCGAAGCGGGCTTGGTCTTTTTTGGAGAAGAGGATTTTGTTGTGGAAGACGCCGTTGGGGTTGCCGTGGGTGATGGCGGCGGCTTCTTCAACGATGGCGTGGGCGCGGTGGAGGGCCATGTGGGATTTTGTTTCGAGGTAGAGGGTGTGGATTTCGGGCCGGCCGCTGGGGAGGTCGTGTCTACAGCTGGTGATGAGGTTGGTGAGCTGGCCGCTGTAGAACTCGTAGTCTTGGAAGGCTTTTGTAATCCAGGCGGTTTTGGGGAGGTGTACGTTGACGAGTCCGTAAAGGTCGAGTAAGACCGTTGCTAAACCCCTACAGTTTTGGTTAGGGCTTTTTCGTCTCAGGGATACGGCGAAGACGAACCAGATGTCTGAATGATTACCGTGGAGCTCATCAGGACGCATTTTACGGTTCAATCGTTCCGCCGCTGTGTTATTCACTTCGGGCGCCATGAAACTGAGAATTTGTTAGTAGAATGCCTCCTTCCTGATTTGTGCTGACTTGCTGTTCTGTACCATATCTGAACAAGCTCTTGAAGCTTTGAACTGCCGTCAGCGGTCCACCAAGAGTGTACGATAGGCCTTTTAACAAGTATCAGTATTCTTCATCTCCACTGATTGAAAAAGTCTCGCCGGGAAGATCTTAATTGACAAACCCAGTTGGAAGGACAGCTGAGATTCCATGTCTTACCAAAATCTCCGAGCTTCACACAGGGATACATTGAGCTTTCAGCTTGATCCGGGGCAGCCAGAAAGACGTTCTCGGGCTTCATATCGCCATGGATTATTTGATCCCACCCTTGTATTGCCGCTTGAGGATTCGGGTTATTGGTCCCATATCGGCAGTAGCACAGGGCGTTGGCTATGCTATAGAAAATATGCCACATGAATGCTTCTGGGAAGATGAGTCTACAAGCAACATCATCAACAAGTCTATACAGCTGGGTTGGAGTTGATTCTATACCCGTGCTTCCTGTAGAACTCCACTAGGTGGTAAAGGTCTCCATACTCCGCAAACTCATAAGCAATTCGAAAATGAGGCTCTTGCTTGGGAACATAAGCTGTCATTTGTCAGATCAGCGTCCACTTTCGGTGAAAAGACTTACGGACCCCAGTCCAAGACCTTTATCACATTTCTGCACCCGATGTCATTCAATCTTCGAGTCACTTGAGCTTCAGAGCAATAATCTTGAAAAAAGCTCGTTGAGACTCTGGTGTCTTTGGTCGCTAACAACAAAGGCTGCTGTCAAATTAGCACAATGTCTGGGTAGTCTATGGCTGCCGAACGAAGCACGTACGGGTCCATACCGTCGATGCTTCTCCCACAAG
>JAABUW010004093.1_pt1 | contig 20067 bp, 15 predicted proteins | sample 5560081 | NCBI WGS metagenome assembly JAABUW01 (sample SAMN10711882, study PRJNA513363) | rock metagenome | isolation source: Antarctica rocks | place: Antarctica: Victoria Land, Knobhead sud
TGAGCGAGACCGACCCCGCTGCTCTCGAGGCAGCCCTGCGCGAGACGCCGCGGTCGCGCCACCTCCCACCGGCACAGCAGGGGTATGCCGGGCAGGACCAGGCGCTGCCCATCGGGCTCGGTCAGACCAACAGCCAACCCAGGACGGTCCGCGCCATGCTCAGCGCCCTGGACGTCCGGCCGGGGCAGCAGGTGCTCGACGTCGGCTCCGGGTCAGGCTGGACGACCGTGCTCCTCGCGCGGCTGGTCGGCCCGGCGGGGCACGTCCTGGGGGTGGAGCGCGTCCCCGAGCTGACTGCCTGGGGGCGAGCCAACGTCGAGGCGGCCGACGTCCCCTGGGCCACGGTCGAGCAGGCCAGGCCCGACGTCCTGGGGCACCCGGCATACGCGCCCTTCGACCGGATCCTCGTCTCTGCGGGCGCTGTCGCCCTCCCGCAGGAGCTCGTCGACCAGCTTGCCCCCGACGGGGTGATGGTGATCCCGGTCGGAGGCGAGCTGTGGCGGGTCCGGCCAGGCCACCACCCCGAACGGCTCGGCCGCTACGCCTTCGTGCCACTTCTCGGGCCGTCGGCTCAGGTGTAGAGGGCGTCAAGCTCCGAGCGGTAGCGGTCCGTGACCACGCGACGCCGGAGCTTCAGGCTCGGCGTGAGCTCGCCCTCCTCGACGGTGAGGTCGTGGTCGAGGATGGTGAACCTCTTGATCGTCTCCCACCGGTTGAGGCCGGAGTTCAGCTCGTCGACATGGCCCTGCACCATGGAGCGGGCCTCGGGTGAGCCGACGATAGCGGTGTAGGGCCGGCCAGCCAGGCCGTGGGCCGCGGCCCAGCCGGTGATGGCCTCGGCGTCGAGGGTGACGAGCGCCGACGCGAAGTTGCGGCCCTCGCCGTAGACGACGAACTGGCTGACGTAGGGGCAGATCCCCTTGAACGTCGACTCGATCGCGGACGGGGCGATGTACTTGCCTCCCGAGGTCTTGAAGAGGTCCTTCTTGCGGTCGGTGATCCGGACGAAACCGCGCTCGTCCACGGTGCCGATGTCGCCCGTCTGGAACCACCCGTCGAGCATCGCCTCTGCCGTGGCGTCCTCGCGCTGGTGGTAGCCGCGCATCACACCGGGGCCGCGGATGAGCAGCTCGCCGTCGTCGGCGGTCCGAACCTCCGTGCCGGGCAGCGGCCAGCCGACCGACCCGAAGGTGTAGCAGCCGGGGGTGGGCCGGTTGACGCAGCTGGCGGCGCTGGACTCGGTCAGGCCGTAGCCCTCGATGATCAGCAGGCCGACCGACCCGAACCACCGGGCGACGTCGGGGTTGAGCGCGGCCGACCCGGAGATGAAGAACCGCACCCGGCCTCCGAAGCGCTCCCGGACCTTGGAGAGCACGAGCCGGTCCGCAAGGGCGTGCTTGCGCGCCAGCATCCCCGATGGTGCCGCCCCGCGCTCGCGCAGGGCGCCGACCTCGGCGCCCACACTGAGGGCCCAGTCGATGAGCCGGCGCTTGACGCCGCTCTCCTGCTCGAAGGTCCTCGTGATCCGGGCGTAGGCCTTCTCGAAGATCCGGGGCGCCGCACCCATGAAGGTGGGCCGGACGACGGAGAGGTTGTCCACGATCTTGTCGATCCGGCCGTCGATCGCCGTGGGGAAGCCGATCTGCAGGGGCAGCACGAGGAGGAGCTTGCCGAAGACGTGGGACAGCGGGAGCCAGAGGAACTGCAGGTCGTCCTCGCTGAGGATCGAGACAGAGGCGACCGCGGCCGCCTCGTAGACGAAGGCGTCGTGCGGCAGCAGGACGCCTTTGGGGCGCCCCGTGGTCCCCGACGTGTAGATGATCGTCGAGAGGTGCTGAGGCGTCAGGGCCTCGACGCGCGCGTCGACGGCGCCGGGGTCCTGGGCGAGCAGCTCCCGGCCGAGGCCGGCGAGCTGCTCGGTCGAGATGACCCAGTCGTCGCCGTCGCCGTCGTCGGCAGAGCCGGCGAAGGTGACGACCCGCAGGACCTTCGGCATCTCCTCCCGGTGCTTGCGCAGCTTCTGGACCTGGACGTCGTCTTCCGCGAAGACGACCTTGCTGTCGGAGTCGGCGATGATGTACGCCACGTCGGTCGCGGCGGACGAGGGGTAGATCGTCGTCGTCGCCGCGCCGGCGCTCATGATGGCCAGGTCGGCCAGCGCCCACTCCAGCCGGGTCGCCGACGCGATCGCCACCCGCTCCTCGAGGCCGACGCCGAGCGCGATCAGCCCGGCCGCCCAGGCGTCGGCCCGCTCCCTGGTCTCGTCCCAGGTCAGGTGCTCGAGGACGTCGCCCTGGAAGGAGGAGAAGGCCTGCCTCGAGCCCGACCGCGCCACCCGCTGCCGGAACAGGTGCGCGATGCTCGGGGCCCGGTCCTCCAGCACGCCACGGTTGACGGCTTCGTCCTTGACCGACAGCTCTGCCACGACAGCTCCTTGGGTGGTGGCGCCGGGACTGCCCCCGCACCGTCTCCCGGATCCTTCCAGCCGACCGTCAGGCTCGGAAGCCCGGCGAGGCGCTTGACACCAGACCGACACACTTCGGGCGCAGGGCCCGGCCTCACCCCGTCGGGTTTCGGGTGGCCAGCTCCGCCGCCGCAGCGGCCGCCGGTGGCCGGCGACGCCGCAGCGTCGCCATGGTGACGAGCACGCCGACCATGAGGAGGAGCCCTCCGATGACCGTCCCCGCCGTGGGCCGCTCCCCGCGGAAGAGCCACGCGGTGGCGATGCCGCTCACCGGTACAAGGAGGGTGAACGGCACCACAGCCGAGGCTGGGTGGCGGGCGAGGAGGGAGTTCCACACGCCGTATCCGAAGAGCGAGCACAGGTATGCCGTGTAGAGCGTCGAGCCGAGGGTCACCAGGTCCGCGTGACGAAGACCGTCGGCGATGGCCCGGGGGCCGTCGAGGAGCAGCGAGAGGCCCAGCAGCGGGACGGGCACGATGGCGGCGGACCAGACGGTCATCGCCAGGCCGGACTGCTCCCGGACCCGGCGGGCCACGACGTTGCCGCTGGCCCAGGCGAGAGCGGCGCCGAGGCAGAGCACCAGCGCCACGAGCGGGGTCGCGGCACTGCGGCCGATGGCGACGACGGCCAGCCCGACGAGCCCCACGAGGACGCCCAGCTGCTGGCGGGTCGTGGGCCGTTCGTGCAGCGCCAGCGCCGCGATGACCACGGTGAACATCACCTGCACCTGCAGGACGAGCGACGCCAGGCCCGGCGGCATCCCGAGGTGGAGCGAGGTGTAGAGCAGCCCGAACTGGCCGACGCCCATGAGCAGGCCGACGAGGGCGATGTCGCTCCAGGGCACCGCGGGCCTGCGGACGAGGAAGAGGGCCGGCACGAGCACGGCGACGAACCGAAGCGCTGCGAAGGTCAGCGGCGGCATGTCGTGCAGGCCGACGTCGATGACGACGAAGTTGCCGCCCCACACGACGGTGACGAGGACGGCGGCGAGGGCGTGGCGGACGGGCATGCACCCATCGTGCCGCCCGCCCCCGGCGCTGACCGACGCCCCCATCAAAGAATCGCCCATTCCGGCATACCCCCGGTTAGCCCTGTCGTCAGCGGCGGGAGGCCGAGAGGTGGACGTTGTTGACCAGCCCGAGGGCGAGCCACCCGACGAACATCGACGACCCGCCGTAGGAGAGGAACGGCAGCGGCAGCCCGGTGACGGGGGTGAGGCCGAGGTTCATCCCGATGTTCTCGAAGGCCTGGACGGCGAACCACACCGCGACCCCGACGGCGACGAGCTGCCCGAACGCGCCGCTGCGGGCCCCGATGACCAGGGTGCGCAGGATGAGGAAGGCCAGCAGCAGGACCAGTCCCGCGGCGCCGAGGAAGCCGAGCTCCTCCCCCGCCACCGAGAAGACGAAGTCTGTCTGCTGGAAGGGGATGAAGCGGCCCTGCGTCTGCCGACCGTGGAAGAGCCCCTGGCCCGACCAGCCGCCGGAGGCGATCGCGATCCGGACCTGGCGGGTCTGGTAGCCGATCCCCTGTGGGTCGGCACCCGGGTCGACGAAGGCGGTGAGCCGGTCGCGCTGGTAGGCGCTGAGCAGCGGCGTGGTGAACGCGGCGACGACCCCCGCGACGCCGACTGCGAGGACGGCCGCGAGGAGCCGCTTCGGTGCGCCGGCCACGGCGACGACCCCGAACGCCATGGCGGCCAGGACGATCGCCGAGCCGAGGTCCGGTTGCCGCATGACCAGCCCTATCGGCACCAGGGCGACGAGCCCGGCCAGGACGAGGTCGCGCCGGTCGGGGCCGAGGTCACGGTCGCGGCGCTCGGCGAGGATCATCGCCATCCCGATGCAGATGGCCACCTTGGCGAACTCCGACGGCTGGATCGAGAAGCCTCCCGGCAGCTGGATCCACGACCGTGAGCCGTTGACCGTCGACCCGAGCGGGGAGAGGACCGCGACGAGACCAGCCACCGACACCAGGTAGAGCGCGGGAGCCCACGCCCGCAGGCTCCGAAAGTCGACCCGGGTCACCCCGACGAAGAGGCCGAGGCCGAGACCGGTGTTGACGAGGTGCTTGAGGAGGTAGGAGCTGCCGGACGTGTGCCGGGTCGCGGACCAGACGAGCAGCGCGCCGACCAACGAGAGGCCGAGGCCCGCGATGACGAGCCCCCAGTCGGTGCGCAACCAGGTCGCCGGGGCACGACCGGCGGCGGCGCCTAGGTGGGGACGACGGACTTGAAAATCTCGCGGCATTGCTCCACATCAGTGTTCATCTGGTCGATCAGCGCGTCGACACCCTCGTACCTCACCGTTGGGCGCAGCCGCCTCACCAGCTCGTAGGACACCCGCTCCCCATAGAGGTCGAGGTCGGTCCGGTCCAGGACGTACCCCTCGACCCGGCGTTGGGTGCCGTCGAAGGTCGGGTTGGTGCCGATGGACACGGCTGCCGGCAGCACCCGGTCCGGGGCGTCGTCCGGCAGGTCCAGCTGGGTGAGCCACCCGGCATACACCCCGTCTGCGGGGATGAGGCCCTCGGCCTCCTGGCTGAGGTTCGCTGTGGGGAAGCCGAGCTCCCGGCCGCGGTGGTCCCCGTGCACCACGGTGCCCGACACCCTGGGTGGGCGGCCGAGCACGGCCGCCGCGCCCTCGACGTCGCCCTCGAGGAGCTGCCTGCGGGCCATCGACGACGACCAGCGAGCGCCGTCGCCGAGGTCCTTGAGGGCCACCACGTCGTAACCAAGGTCGACGCCGAGCTGGCGCAGGGTTCCCACGTCGCCGGAGTTGCGCACGCCGAACCTCGTGTCCTCGCCGACGACGACCACCTCGGCGTGGAGGGCGTCGACGAAGACCAGCCGGACGAAGTCCTCAGGGGTCTGCCGCGCGAGCTGCGGGCTGAACTCGAGGATCAGGACGGCGTCGAGGCCGCTCGCCTCGAGGAGGCTGAGCCGTTGGGGAAGCGACGTGAGCATCTGGGGCGCCCGCTCGGGGTGCAGGACCGCGACCGGATGCGGGTCGAAGGTCACCGCGACGGAGAGGATGTCCGCCGCGGACGCGAGCTCGACGACGCGCGCGAGGACCGCCCGGTGGCCGCGGTGCACCCCGTCGAAGTTCCCGAGCGTGACGACGCTCCGCCCGATGTCCGCGGGGATCTGCCGTAGTCCGTTCCAGACGTGCACGGTGCACACTCTACGAACCCCCCGGCCGAGGGACGACGCGGCACGGGCGCGAGTCGCGACCCTAGGGTGAGCGAGTGGCCACCTTCGTCGCTCTGCTCACCCCGTCGAGCAACCGGGTGTATGCCGGAGCCGCCCCCGCCGTGACGTCCGCGGAGCTGCGGGTGCTGGGTCTGCAGGCGCTGGGAGCCACGGTCACCGACGTCCGTCCGACGACGATCGCCGGGGTGCCCTACCTCGAGGTCACCCTCGAGGGGAAGCCCCGTGCCGAGGTCCTCGGACAGCTCGCTGCCGTCCATGCTCTCTTCTCGCGGGAGGGCGAGCTGCTGCGACCGGTGCCGCTGACCCGGACCGAGCGTTTCGACGACGACCTGCTCTCGATACCGAAGTACCCCGGCAAGACGAACGAGCAGCTCACCCGCGTCCTGCTCAACGTCACGCTGGCGTCGACCGCGTGGGCGGGCGACATGGCAAGCCGCCGGTTCTCGCTCCTCGACCCGATGGCCGGTCGGGGCACGACGCTCAGCTGGGCCCTCAGCCTCGGGCACGACGCGGCCGGCGTGGAGATCGAGGGGCGCGAGGTGGAGGCGTATGCCGCGTTCCTCACGACGTACCTGCGGCGCAAGCGCGTCAAGCACCAGATCGACCTGCACCCCGTGCGCCGGAGCGGAAAACACGTCGCCGACCTGCTCGAGGCGCAGCTCGGCGTCGACAAGGACGCCTACCGCGCGGGTGAGCGGCAGTCGCTGGAGCTCTACGCCGCCGACACCTTGTCGACTGCCGAGCTCTTCGGCAAGCGGCGGTTCGACGTCGTCGTCACCGACGCCCCGTACGGGGTGGCCCACGGGAGCCGATCGGGTGGAGCCGGGTCCGGACGCAGCGGCGTGCGGCAGCGGAGCCCGGCAGCGATCCTTGAGGCAGCGGTGCCGGGGTGGGCCGCCGTCCTGCGCACCGGCGGCGCCATGGGCATCGCGTGGAACACCCACGGGCTCGCCCGCAAAGACCTGGCCCAGATCTGCACCGGCGCGGGTCTGACGGTATGTGACGACGAGCCTTACCTCGGGCTGGCGCACCGGGTCGACGCTGGCATCCACCGCGACCTGCTCGTGGCCCGCAAGGTCTGAACGCTTCTTCGGCGCCACGCCGCTTCGCGGCGACACCGCAATCCCCAGGGCGCGGCATCAGCGCGAATCGGCGTGGGGGTGAGACGTCAGCTGGGCGGGAAGACGACGTGCGCCCGGGCCTGTGCCCTCGACTCGTCGAGCATCGCCACGAGGGTGCCGTCCGGGGCGAGCGCGGCGACGACGGTCTCCCCGAGAAGCGCCGAGGCGATCCGCTGGCCGTGGCCCAGTGCCCTGACCTCGTCGACCGTGAGCTCATGGACAAGGAACTGGGCCCGCGCGACGTCCCCCATGGGCAGCAGCGGAATCGTGGCCGCGTCCGGGTCGGCGGCGCTTCCCGCTGCGTCCGGGTGGAGACCGGTTCCGACACCCCTCGACGCGGACGCAACGGCGGCGCTCCTCGCTGCGTCCGGGTTGAGACCGGTTCCGACACCCCTCGACGCGGACGCAAGGGTTTGCAGGTCATGCGCCTCGGTGATGTCGACGCCACCGACCCGCGTACGACGAAGGGCCGTGAGGTGGCCGCCCACTTTTAGACTCACGCCGAGATCCCGGGCGAGCGCCCGGACATAGGTGCCGGAGGACACCTCGACTTCGATGTCCACGTCGACGACCGGGCCCTGCGCTCGCACGTCGAGAACGTCGAAGCGGTGAACGGTCACGGCCCGGGAGGCCAGCTCGACGTCCTCGCCCTGACGTACCCGGGCATAGGCCCGCTCGCCGTTGACCTTGATGGCGCTCACCGAGGACGGCACCTGCTGGATCGGACCGGTGAGCCTCCCGACAGCAGCGGTGATCGCCCCGCGGTCGACCATGGACGCGTCAGCCCGGCTCGTGACCTCGCCCTCGGCGTCGTCGGTGACCGTGGCCACTCCGAGCCGCACCGTGGCGGTGTAGGTCTTGTCGCAGCCGACGAGAAAGGTCAGCAGCTTGGTGGCCCGGTTGACGCCGAGCACGAGAACCCCGGTGGCCATCGGGTCGAGAGTGCCCGCGTGGCCCACCCGGCGGGTTCCGCACAGGCGTCGGACCCGGGCGACGACGTCATGGCTGGTCCAGCCGGACGGCTTGTCCACGACGAGGAGGCCGTCAGCCCCGCTCGACATCGCCGCTCTCGCTCTCGCGGAGCGCCGGACGGGTGTCCGCGGTGACCGGCTCGCCTGCGCCCTGCACCTGGACGCGGCCCGTGGCCCCGTCAGCTCCCAGCTCCCCGGGCGGCAGGCCACGGTCGTCCTCGGCGTCGGACCCGTCGTCCACCAGTTTGCGATAGGGGTCCGCATCGCCGGCGTAGGCCGCTCCCTCCCGGACCCGCGCGAGCTCGGCATCGCGGGCCTGGGTGGCGGCGATGACGTCCTCGAGGTGCGCCGCCCCCTCGGGCAGGGCATCGGGGATGAACTCGATGACCGGCGTCAGCCGGATCCCGATCTGGCGGCCGACCGTGCTGCGCACCTTGCCCTTGGCTGACTCGAGCGCGGCTGCCGTCGCGACCCGCTCCTCCTCGCCGCCAAGGACGGTGTAGAAGATCGTGGCGTGCTGCAGGTCGCCCGTCACGCGCACGTCGGTGATGGTGACGAAGCCCAGCCGCTCGTCCTTGACGCGGTGCTCCAGGTGCTCCGCGACGATGACCTTGATGCGGTCGGCGATCTTCTTCGCCCGTGCCGGGTCGGCCATGACAGTCCTTTTCAAGAGGTGGAACACGGCACCGACGGTCTGCGTAGTCGACGGGTGGCGGGCGGGTGTGCTATGGGACAGGTACGGCACACCGCAGCCGGTGGGTCTGCGTTACGGCATACCGACGCAGGCAGGACTGTAGGTCCTCATCGGTGCCTGAGACCCGCCCACGACGGAAGGCAGCTCATCTATGTGCGTGGCCGTTCACGCATCTCGAACGTCTCGACCACGTCGTCGACCTGGATGTCGTTGAACGTCCCGAGGTTGATCCCGCACTCGAAGCCCTCGCGGACCTCGGTGACGTCGTCCTTGAAGCGTCGCAGCCCGGTGATCTCGACGTTCTCCGCGACAACCGCGCCGCCCCGGACGATCCGGGCCTTGATACCGCGACGGATCTCCCCCGAGCGGACCAGCGAACCGGCCACATTCCCGAACTTCGAGGACTTGAACACCTCGCGGACCTCTGCGGTGCCGAGCTGGACCTCCTCGTACTCGGGTTTGAGCATGCCCTTGAGGGCCGCCTCAAGCTCGTCGATCGCCTGGTAGATCACCGAGTAGTACCGGATTTCCACGCCCTCGCGGTCGGCCACCTCGGCGTTCTGACCCTCGGCCTTGACGTTGAAGCCGATGATGATCGCGCTCGAGGCCATGGCCAGGTTGATGTTGTTCAGGGTGATCGCACCGACACCACGGTCGATGATCCGCAGCTCCACCTCCTCGCCGACGTCAATCTGGAGCAGTGCGTCCTCAAGCGCCTCGACCGAACCCGAGGCGTCACCCTTGAGGATGAGGTTGAGGGTGTCGACCTTGCCAGCCGCAAGGGCCTCGTTGAGATCCTCGAGGCTGATCCGCTTGCGGGCGCGGGCCAGAGACGCCGCACGGGATGCCGCCTCCCGCCGTTCGGCGATCTGGCGGGCGGTGCGGTCGTCGGGAGCCACCAGGAAGGTGTCCCCCGCGCCGGGGACCGAGGTCAGGCCGAGGACGAGCACCGGACGCGCGGGCAGCGCCTCCGTGACGTTGTTGCCGTGCTCGTCGAGCATGGCGCGGACCCGGCCGAAACCGGAGCCGGCCACGATCGAGTCCCCGACGTGAAGCGTCCCGGACTGGACGAGCACCGTCGCGATGGGGCCGCGGCCCTTGTCGAGGTGGGTCTCGATGGCGACCCCACGAGCGTCCTTGTCGGGATTGGCCCTCAGGTCGAGCGCCGCGTCGGCCGTCAGCAGGACGGCCTCGAGCAGGGCGTCGATGTTGTCACCGTTCTTGGCCGACACGTTGACGAACATCGTGTCGCCGCCGTACTCCTCCGCGACGAGGTTGTACTCGGTCAGCTGCTGGCGGATCTTCTCCGGGTTGGCGCCTTCCTTGTCCACCTTGTTGACGGCGACGACGATCGGCACCCCGGCGGCCTGGGCGTGGTTGAGCGCCTCGATGGTCTGCGGCATGACGCCGTCGTCCGCGGCAACGACGAGGATCACGATGTCCGTGACCTGCGCGCCACGGGCACGCATGGCCGTGAACGCCTCGTGTCCCGGCGTGTCGATGAAGGTGATCGGCCGCTCGAGGCCCTCGTGCTCGGCGACGATCTGGTAGGCGCCGATGTGCTGGGTGATGCCGCCGGCCTCACCTTCGCCGACCTTCGCCGAGCGGATCGCGTCGAGGAGCTTGGTCTTCCCGTGGTCGACGTGTCCCATGACCGTGACCACCGGGGGTCGCGGCTGCAGGTCGTCGTCGTTCTCGGCCTCGAGCTCGGCGTCGAGGTCGATGTTGAACTGCTCGAGCAGCTCGCGCTCCTCCTCCTCCGGGGAGACGACCTGGACGTCGTAGCCCAGCTCGGCGCCGAGGAGGCGGAAGGTGTCCTCGTCGAGGGACTGGGTCGCCGTGGCCATCTCACCGAGGTGGAACAGGACGGTCACCAGGGACGCGGGGCTGGCGTTGATCTTGTCGGCAAGCTCCGTGAGCGACGCGCCGCGGCGCATCCGGATGAGGGTCTTGCCGTCGCCACGGGGCACCTGCACGCCACCGAGGGACGGGGCCTGCATCTGCTCGAACTCCTGGCGCTTGGCCCGTTTTGACTTCCGACCCCGCACGGGACGGCCGCCACCGCGACCGAACGCACCCTGGGTGCCGCCACGGCCGCCGGGACCACCGCCTCCGGGACGACCGGCGAAACCGCCGCCACCACCGGGACGACCGGCGAAACCGCCGCCACCACCGGGAGCACCGCCGGGACCGCCGGGACGACCGCCCGGGCCCCCGGGGCCGCCGGGGCGACCGCCGCCGGGACCGCCGGGACGGGTGCCCGGACGGCCGGTTGCTGAACGGTCGGGCATCATGCCCGGGTTGGGACGACCGGGAGCGCCCGGACGCGGACCGGCGGCGCCGCCACCCGCGGGCCGAGGACCGGCAGCGCCGGGAGCACCCTGCCGGGACTGCGGCCGGGGCATGCCCTGGCTCGGGGCGAACGGGTTGTTGCCGGGGCGGGCCGTGCCCTCACGAGCCGTGCCCTCACGAGCCGTGCCTTCACGGGCGGCAGCGCCACCCGGGGAGCGGCCCATGCCCTGGCTGGGCGCGAACGGGTTGTTGCCCGGACGCGGCTGGTTCGGACGTGGGGCCGGTCGCGGTGACGCCGGGACACCGGGACCGAACTGGCCACCGTCGCGGGCCGCCGAGACACCTGGGGCCGACGGGGACTGCGCGGGCCGCGGACCCGGGGCGGCCGGAGCCTGCCCGGCCGGAGCCTGCGCGGCCGGAGCCTGCGCGGCCGGAGCCTGCTGGGTCGGAGCCTGCGCGGCGGCGGCCGCCGATGCGGCGGCGCGAGCCGGAGCCTCGACGGGGGCGGGAGCCGTCTGGGCGGCCGGCGCAGAGTGAGCTGGAGCCGACGCCGGCGCTGGCGCAGACTTGGCAACGGCAGGCGCGGCGGCCTTCCCGGTGCCCACGCGCAGCTCGGCTGGGAACGTCTCCTTGATGTTGCGAACGACAGGGGGCTCGATGGTCGACGACGCCGACCGGACGAACTCGCCCTTCTCCTTCAGGTAGCTGAGCAGCGTCTTGCTCTCAACACCGAGCTCCTTGGCGAGCTCATAGACCCGGACCTTGGCCACGTTTCTCCTTCTCCATGGTCCCGACCCAGAGAAGAGGCTTCCGTGGGCGCGACCTAGTTGTGGGGCTTGCTCATTGCTGAGTACTCATCGGGTGCTCATCAGCGTCTGACCCGCCTTTGGTTGTTCAGGATGGAACGGTGGACGAGCGAGTGGGGTCGAGGTAGGCGGCCAGCGGACTGACGTCCGGCCCGGCCTTCAGTCGAAGGGCCCGGACGAACGCCCTTCGGCGGACAGCCTGCTCGAAGCACTCGGTGCTCGGGTGCAGCCATGCGCCGCGCCCGGGCAGCCGATGTCCCGGATCGGGCGCCACGAAGACCTGGTCGGTCCCGTCTCGCCCCACCGCAACCACTCGCAGTAGTGCCGACCAGCTATCCGTGGTGCGACAGCCGACACACGTGCGGGTCGGCTCGCCCGCGGGGGGGCGCTGCGACGCTGACGTTTTATCGGGCTGCCGAGCGCGGAGTCCAGTCCGGTCGGTCACGTTCTAGTCTACCCCGTCCAGCTCGCTCCCCGCGTGCCACACCTGTTGCCCCGGTATGCCGTGTCGGAGCATCGGTCGTGCAGCGCGGCATGGTCAGCCCCCGGAACCCGGCCGGTCCGGTGCCGGAGCCTCGGCATCGCCTGGACCCGACGGCGCCTGGGCCCGTCCTCCCCGCGGAGCCACGGGGTTGTCCGGCCGGATGTCGATCCGCCAGCCGGTCAGCTTGGCGGCGAGCCGCGCGTTCTGGCCCTCCTTGCCGATGGCCAGGGAAAGCTGGTAGTCGGGGACGGTGACGCGGGCCGACCGCGCCTGCGCGTCGACGATCTCGACCGACTGCACCCGAGCCGGTGACAGGGCCGCTGCGACGAACGCGGCGGGGTCCTCGGCGAAGTCGACGATGTCGATCTTCTCGCCGTGCAGCTCGGTCATGACGGCGCGGACCCGGGCCCCCATCGGCCCGATGCAGGCGCCCTTGGCGTTGACACCCGGAGTCCTGGAGTGGACTGCCACCTTGGTGCGGTGACCGGCCTCGCGGGCCAGCGCCGCGATCTCGACCGTGCCGTCGGCGATCTCCGGGACCTCCAGCTTGAAGAGGTTGCGCACCAGGTTCGGGTGGGTTCGCGACAGCCCGATCTGCGGACCCCGTGGTCCCCGCTTGACCGAGACGACGTAGCAGCGCAGCCGCTCGCCGTGCCGGTACCGCTCTCCGGGCACCTGCTCCGCCACCGGGAGGATCCCCTCGACCGTGCCAAAGTCGACGAGCACGTGTCTCGGGTCGGAGCTCTGCTGGATCGTGCCCGAGACGACATCGCCCTCGCGGCCCTTGAAGTCGCCGAGGATCTGCTCGTCCTCGAGGTCGCGCAGTCGCTGGACGATGACCTGACGTGCCGTGGCCGCGGCCACCCGGCCGAAGTCGCGGGGGGTGTCGTCGAACTCCGGTCCCGCCTCCGCGCGCTCCGGCCGCTCACCCTCCCGCGTCGGCAGGAGGTCACCCTCCTCCCGGGCCCAGACCACCACGTGCCCGGTCTTGCGGTCCAGCTCGACCCGCGCCAGCCGGAAGGACCCCTCGGTGCGGTGGTAGGCGACGAGCATCGCCTGCTCGATGGCCGGGATGAGGATCTGGAGGCTGATGTCCCGGTCCCGCTCGATCGCTCGCAGGGCGGCCAGGTCAATGTCCATCGGGGTTCTCCTCGTCGTCGGCCAGGGGGGCCGCCCCGTCGTCACCGACGTCCTCGGGGTCGGTCGGGTCTGTGGTGTGGATCTCCTCATCGCCGGCCGCACGGGCGAACTCGACCTGCACCTTCGCCGACGTCACGTCGTCGAGGGGCACCTCGCGACGGGTGCCCGGTGCCTTGCGGTCCGCGGCCATCTCGAGCTCCACGTGGTCGGGGGACACGGAGACGATCCGGCCGGTCAGAGTGTCGCCCGACTCGAGGACCAGCGCCACCAGCCGCCCGACGTTGCGGCGAAAGGCACGGTGGCCGCGAAGCGACCGGTCGACGCCGGGTGAGCTCACCTCGAGCGTGTAGGGCTGGGCCCCCAGGAGGTCCCCCACGTCGAGGACGTCGCCGACCGCCCGGGTCGCCTCGGCGACCTCGTCCAGGCTGAGGGGCGCCACCCGGCTCGTCGTGTCGGAGGCGCCGACGCCGGAGAGGTCACGGTCGACGACGACCCGCACGACGCGGCGTCGGCCGGCCGGGGTGATGGTCAGCTCATCGAGGACGAGCGAGAGCTCCGCGAGCGGCTTGTCCAATGCCAGCCGGATCGTGTCAATCACGGTTGCCGCCTCCCTGTGTTCTCGAATGACCCTCGAGGGAGCGGGCCTCGAGGCTCGATCCGTCCGGTCCACTGTATCGAGGATGCGGGTCCACGCACGCGCCAGCCCGCGAGGGCTCGTGCCTGCCGACCTGCGAGCGCCCATGCCATGATCGGCGCCATGTCCCCCGAGCCCGGCGCGCCGCCTGACGGTGCGCCCGGTCGGCGGCTCGTCCTTCGCTGGGGCAGCTGGGGCGGCTTGCTGCTCGCGTCCGCCGGCACCGCGGCGCTGACCGGTTGCAGCATCAGGTTAGAGGACGACGCCCCCTCCCTCCCGCTCCTGCAACGTAGGTCGGTCCCCGACGAGAAGGCGCTCATCACGGCGTTTCGCCTCGCGGCGTCGCAGGCGCAGATGGCTGGACGGGTCCCCGGCGCGCCGGCCGTCGTGACCCAGCTCGGCGGCATACACCAGGCGCAGGCGACGGTGCTGCACGCCCTGCTGGCCCAAGGCGGTGTGCCCGACCACGTCATCGAGTCCTCGGCCGCCGACGGGACGCCGACCTCCACCGGATCGGCCACTCCGCAGGCCGCCGTGAGCGCGCCGTCTGCTGCCACGGTTGAGCAGCTGGCCGCCTCCGAGGCCACCGCGGTCGCACCGGCGTCGCTGGCCGTGCTCGCCGCCGTAACGACGGCGAACCGCGCCGTCCTGACCGCCGTCTCAGCCCAGCGGGCCTGGGCCGCTGACCTGCTCGGCAGCGCGGTCACCTGGCCGGCGGCTCACCCGCTGCCCCCGGCAGCCGCGACCGGACTGCTCGACGCGACGCGGTCGGTGGCCTACGCGTTCGAGGTCGTCGCCGCGCAGCTCGGAGCGGACGCCCGCCCGACCGCCCTCGCCACCCTGACGGCGCTGAAGGCCCGCGAGCGCGCGCTGGGCACGATGGCCGGGGCGTCGGCGGCTCCCGAGCCCCTCGGCTATGCGCTCCCTTTCGCGGTCACCACGCCGGCGCTGGCTCGCAACCTGGCCGCCGTCGTCCTGAGCCAGCTCGTCGCACGAGGGCTCGACCCGCTGCCGTCCCTGCCCCTGGCCTCGACCGCCGTGTCAACGGTCGTGCGGCTCCAGGCGGAGGCACAGGCGCTGGCTCACGGCTGGGGCGTGTCGATGGTGCCGTTCCCCGGGATGGCCTATCCGTGACCCACCTCGTCCCCGATCCGTTCGCCGTCGCGTTGGCCGACACGGAGCCCGTCGGCATCGACGTCGGAGCACCGTATGCCGTCACCGGCGCCGAGTGGCTGCGTCGGCTCCCCCGCCTGCTGGGTGGCCTCCTCGAGGAGTGGGAGCTGTCGGTGGACGGGCCCACCCGATGGGGCTCGGGTGCCGTCGCCCTGTCGGTCGTGGGCCGCGACGGTCCGGCCGTGCTCAAGGTCACCTGGCCACACTTCGAGGCACAGACCGAGCACCTGGCGCTGCGCCACTGGGACGGTCGCGGCGCCGCGCGGCTGTTGAGGGCGGACCCGCGAAGGTTTGCCCTGCTCCTCGAACGGCTCGACGGCACAACCGATCTCACGGGAGTCCCGATCGACGAGGCGTGCGAGGTCATCGGCGCACTGCTGGCCCAGCTCGCCTCACCGGCCATCCCCCGGACCCCCACCCTGTCGGCGTACGCGGCGCGTCAGCTCGCCGCCGAGACGCCCGAGCCGGGTGCTGTGCCACGGCGGTTCGTCGACCAGGCGCGGCACCTCGCTGCCGACCTGGCCACGGACCGGGCCGTCGACTCCCGGCTCCTGCACACGGACCTGCACTACTCCAACGTCCTGGGCGCCTCACGCCAGCCCTGGCTGGCCATCGACCCCAAGCCCATGGCCGGCGACCCCGCCTTCGAGATCGCTCCCGCCCTGTGGAACCGGCCCGACGAGCTGGGCACGGGTTCGGCGCTGCGACGGAGCCTGCGGCGTCGCCTGGCGATCCTCTGCGAGCGGGCGGGCATCGACGAGGACCGGGCGCGTGGGTGGACGATCGTGCGGGAAGTGGACAACGCCACAACGCCCGCGACCGGCCCGGACCGGGTGAGCCTCGCCGTCGCGATCATCAAGGCCATGAACGACTGACCGGCCGACGGGGCACCAGTGCGAAACTGGTGAGGTGAACCGCCTGGCGAACGCGACGAGCCCTTACCTCCTCCAGCACCGCGAGAACCCCGTCGACTGGTGGGAGTGGGAGCCGGCAGCCTTCGAGTCCGCGCGCGCGCGCGATGTGCCGGTGCTGCTGTCCGTCGGCTACGCAGCGTGCCACTGGTGCCACGTCATGGCCCACGAGTCCTTCGAGGACGAGGACGTCGCGAGCGCGATCAACGCCGGCTTCGTGTCGATCAAGGTCGACCGCGAGGAGCGTCCGGACATCGACGCGGTCTACATGGCGGCGACCACCGCCACGACCGGGCACGGCGGGTGGCCGATGACCGTCCTCCTCACTCCTGGCGGCGACCCGTTCTACTGCGGCACATACTTCCCGCGGGAGCACTTTCTCCAGCTCCTCGCGGCGGTGTCGGATGCCTGGCGGACCCAGCGCGAGCAGGTCCTCGGCAGCGGTGCCCACATCGCCGACGCGATCCGGGCCGCCACCGCGCCCGTTGCCGCCCACGCCGTGACCAGCTCGACGCTCGATGAGGCGGTCGCCGCGCTGCAGCGCGGGTTCGACTCCGTCCATGGCGGTTTCGGCGGAGCCCCGAAGTTCCCGCCGTCGATGGTGCTCGCGTTCCTGCTGCGCCACCACGGGCGCACCGGGGACCCCGTCGCGCTGGAGCTGGCGTCGCGCACGTGCGAGGCGATGGCCCGGGGTGGGATGTACGACCAGCTCGCCGGTGGCTTCTCCCGGTATGCCGTGGACGCGGCGTGGGTGGTCCCCCACTTCGAGAAGATGCTCTACGACAACGCCCAGCTGGCCCGCGTCTGCCTTCACTGGTGGAAAGCCACGGGCAGCGACCTGGCGCGTAGGATCGCTGGCGAGAGCGCCGACTTCATGCTCCGCGACCTGGGGACGACCGAAGGTGGGTTCGCCTCTGCTCTGGACGCGGACACGGACGGAGTCGAGGGCATGACCTACGTCTGGGGCCTGAGGCAGCTCACCGAGGTGCTCGGTCCCGAGGACGGCGCGGCGGCCGCCCGGTTGTTGTCCGTCACCGAGGCGGGGACGTTCGAGCACGGTGCGTCGACCCTCCAGCTGAGGCAGGACCCCGTCGACCCCCGGTGGTGGGCCGACGTGCGGGCTCGTCTGCTCACCGAGCGGGCCACCCGTCCGCAGCCCGGTCTGGACGACAAGGTCGTCACCTCGTGGAACGGGCTCGCCATCGCCGCCCTGGCCGAGATCGGCGCCGCACTGGGCGAGAGCCGCTACGTCGAGGCGGCGCAGCGGTGTGCCGCCTTCCTCCTTGACGTCCACCTCGTCGACGGGCGGCTGCGCCGCTCCTCACGAAACGGGGTCGTGGGGGGCGCGGCCGGCGTGGCGGACGACTACGGCAACCTCGCCGAGGGCCTGCTCGTGCTCCACCAGGCCACCGGGAACGCCCGCTGGCTCGAGGTCGCAGGTCAGCTGCTCGACGTGGCCCTCGAACGGTTCGGAACGCAGGAGGGCGGCTTCCACGACACCGCCGACGACGCCGAGGCGCTGTTCGCGCGGCCGCACAGCGCGGCCGACAACGCTGAGCCGTCCGGCCAGTCCTCCCTGGCGGGGGCGCTGTTGTCCTACGGCGCCCTCACCGGGTCGGCGCGCCACCTCGATGCCGCCTCCGCAGCAGTCGACGCGGGCGGGGCGGTCGCCGGTCGCGACGCACGGTTCGGCGGATGGACGCTGGCCGTGGCGGAGGCGCGCGAGGCGGGACCCCTCCAGGTGGCCGTCGTCGGCGCCGGCCCGGCTGCCGAGAAGCTGATCCGGGCCGCCCGCGCCAGCCTCTCCCCCGGCCTCGTCCTCGCGGCCGGCGAGCCGGACGAGCCGGGCATACCGCTGCTGGCGGACCGGCCCCTTCTGGGGGGACGCCCCGCCGCCTACGTCTGCCGCGGGTTCGTCTGCGACCGGCCGGTCAGCCGGGTCGAGGACCTCGTGCGCGCCCTTCAGGCGGCAAAGGTCTGACAGCCGGGAGCGTTGCGGGAGAATGCTTCCGCGGTGTCCTGCCCTCCGACGAACAGCGCTGTGGCCCAGATGTCGGCCCAGAGCAGGGTCGGCCCCGCGACGGTGGTCGAGCCCACGCGGGCGACCATCGAGCCGCTGGCCGGGTCGTAGAGATGGGCGCCGCGGGCCGCGCTGCCGGACGTGGCGACTGCGCCTGAGGTGAGGGGGACGACGGCCTTGGTCCGGGCTCGGTCTCGTGGGTCCTCCACCCCGATCCGCCATGGAGCCGCGTCGGCACCAGTGGGCGGGATGTGGCGATGGCGGCCCACGAGCACGTCGCCGCCGGCGTTGATGCACCAGGCCGTGCCGGGCAGCGCGGCCAGCGCCGCCGAGGCCCGGTCGACCGCCCAGCCCTTGACCAGGCCGGTGGGGTCGAAGCGCCGGATGCCGTCCTCGCCGGGAAGGTCGGTCGTGAAGGCTCCGCGGGTGAGCTCCTGCGCCTGCCGTCCGAGCGCCTGCGACTGCAGGATGAGCGGGTCGGCGCGACCGGTGCTCAGGGTGCCGCGCGCGACGCGGCTCAGCTCGGAGTGCTCGTCGTAGGTCGTGAAGAGGCGGTCCATGCGCACGAGCTCGGCGAACGCCGCGCGCACGGCCGCCGTGGTCTCCACGTCGTCCACGCTCGCCCCGCGAAGGTGGATGCTCACCGGCATGCCCATGACCTGCTCGACCCACGCGCGCCTCACAGGTGGGCCTTGTCGAGAGCCGACTGGAGCGACTCTGCGTAGGCGTCCGAGGTGACCGTCGCCCCGGACACGGCGTCGATCTTGGCGCTCTGAGCGGAGACCGCCTCCGCGTTGAGGATCGGCACCGCCCTGCTGTTGATCATCTGGTCGTGCCGGTCCTGGTTGGGCACCTGCAGGACGGTGGCGGCGGTGACCTTTCCCCCGGCCACGCTGACCTGCACCTGCACCGGTCCGAAGCGCGTGTCCACGGCGTCGCCTGCGACGCTCGACGCGCCGGACTGTGCGGAGCCGGAGCCTCCCGCAGCGCTCCCCGTCGCCGCCTGCCCGCCCGTGGCCGCCTGCCCGTGGCCGCCTGCCCGCCGGTGACCGCCGGGCCTCCCGCAGCGGCGACCTGCTCCGCCTGGGCCACCGCACTCGAGGTGGAGGTGTGGTAGCTGAACAACAGCACGAGGACGGTGACCGTGCTCAGGAACCAGGTGACGATGCGTCGCATGGTTCGGGACTCCCTTCGGTGAGGTGGTGGTGGCCGGCCCAGTCAGTAGGCGAAGTGCTCGACGTGGATGTGCTCGGCCGGGACGCCGGCCTCCTCGGCCGCCGCGACGACCAGGTCCGTCCACTGGACGTTGCCGCAGAGGAAGAGCTCCCGGTCGGCGACGTCGGGCACGAGGTGGCGCAGCGCCTCGACGTCGCTCAGGTGGCCGGCCGGCTCGGGCAACCAGCTCGCCCGGGTCCGGAGTCGGGAACCGGGGACGGTGAGGACCGTAGCCCCCCGAGACTCCGCAAGGGTGGCCAGCTCGTCACCGAACACGACTCGTTCCGGGCTGTGGACGCGGTAGACCAGGATGACGTCTCCGGGGCTTTGCGGCAGCCCCTCGAGAAGCGCCCGCATCGGCGTGACCCCGATGCCGGAAGCCATGAGCAGCACCTTCTGGCGTCGGCGCGCGCCTGCGTGCAGACGGCCGAAGGGACCTTCGACGTGCACGCGGCTGCCCGGCCGCAGCGAGCGCAGGGCGGATGAGCCGTCGCCGACGTGGGCGGCGGTGATCCGCAGCGAGCGGCCGTCCGGCGCGGCCGACAGCGAGTAGGGGTGGGCGCGGGACCAACCCGGGGCGTCGAGGAAGCGCCAGTGCAGGAACTGCCCCGCCCGCGCCCCCAGCCGGTCCAGCCGGCGGCCCACGACGACGACCGACGTCACGTCGGGACCTTCTGGGCGGACCTCTGCGACCACCAGCCGGTGCCGGGCGTTGGTCAGGAGCGGACGCAGGAGCCGGAACCACGCGACGGAGGCGACGGCCACGGCATACAGGCCCCACCAGTAGACCGTCGCGGGGAGGTTCCCCACGAAGTCCTGTCCCGTCCACAGCTGGTGTGGGAGCGCCAGCCCGGCACCGAGGTAGGCGTAGAGGTGCAGGAGGTGCCAGGACTCGTACCGCAGCCGGGCCCTGGCCCTTCTCACCGAAGTG
>JAABUW010004094.1_pt1 | contig 20064 bp, 1 predicted proteins | sample 5560081 | NCBI WGS metagenome assembly JAABUW01 (sample SAMN10711882, study PRJNA513363) | rock metagenome | isolation source: Antarctica rocks | place: Antarctica: Victoria Land, Knobhead sud
ATATTTTAACAATTAATTAAAAATATAGAGAGCAATTTATTTGCTATAAGTATTAAAAATATTTGTCTATTTGTTAGATACAAAAACAAAAGAGCTTATTATATTACAATTTACAATATATAATATATATTTAACTTTTTCTACAATTTGATTTTCTATAGTCAATTGAAAGACGCTAGCATTGTTCGAAAAATTATTAATTATAATTTTTCTATTAACGTTTAGCAAACTTAAATAATTAAAATTTTCAATTTCTATTTTTTAAACTTAAAAATATCTATTATACTTTTTGTTGCTATTATTGCTCTATTAACAATTAATAAGAATACAATAACTATATAACACAAACAACTTAACAATCTAGATAAACAAAATATTTATTAGTTAACTTGCAAAAACGTTTTCGATCTTATTAAGTTATCTCTAAATAATGCTTGTATTTCTTATATATACGCAAAAAGCAAAACAATGTTTTATTAAATTTTTATTAGATTTAGTTGTTAAGAAAACAATTTTATTTATATTAATATTATAGAATTTATATCTTTAAATAGTTTCGATAGCATTTGCTACGTTTGTACTTAACTAAATAATAAAATCAAATATTTACAAATCAAATATTTTAAAAATAAGAATAAAATTAGTTTGTTAATTCTTTTTAAATACTATATCGACAAATTTAAGTATAAAAACAACAAATATACTTGTATTTATATTAACAACAACAATAAATATATAAGTAAAGTTTTTCGAATTTAATACAAAAAGCGCAAGATACGTATCGAATTAACAATTGCTATTTTTTCTAAAATAAACAAATATTTTAAATATTTTAATTAAATCTTAATACAAAAGACTAATATTATAATTAAAAATACTAATTTAGTTGTAAAATTTTAATTAAAGATTATTTAAACAATCAACTTATATTACAATATCTTTCTTATTATTAAGCGCTTTATTACTTCTTTCGAAACAAATATTAAATATCTTTATAACTACAAATATATTTAGTATATTAATTAACAAAAAGAAGTATTAAGAATTTAATTAAATATTAGTTAACAAAAGTTTTAAGATCGTTTTTAATTTTTAATTTTAGTAGAATACAAGAAAGAGTATATCTATTGTATAATAGATAACAAAAATATGATTTAACAAATATTAAAAGTTTATTAACTAAACAATAAGCAAGCATTATTTAACTCTAATATTAATTATAGCAAAACTAGTTATTAAAACAACAATATACGTTTGTTTATAATCTTATTTATATAGTTTAATATTGCAAATACTATTAATAGATTTCTAGATTCTATAAAAACTAAATTGAACAAACTCTTTGTAATAATATTACAACAACAACAAAGAGTTTTTTGCTCTCGAATTATATTAAGAACTTTTATAAGCTAGATTTATTTATTTTATTTAAAATCTTATTTTTTTTAAATTTTAAGAGCTCTACTTCTCTTAAGTTATTCTTTAACTTCAAAAATAGTATTCTTTTTAACTTTACTAATTTCAATAAGTTTTCTAAAGCTATTAAATTACTAGATATACTTTAAAATCTATTGTTTTCAAATCTTGATCTAATGTTGCAAAGATACTTGAAACTTCGATTATATCAAAATAAATTTGTAAATTCTTTTACTTTGTTGTTTAAAATTATATTATTAAAATTGTATAAATTTAAAATTTACACTAAAACTATAACAAATATCTACTACAAAATAGATTAACAACTAGCTAAACAAAACAAAATTAAATAAAAAAAAACAATATCTATATTATTTGTTTAGTATCTAACAAGTGTTACGTATTTTATAAAAGATAAATATACAAAATTAAGCAAAAAGTTAATAACAAAATTCATCGCTATAAAGTTTGTTAAATTGTTAGAAATTTTAAACAATACAAAAATCTAAATTATATTAAAATCTTTGCAATTATAATTAAATCTATAAGTTACAAAACTATTTTTGTTTTTATTGTTATTAATAGCTAGAATCTAAAATAAATAAACGTTATTATTGTTTTTTTTACAAAAATATTAACAAAGAAATTTATATAAAATTGTTTTACAACTTTGAATAGAACAAAAAAATTTATTAATTTAGAAAAACTCTCTATAGACTTAGGCAATTATTTTAAGTATAATATAATATTTTTGCAATATTTCTTAAGAAGTATTACTTTTGTTTATTAGATTTCGATCTAAATATCTTTATTAATAATTTTACTATTATTGTTATCTATATAGACAATCTCTTAGTTGTCAATATTAATAAGAAGTTTATTAATATTATTAAAAAAACTTTTGTTAATTAATTTAAAATAATTAACTTAGATTTTATTTAATAATATTTAGAAATCGAAATTAAGCGCAATCTTGCAATTTAAATTTTTTATTTAAGTTAAAAAATATATATAAAAAAAATATTAAAGAATTACAAAATATAGAAGTATAAATTAGTTGCTATTTCTATAAATATATTTAAAATATATATTGTTAATTCGAACTATATTGCAAATCTAAATTAATGTTATATCTATTAATCAATAATCGATTCTCTTATATATGTAATGCTAGATACTTGACTAGATATTATTTTTGTTATTTTAATAATAAACAAATATATTTTCAATTCTTTTGACACTTATTAAAAGATTATTAAACAAATATTTTGTTATTTTTGAAATACTCTTAATTTTTGTCTTACTTTCTATAAGAGTATTTGTTTTTTATTAGACTATATCAATATTAACTAAAACAAAAATTAAAATATTTGTTGTTTTATTTTCGAGTATATCTTTAATTTAAAGAGTATTGTTATTAGTTAATTATTTAAATATTAATTAACTATTGCTTTTTTTACTTACAAAATCAAATATATTAAGCAAACGCAAATTGTTAAAAAAATTATTTAACTTTAAGTATTGTTAAAACAATTGCAATTATTCTATTTATCTCTATTGTTGTTGCTTATATCTAGAATTCTTATTGTTATTAAAAAAATTTCTTTAATATTTTCGACATTATATCTAGTTGCTATTGTTATCTATTGCAACAATTAAAAAATTATAGTATTTATTAAGAATCTTGCGCAATATATTTGAACAAAATATATAGATATTTAAACTTAATTTGTTTGCAAAAAGATTACAAATAGCTAAATTAAGTTAAAATATATCTTTATTAAGAAACAAATAGTTAATAAGCTAATTAAAACTCTTTCTTATAATATATTTAAAATATTTTGACAAGCTTTTAAACTAACTTAATAACTAGATTACTTATAATTTTAAATATAGATATTAAATTTAATTACTTAAACAACTCGTAACTAGATAGTTGCTATATTTATTATTGTCGATCTTTGTATTATCTATTTAATTTTTTTTTGTCTTAACTAGTAAAGTTATCAAACATTATTAACAATATCTATATAATTTTTTGTTAAAGTTTTGTTTCTTATATATTTTTCGAATTTTAGAGTATCTCGAACTTGTAAATATATATATATTTCTATATAAATTGCTAATAGAGAACTTTTATATATTTTTTTTATTTTTGCTAGAAAGATGTTCGAAACTTAGAAATTTTAAAATAAATTTTAAACTTAGTAAAATATAGAATATAATTTATATAGAAGTTGATTTCTAGACTTAGATTAGATAAGAGTATCGAAATATTATAATCGATTTAATTTAGTATCGATACTATTTAATTCAATACTATTTGACTCGATATTACGTAATTGGTTCGAATAGCTCCAATCAATATATATAGATAGACAAAGCTCTAGCTCCTGAATAGTAACTAAGCGTTCTACTATCTATTATTTTGACATATTGCAATAATTAAAAAATAATTAGAAATTATATTGTGCAACTAATATTTAAAAAAAAGTTACGTACAAGCAAAGCAACAAAGAAAATAAAAATAAAAAAGTAGAACAAAAACAATAGCGATAAATTAAATTAATTAGAATTTAAATCAAATTAATTAGAATTAAAGTTATAGATTTAAGATAGAGTATAAAGATAAACGCAAAAATAATTTTTTAAATTATTAATCTTTTTAACAATATCTATGCAACAACTATTTAAATTGCAAAAAGATTTAAAATCTTAAAAAATTTAGTTGTAAATTTAACTATTGCAAACTAATTATTTAATCTAAAATTTTTAATTCTTGTTTTTATATATAGTATATAATATAAAACTTTTAATTTATTATTTTAATATTGGACGCAAGCAAAAATTTAAACAATTCGAAATATACTATATACAAACTCGTATATAATAACTGTTATAATATATTAAAAATTGTAATCTTTCTTTAGTATTTTAACAATTTTAATTAATATATTTAATTTATTTTGTTACAAGAATTTGTTTACTACTTATTTTTTTAACAAACTTAAAAATATTAATTGTTGCTTTTTGTTTCGAGTTTTTCGAATTTTCGAAATATATTTAAAAATGGTTTTTTAAAGTTAAATATTTTTGCAAAAACTATAGAAAGAATTTAATATATAAGATTTGTAAAATAAGATAAATATTAAAATTTGTAATAAAAATAGCAAAAATAACAATTATAATAAAGGAAGAACTAAAATAAAGATAGAATTTATATAATTTATTATTAATATTATTTTAAAAGAGCTTAATATAATTAAGATAGTTATTTCGAAATATTTTAAAAAAACTTTCTTAATAGCAAACAACTTTAAATAATTCTTTATTAATATAAAATAGAAAGCAATTAAAATTTTATTTTTTAATATAATTAATATTTAAATTTATATAAACTTTAAATATATAGTCTTTAATTTAATATATTTGCTATTGCAAAATTGTTAACGTTATAAATATTAAATATAATAGAGTTATTGCAAACTTGCAATAAATATATTTTGTTAAAGATTTATTTAATCTTTTAAATTGTTATATTTGTAAAATATTTTTAAATATAAGCTAATTTATATTGCTATTAGTTCTAGACTATATATATTTGTTCGAGTTATTGTGTTATTTTTTTTTAATTAACAACTATATTTTTTAGACTATTTTAATACTTTTTAAAAAAAGTGTCTTTTAACAAATTTGCGTTAAAGTTTGAAAAAATTTAGTAATTATTTATTGTATTATTTGTTTTAATTATAGCAACAAATTATAATTTTAAAAATTAAAGTTTTAAAAATTTGTATAATTTCGAAAACTAGTATTTTAGTTTTTAAGTTTTTTTTTTATTGTTGTCAATTTATTATTTTTTATTTAATTAAGAGATTTTGTTGTAAAATAAAAATAAAAATAATCTAAATTATTCTATAAATTTAAGTCTATTAAATCGAGAAAATTAACAACTTTTGTAAAATTTATTGTAATTAGAAATTCGAATACTACTATTAATTAAAAGCAATATTTAAGTCTCTTAATCTTTATAATCTTTATGTTATTTATTATTTTCTAAAAATTTAATTGAAAAAAAAAAAATTGAAAAAATTATTAGTAATATTTATGCCCAAAATTTACCTGGAATTTACTTGGAATATTGCTATTTTGGTTATTAACTCGCGTGTAATTTATTTGAAGCAAACTCGGAATTTACTTGGAATTTACCCGGCACTTTTCGATTGAATAATTGATTTTTGTTAGTTATTTATCTGTTATTTAGTCGCAATATTTTGGTAATATTTTGGTAATATCTTGGCAATATCTTGGCAATATTTCGACAATATTTCGGATAAATATCGGGTAAATAACTATAGTGTTTGATCGTACAGTATTAATATATTTTATTTTTTCAAGATTTATCTTATTTGTAAACAACGCGTTATGAAGATTATTTGATATAATATTAAAAATAATAACAAAAAATCTAGCTAATTACTATTAAGAAATCTTTTTTATCTTATATTTAATAGTATATGTTTTTTTAAAATATGTTTTTTTAAAAAATAATACATATAAATGTTGCAATATATTTTTAGATTTTGTTCAAAAAATACTTATATATCTGTTTTAAACTATATTTATACTAATTATATACTAAAATAAGAAAATACGCTATTAAGATGTTTAAAAAGAACAATTTTAAAATAAAATAAAAATTTATTTACTATATAGCTAGATCTTCGAATAATTCGATAGTTTGACAATAGTTATATTACAATAGAGCAACGATAGAAACGCAATCAATCTTTGATTAAATACTAATTAAATAGCGATTGTAATATTGTTTTCTCTTAGAAATTGCAATTTCTAGATAATTGAATTACAATTGCGTTATAATTAAGCTACAATTAAATTACGATTACACTACAATTGCGTCTAGATATCTTAAAAGATACTTAATCTTAGATTGTTAAAAAGCGATAAATTAATAATTGAATAGCAATTTAATTATTAATTAAACAATTGTTGAATATATTAATAATTATTAATTGCTACAAAATTGTAAAAGATTTTGCAACAATTAATAGCTAGAGATTAAATCAATAGATAGAAAATCGATTAAGCAACAATAAGAATATAGAATTGTATTTAATATTTTTAATTAACAACTATAAATATTATTATTGTTAAACTTTTGTTACAAAAGACTTTTTATTATTATTGCAAAAGTCTTTCTTCTAGTTGCTGTATATCTACAATCTCTCTTAGATATACTAATTTGTCGTAAAAGTCTTTTATACTATTTATAGTTTTACTATTTGTTTATCTATATAATATTGGCAATTTCGGAACTCTTGTTAATAGTACTATTGATAACTAATAGTTAAATTAGCTAATATATCAATGTATTCGCTTTATATAATTAAGCGTAGAATTGAGTTGCGATTAGCAGAATTTGCAAACGCGTAATTAATATACGTTTTGTCAAAATCTAATCTTGTATATTGTCAAATTTTACAACAAACGCAATTTATAAGCGCAATCTATTAGCGAAATTTACAAACGCAATTTACAACTACTATATACACAACACAATTACGCAATAAAGACGTTTACGTCGATGCATAATTTATACGTAGAAATCTTACAAATTATTCGATTCTATTATACAAATTATTATAGTATAAACAAATAACAAATAAAGACATAAACAAAGTATTGCGAGAGTTTGTACGTATTTCGAACATTAAAATTAAATTCTTGTTAAGCAAGTATTAAGACTTTTGCTGCTAAATGAACTCTAGACTAGCTAATAGCTAAATCAGCAGAATTTGCAACAAATATTTTTTAAGCAAAGATTTCGGAATTGCCAATAAATGCTTGAAGTCTTTTGTTATATTATCTTTTATAAATATACTATATCTTAATTATATTCTAGCAAATAATAATTTGTGTTCTTTATTGTTTGCTAGTCTAGCTTCTAGAAAGCGTTAATAATATATATATTGTTCAAGATAAAAGCAAGAAGTTCGTAGATATATTGTGCAAGAATCTATTAATATATAAGAAAATTAAAAACAAAATTATACAAAGAATTGTATAAAGAATTTTTATTTATATATATTTACTATATAATATTTATTACAAAAAAAATATACTTTAAGCAATAAAATAAATACAAGAAGCATTAATTTAGACAACTCTTTCTAGTTTTAATTATTATATAGTTTTTTATATTTTATATATATTAACTGTCGTCTTTAATAAATATTAGTTTAACTATAATTACAAAAAATATATTTAAAATATTAATTTATTAATAAAGACAATTTTGTTATACTGTATAGTCTCTCTATAGGGTGATTTCTCTGCAGAAAACCGGTAAATTGTCGGTGAACTCCCGGTGAACTCCCGGTGGACATCCGGTGAGAAAACAGTAATTTCCTAGTAATTTTCTAGTAATTTCCTAGTAAATCACTCGTTATACTCGGTTTAACATCCCATAACACGCCCCACGGTTAGTAGGTAAGCTCACCGTTATTGCACTAAAGTATCAAAAAAATTAACAATTCAATTAAGTAAAGTAAGTACTTATACTAGCTAGTATTAATAATAATATAGTAAATCTAAATTTGCACGCACTAGTAGAGAGAATCTTTCGCGCGTATATATTTTAAGCAAAACGTCTAATTATCTAATTAAAATTCTACTAGCGTTGATAATTATAGAGCTAGAGCTTTCCCGAGTATTTTAAACTTTAAATTTAAGGTTAAAACTTTAAATTTAAAAATAGAAAAATACTTTAACGACTTCACGCTTTGAGGAATCAACGATTTAGATACTTTACTATTTAACATTCTTAAAATTAAAACCCCGATTAGGCTAGCGTCGAGACTTAATGAAATTTTCAAAATTTCAAAATTTCAAAATTGAATAAAATAGCATCTATAGGGTCTATAGGGTGGAAAACCGATGAATTATCAGTGCGAATCTGGTAAGAAGTTCAGAATTGGTGGAAACTTGATGAACCCTCGGTAAACCCTTGGTGATTCCTCTAGGAATAACCAAAAATCGTGACTATCTAGTGGAAGCACTAGGAACTTCCGGTAGAATCACTTGTACGAAAGCCAGTACAGTATTACTTAAAATATTTAAAGTCTAGATCAACAATTTGTTTATTATAATTTTGTATATAGATATCTAGTAATTTCTAAATGAAAAAGTGATAAAATAGAAATCTTAATAAATTCGATATTGCGTTTATAACAAGTATATCGAAAAATTTAAAATTAATTAAATACAATTAAGTTTGTCAACATAAATTATCGCAAACCGTTGTATAAACTTTATCTATATCTATATTTTTATTATTTATTTGTTTGTTTAATAGTAGAAAGCTTTTTATTAATAATAGATAATAGTTTTTAAATAATATTAAAATCTTTATTAATTTCGAATATATTTTTTAAGATTTAGCAAAATTAAGACATATAAACTAATTTATAACGTTTTGCGCAAAAAGATAATCTATTAGATTCGATAATATTGCGTAATCTATTATAGTTTTAAAAAATCTAGAAAGCGTATTAGTTAATATAGATTTATTTAAATATTACTTATATATATTTTATCTTATATATTAAAATGTTTACATTATAATTGTAATATACTTGTATACTATATTAGTAATATAGAGATTAACGTGCACATTAAGCAATATAAGAGACTTTTGAAATTTGGTATTTTTCGATTTACAATCTTTTTTCTTTTTAGTATCTACAAAAGACTTTAATAATTGCGCATATTCTTAAAATAATAAAATATTGTTTTTAGAATTCTTAAGTTTATTATTAACAATATTAGAGAGTACAATTTTTAAAATTTAACTTTTTTTATTTGTTTTATTAATATTGTTTATATTGTTATTATTGTTGCAAGAGACTTTTTTAGAAATTTCTCTAAAGTTTTTCGCAATATCTTTCGCAAAATCTATAATATATTAAATAAAAATCTAATATATTTGTTAACTTATTATTATTATCTAATATAGATTTTTTTAATAAATATATTGTTAACTTTTTATTAATATATTGATCTTTGCTATTGTATTAATAATCTTGCGTATATTAGTATTATCTCTAAATATAAGTCTAGAAATCTTTTGTATATAATTTATATTAAATCAAATACTTGTAGTATATAAACGTAAAATAAAAGAAATTAACAATAAAACTTATTTAAACTCTAATAGAGATTAAAATTAAATATAGAATATAAAAAATTATATACAAGATTAATCTAAAAAAAAGCAAAAATGCTAAAATATTTTAATATAGAATTTATCTCTTTTTTTGCTAAGTATTGTAATAATTAACAAACTTTAATAAATTCTACTTAACTTTTGTTACTTAAAATAAGATACGTTGTAAATTCGAAACAATATTAAATCGAATAAAAGAACTAAATATTAAATTACTAAAATATTAATTTTAATCTTTATTTTTTATAAATAGATTATTTTGTTTTTATTAATTAACTTTTTTGTGTACTTTCTTTAATTAATAGCTTTTTAATAATATTTTCTATTATTAACAATATTAAATTCTAAATCTTTTTTTTTTAAATAATAGTAAATTCGACAATCTATTTGCACAAACTGTATAGTTAGACTAGTGAAAAATTCAATCGTTGTACAATCGTTGTACAACCGTCGACAAATCGTCGAAAAATCGTCAAAAAACTATGCTAAAATCGACGAAAAATTGTTTTTCAACCGATTAACAACTAGAAAAATTCTAAATTTCCATTGTTCAACGAACTGGTTGCCCCAACAACTATTAATCGCAAAAAGAGGTTTTAGAATTTAATCGCGATTGTTCAACGATTGATTAAAAAATTTATTAAATTGAAAAAAAAAATTAATTAATTAGACTTCCTAAGTACTAGAGTAGTAAAAAAATATATAGAGAAGATATTGAGAAAATATAGATTAGAGAATTACTTAAGCGTATATGTTTTTTGTAAATCACGTGATTTTTCTATTTATAACTTGATAGTGTTGATAGTAATCAAAATAGAGACTTTCCAAAATAAATTAAAACTTTAAATTTAAGTTTAAACTCTAAACTATAAATAGAATTAATAGGAAAACGTCTTAACGACTTGACGTATTGACGAATCAACGATTTGAATATTTTACTACTCGACATGCCAAGACTTAAAATCTCGATTGGGCTAGCTTCGAGACTTAGAAAATAAATTTAAGTTTTTTTAAATTTTCTATATCAAAATTAGTATCTATAAGCATCTATTCGTTGAACAACCGTTGTTCAACCGTTGTTCAATCGTAGAAAAACTAATTTTTTACTCTTCAAATTTTTTTAAAAAAAATATATAAAAATTAGCATCTATAGGCATCTATCCGTTGAACAATAATCGTTCAATCGTTGTTCAACCGATGTTCAACTATATTCATCTAAATTTCTAGTGTTAAACCTTTGAACAACTGTTGTTTAACTATATTTGTCTAAATTTCTAATGTTAAATCGTTGAACAACCGTTGAACAACTATAAAATATCTAGATTTCTAATCTTCAATCGACGTACAACTGTTGTACAACTGTTGTTTTAATTAGTAGAAAGCCTTAGACGAAATAGTAAAAAAATTATCTGTTATAAATTTGTTGTAATATATTGTTAAACAAAATTATCTTAAAAGCGCAAACAAATATAATTTTTTTATTAATAGTAAAATTAATCTTTCTATCTAAATTTTCTATAAACTTAAAAATAAATATTACTATATTTTTAATATTAATTTTATAAAATTCTAATATAAAAGTAAAGATATTTATTATTTTATATTGTTTCTTATAAGTCAAAGCAACAAATATAAAATAAAATATCTTAAAAAAACAATAATTGTTTCGATAAATCTTAAAATTGTTTATAAAAAAAAAGATTTGTCAAAGACTTTAAGAAGTCTTTTGCAACTATAATAATTTATCTTAAACTTATTTTAAGTTTAATAAAGTTAATATATAAATTAAACAATAAGAAATTTTATATTTAAAACGTGTTAAATATAGTTTTTTCAATAGATATAATTTTTTTTTATTAAAATCTTTATTAATATAAATGCGAAAATACTTATTAATCGAAGTAAAAAACATACTAAATTTTTAATTTTTAATAATAAAGAGTTTGTTATTTTTGACAATAAAATCTTTATTAAAGCTTTTTAGAAAAAAATTAATATTGTTTATGATAATTTAAAGCTTAAGAACTATTTTATTTTATTTTTTAAATTTAATACTTTTTTTTCTATAGTTTTTCTTAATAAAGATAACGCAATTATACTAATATATAAAGTTCGCTTTTAATTTAATTTTTAGAATATTTTTAAAAATTATAATTTTTCGCTTTAAGATATAATAGATATCTTTAAAGATAAATCTAATAAAAGAATTTCGAAATTTTAAATATTAAAGCTAAATAAGTTTATTAATTTAATATATTATATTAAAGTATATCTTAACTTGCAATTTAATAATAAATAGAATTGTTTATATAAAATTAAAAAACTTATATTAGTATTGTTAAATTCAACACTTAATTTATTTTCTTTATTATTAATTCTTTAGCTTTTTAATAAAAGAAAATAATTTCTTTATTATAATTTTAATCGCTTTTTGTATTGATTGCAAAAAAAAAAATTATCGAATTTAACGCTTTAATATACGTCTAGGGCTTCCTACTAATAGAAAAAACAGTTGTATAACGGTTGTACGTCGGTTGAACAACAGAAATCTAGATATTTTATAGTTGTTTAACGGTTGTTCAACGGTTGTTCAACGGTTTAATGTTAAAAATTTGGAAATTTAGATTTTCTTCCGATAAACAGCGGTTGAACAACGGTTGAACAACGGTTGAACAACGGATGAACAACGTATAGATGCCTATAGATGCTAATTTTGATATTGAAATTTTTTAACAACAGTTTAAGACTAGAAAATTAATTTTTCTACGGTTGAACAACGGTTGGACAACGGTTGAACAACGGTTGTTCAACGGATAGATGCCTATAGGTGCTAATTTTGATATTAAAATTACTAAAAATTTTAAAAATTTATTCTAAGTCTCGAAGCTAGCCCGATCAGGGTTTTAAGTCTTGGCATGTCGAATAGTAAAATATTCAAATCGTTGATTCGTCAATACGTGAAGTCGTTAAGACGTTTTTCTATTAATTCTATTAATAGTTTAGAGTCTAAACTTTAATTTAAAGTTTTGACTTATTTTGGGAAGTCTCTATTTTGATTACTATCAACACTAGCAAGTTATAAATAGAAAAATCACGTGATTTACGAAAAACATATACGCGTAAATAATCTCCTAATCTATATTCTCTCAATACCCTCTCTATATATCTCTCTACTAGACTAGTACTTAGGGAGTCTAATTAATTAAATTTTTTTTTCAATTTAATGAAAATTTTAATAAACAGTTGAACAACCGCGGTTCAACCCTAAAATCTATTTCTGCGGTTGGTGGTTGTTGGGGAACTCAACCGTTGAACAACCGAAATTTGGAATTTTTCTAGTTGTTAATCGGTTGGAAAACGGTTTTTGGACGGTTTTTCGACGGTTTTTCGACGGTTTTTCGACGGTTGTACAACGGTTGTACAACGGTTGGATTTTTCACTAGTTTGGCTATATAGTATTGAGCTATTTAAAAAAAAAATATATATATAGAATTGTTAATTTCGATAAAAATATTATTTTCTGCAAAAGACTTTAATATTTAAAGAATTTTTCTAAATTTAATATAATTAGTTTAAGAATTGTTTAATTTCTTAAACTATAGATTAAATACTAAATAAAATAATAATAATATAATGTTCTTTTTAACTTGTTTTTCTACAATTTTTTTTTCTCTCGAATTGTTCGACAATATAGTTAAGATAATTTTAATAAACAAATAGTATAATAAGAAACAAAAATAAGAATTTATAACAAAGATAAATACTATAGAAAATTTCTTTTTGTTTTTGCTTTTATTTTCTAGATTTTTAATATATTAATATAAATAAAACTCTAAATTTTTTAGAGAATATTATAATTATTACTTTAGACTAATTAGCAAGTATTTAAGATACAAAATTATATTTATTAGAAAAAGTCTTAATAATTTAACTTTAGTTTTAACTTTTAATTTATACTTTATCTTTAATAGTATATTTGTTTTTAATAGTACTTCTTGTTCGATTTTCGTTAATAAATTTCTATTAATATATATTGAATTCTCTTTACTTTTGTTAATTTTTATTATTTTTTAATTTTGCGCGCTATTATGTTTTGTTATACTTATACTTCTATTGCTATTGCAAAAGGTTTTCTCTTGAGTTATTTTATTATTAAAATTACTATTGCTAAAAACTTTTCTTTTAGCTATACTAGTATTTTAATTGTTGTTGCAAAAAATTTCTAATTTGTAAAAAGATCCAGATGTTTAATAAATTAAGTTTTTTGTATAGCTTTTTGTATAGTTTTTTTCTAAATTGTTTGTTAATTTTTTTGCAAAACAAATCTTTTTTTATTGCTTTATATTGTAGATATCTTATTAAAAGATTTAAATCAATAGAAAGAATTATAAGTTATAAAAAAATCAATTAATAAAATAATATTAGAGAGCAAGTAATTATTAAATTAAGAAGTATCAAAGATAGAAATAAGATTGTTTATAATATATGTAAGTTTTATCAATATATCAATATAGCAACAATATAATATTCGAAATATTATAATAATAGTTTTGAGCTTTAATAGTTAACAAAAACAATAAACAAGAATATTGATCTTATAAAGAAAATTGCGATAGCTAGAAATTACTTCTTATTGTATTAAATTGCAAAAGTTATTAATTTATTAATCTAGCTAGACTAAGATATATAATTTAAATTCTACTTTAGTTTTCAAAAATCTTATATTAACGTTTGTAAATAACTTCGTCTATATAACTATTGCAAATAATAATTGATTAGTTTTTTCAAATTATTTTCTTTCTCTCTTTAGCGTTCAATTTATTTTTGTTGAAAGCTTTAACTATTATTATATATTATATATATCTTTTTATATAATATCTATAATAGATGTATTGCAAAAAACTTTTACAATCTTAAGTTAGAAAACTAATTAAATTAAATTAGTAGCTATTATATTGTATATAACAATAACAAATACTTACTTCAATCTTTCTTATTTATTAATTTTCTTTTGTTTTTAATATGATTCTTTTAATAATTATTTCTACTTTTAGTATATTAAGAGTTTTATTTAATACAAAGACAATATCTTTTAACCAAATTAATTTCGATTTTTGTTAAACTTAATTTTTAATATTAATAGTTGTATTTAAATTTTTAATTTTTAAATTTTTAAATATTAAGCAATTAAGTAAAGTTATTACTTCTAAAATAGCTTTGTTTATAATTCGAAAAAACTTTGTATTCAAGAAAATATTATATAAATAATATTTAAAAATATAAATAGTTGTTGCAAAACTATTTATTTGTTAAAATTAATAAATATATTAATTTTTAATTAAAATATTGTAATATAATTTTAAAAATATATTTATTAATATAGAGATTGCAAATTTAGTTTAATTAAGTCGAGACTATATATAGAAACTAGAACTATTTTTATTGTTAAATTTTTTATAAAAATTTAGATAACTTGTTTTTGTTTAGACTTTGTTTAATACAAAACAAGAAAAATAATTTTAATATTAGCAAGTTAAAAATATATATATATATAAAGTGCAATTTTAGAAAACTAGCAAAAGATATTTATCTTTTCTTAATTATAAACAATCTATAAAATAAAAAATATAAAAAGTATTTATTAAAGACTTTAAAATACAACTCTATTAAAGACTTTATATAATATTAAAATATATTAAAATCTTTTGCAATATTTGCATTAAAAGTTTTTGACAACAAAAAATACTTACTTAACTATAAAAATTACGCAATAGCGTTTGTATTTTTAATAATTTTTTTAGTATTTTTTTTAATATAATTAGTTAAGTCTCTAGTATTAACTTTGTTAAACGCAATTTATTAAATTATTTTATATAGTAGTTGTTTTTAATAGAGATTATTTTAATATTATTAATTTTAAACTTGTTTGTTTTATTAATTGCTAACTATTAATTTTATAATATAAGTATAATTAATTTTCAAATTATATTAAGTATAATTTTCTTTTTTTTGGAATTTTTAGAAACAAAAGTAAGCAACTTTTTGATGAGTATATTTTTAAGTTATTAATATTTAATCTTTTTATTTAAGAAATAGTTGCAATAAACAAATATAACTCAAATTTTTAATAGATAATTATCGATTACTTTTTCGGTTTTAAAAGAAATTATTAATAAATAAGTGCAACATATTATATATCGCTTCTATATATAATAAATACAATAACCTTTTTAAATATTACTTTAGCGTAAGTTGTATATCTAGTAATTAATAATACTAAAGATAATATATAATTAAGTAACAAAATAATTGTTTAATAAAAAATACAAATTGTAGTTAATTTAATTCTTATTTCTTTTAAGATTTAAAAAGTTTACTAAAATTTGCTATTAAAATACTTAATAAACAATAAAAGCTCTTTAATATTATTTAAATTGTTAAATATTAAGATTTTAATAGCTAAAATATTAAATAAAGTAGAAAATTATTGCAAAGTATAGTTGTTATACAATATTAAAGACTTTAAAAACTACATTTTATTAACAATATTAATATTAAAGTAATAGAACAAATTGTTTAATTATTTAATATTAAACTTAATAAACATTTAGTTTGCAATTGTACAAATTTAGTTATTTTTATTTTTTATTTTTATTAAGTCTTAGACTTATAATAATATACTTATATAATAAAACTAGACTGATTGCGTCGAATCGATTAATCGAGTTCGAATCGATTAATTGATTCGAATTTTAACAATTCAAATCAATTCGATTCGAAAGTCTTGACAAATCGATTTCTAAAATTGAAATCGAAAATCAAGTTAAATCAAATCGATTTCTAAAATCAAAATCGATTTAAATTGTCAAAAAATAAAATTATTTAGTAACAAATTTTGTAAATATAAATTGAATTTTGAATTTTTATATTTTTCTATTTGAATATTCTATAGTAATGCAGTAAAACAATACATATAAACTATTTAATACTTGTGTAATAAATAGATTATAACTATTATAGTCTCTCGATTAATTTCGATTCTATATCTTATCGAAAAATATATAGTTAAATAGTATTTTAGTCGATACTTTTGTTCGAAAAAGTATATAGTAATATATTTGGATAATATATTTGAACTTATTGATACTATTAACTAGTTCGAGATTTTTATAATTTCGAACTTAATTTTATTTTTAGCAACATTATTATTGTTTTTGTTTTTGTTATTATTATTATTATTATTATCTTTGTACTTTGTATCTCTTTATTTGTAATTTATTATTTTTTTATTATTTTCCGTCTTTTTCTATTTTATTTTTACTCTATTATTATTAGTTCCAATCAAATTGTTGAAATTATTATCTATTAATTTTAAAAAATTAGATATTTTGCAATTTGCAGCATTTTTATTGCTTGCAAAAGTATTTTTGAACTTTTCAAATTTGTTAATTGTATTTAAATTATGCGCTTTTTTCAACTTATTAGACTTTTTATAATATAGAATGCGTTGTTAAATTATTTCAATAATTGATATTATATATTTAATTATATTTTTGCTTAATTCGAACTAATTAGAATCAAACTAATATATAAATTAGTTATTTTATTTATATTAGATTCTATATATATTTAAATATTGAAAGATTGTATTGTATCTACGTCTTTACTCTCTAAAATTATTTGTATAACAATTGTATTAATTTTAGTCTATTTTACAATATTTTTGTCTCTAATTTTCTTTATTAATTCGATCTCGAAATATTGTGCTACAATATAATTAGTTTTTTAAATATATATATATTACTTAAATATATCACTATATAGTTCTTTCTCTACTCTTTTATCAACTACTACTCTATATTTCTAATATTTCTTTTTATATTTTTTTGCTTTTCTTCAAAGACTTTCTTAAAGACAATTGTTGCTTGCAACTTAATTAGATACTTGTAAAATATTATACAATTAATTTTTTTTTTGTAAAGCAACTTTTTATCTTTGATCTATATTGTAATACAATTTCTACTAATAATAGTTTAAAGAAAAATTAATAAAATAAATATTTTGCGCTTTAAATTAGTCTTAAAAATAATATTTATAAATAATAAAAAACAAATTTTTTACTTAACAATATAATATTAGTTATTTAGCACTTTTTAAATATTTAAATAAGAAAGAATTCGACTTCAAAAAGTCTATTCTTTTAATTAGTTTTGATAATAATATATATAAATAATACAAAACAAATTTGTATATCGACTATATAGATTAAAACAATAGACAACATTAAATATATTAATTAATATATAGTATTTAAACAGAAAAGTTGTCGCAATTATAAAATAAATCTACGCGTTTAATATTAGAGTTAGAATTTAAATATTACTTTTATTTAATATTACTACAATTGAAAATTATTGTATCTATTATTTTAATTATCACATAATATATACTCTTTCACTATTAAAATCGAACACAAATATATATATTTGTTGCATATTACTCTATTGTATTATTTATCAAATATTTAATTGCAAGATTTGTCAATTTTTGTATTCTATATTGTCAATTCTTTTATTTAGTATTAACAATTCTCAATTTAATAATATATTTTGCTCTAAAACTCTAATAGCTTAAATCAAACAAGTTAATAATATCGAATAATATATTTAATATATTGCATATTGTTAATATATATAATTTAGCTTGTAAGATTGTAGACAAAAAATTGCAAGAAAATATAGCAGTACAAATTAGTTGTAACAGAAAAAAAAATCGATTAAGCTAATTTCTAATATACAGAAAATAATATAAAAAGATAATATATTAGACTATTATTAGCTAAGTATTTGTAATATAAAAAAGTGCAAATACAAATCCGAAACAATAGCTCTATATAAAATTAGCATATATTAAAAAACTAATAATTTTTTAATTTCGAAAATATTTTTCGCAAAATTAATTCGAAAAAATTTGCAAAATAAAATTGTTAGCAAAAAAAAACAATAAAAAATATCGCATTTAAATATCGATTTCGTTAGTTTTTCAAAAAATTATCGAAAATTTTATAATCGACTTTTTCTTTAGTCAATATATTATTTATTTGTATTACTATTATTTCTGTACAATATATATTAATATTTTGCTTTATATATTTAGATAGCAATCTTCTTGCTATTTATATTAATTGCAAAATTATTAAGTTTAAAAATTTGTTATTGTTAAAATAATTAATGTAGAATCTAAGATTTTACTATAATAAGTAGTAATAAAATTAATATTTAAATATCTTTGTTATATCGAAATTCGAAATAATTAGCAAAAAGTTAAAAAATTAAGCTATTCTATTTATTGTATTTTATTATTCGTATTATTCGTATTATTTTATTATATTATCTATCATATCTTGTTTTGCTATATATATTTTTTGTATTTTTTTCTATCAAATATAGTAATTAAAAAGTGTATTATAATTATATATTTAGATTATTTGAATAGTTAGAGTTGAATTATTAATTTAACTTTTTTAATTAAAGAGTTTAACAATCTTATTCTATATAATTTTATAAAAGATTGCACAAAAAGAAAAATATTTTAAAAGAGATTCGAATTCTTGTTTTTTCAATTTCTTATACTAATAATATACAATCTACAATATAATCTTCGATAGCACTATAATACTATCTCAAACAATATTATAGATTGCGCGTTATTATTACAAGAAATTAAACGTGTTATTATTGAGCTATTAAGATTTAATTATTTAATATTATTATATTTAAACATATATAGATATTAGAGATAATATAATTTTTAAAAAATCAAATATATTAATTTAAAACAATATTAAATCTTTAGTTATTTTAGATATATTATCTATCTATATTATTGCTAATAATATTTGTTTATTTATAACAATATTATAAATATAAAATCTTTTGTACAATAATCTAGCTATATGTAAATTTTATTCAAAACAATCTCGAACTCTATTACAAAAAATTTACTTTTATTAATTTGCTAATTACTATTTTGTATTTTGCAATATATATTTTACAATTCGACAATAATTTTCTCTAAATTCAAATTTATAGTATAATTATAGTATTTAATTATTATAATTTGTTTAATTGTTTGCAAACTTATTTAAAATCGATTCTATCAATATATTTTTCGAGCAAAACTAAAAATTTATTTAATATTTATTAATAATATTAAACAAGAAAAAATATCTCTAACTATTTTTATTAACTTAAAATAGTTCGAAATATTGTTTTTTTTTAATATTTCTATATTAAATTTTTATTCTCTATAATATTAGCGCAAAAATATCAATTATCTTTGTTTTAAATCGAACAAAAGTATTAAAATTGTCGAAATAAAATTTTTACAATATTTGCGTTAAA
>JAABUW010004095.1_pt1 | contig 20062 bp, 18 predicted proteins | sample 5560081 | NCBI WGS metagenome assembly JAABUW01 (sample SAMN10711882, study PRJNA513363) | rock metagenome | isolation source: Antarctica rocks | place: Antarctica: Victoria Land, Knobhead sud
TCGGGCTGGCGTTCGTGTCGGCGCCGCTGACTTTGGGCGTGCAGTTTCTGGTGGCGCTGTATTACTGCTTCGATCAGGTAGCGACGCCCCAGGCCGGGGCCCGGCGTGACGGAGGGTCAGAATGACCGTTTTAGAGTCCTTTCGCCTCGACGGCCGGGTGGCCGTCGTCACCGGCGGCAACCGCGGGCTGGGTTACGCCTTCGCCGCCGCCTTGGCGGAGGCCGGCGCCGGCGTCGCCTTTCTCGCCCGGGATGCCGCCCGGAACGAGGGTGCGCGCGTGAAGCTCGAAGCCCGCGGCATCACCGTGTCGACATTTCAGGCCGACGTCACCGACCGCGCCGAGGTCGACAAGGCGGTCGACGACATCGCCGCGGCAATGGGGGCGATCGACATCGTTGTCAACAATGCCGGCACCTGCGTACACCGACCCGCACTGGAGGTGACAGCGGCGCAGTGGCAGGAGGTCATGGACGTCAACGTCACGGGCGTCTGGAACTGTTGCCAGGCCTTTGGCCGATACCTGGCCGCGCATGGCGGCGGCACCATCGTCAACGTCGGGTCGATCTCTGGGCAGATCGTCAACCGCCCCCAGTGGCAGCCCGGCTACAACGCGTCCAAGGCGGCGGTCCATCAGCTCACGAAGTCGCTGGCCGCCGAATGGGCCCCGCTGGGAATCCGGGTCAACGCGTTGGCGCCGGGCTATGTCAAGACCGAGATGGCTCCGGTCGACGACCCGCAATACCGGCAGCACTGGATCGACGACGTACCCCAGCAGCGCTACGCGACGCCGGAGGAGATTGCGCCCAGCGTCGTGTACCTGGCCAGTGAAGCCTCAGCCTTCATGACCGGCTCGGTGCTGGTGATCGACGGTGGCTACACCGTCTTCTGAGGCGCGGTCTTTTGAGACACCATGGGCGACGCGGACAGGCGCTCGTGTAGCCCGGACATGACGGTCGCCCCGCCCAGATAACGCTTTGCCATCTTTGCCACGACCGTGTAATTGGTGTCCACCACGTTCGCCACCGGCGTGAGTGCAGTCTGCGACACGAGCTGGTAGGCGTCCATCAAAGACAGGCCCGTCAGCTGACCCACCCATCGCACAAGCTCGGAATGGGCAATTCGGAACGCGTCTTCCAACGGCCGGGCCGAGCCGGTGGTCATGATGAATTCGTCGCTCTCCAACCTCGGCCAGGCAGTGGGCGGCGCTCCCTTGATGACGTCGAAGACCAGCTCGGTGTCCATGGCGCACTCGACGGCAACCCCGCATGTCTCACCCTCACCCTGGCGCGCGTGGCCGTCCCCGAGGCTGAACAGCGCCCCCTCCACGTTCACGCCGAGGTAGCAGGTGGTGCCGGCGCGCATCTCGGGAGTGTCCATGTTGCCGCCCCAGTCGCCCGGCGTCAGCGACGAGCGCACCTCACCCAGCGCCGGCGCGACGCCGACCGTCCCATGCATCGGATCGAGAGGCAGGTCCACCTGGAAGGCCGAATCGAGCGCGTCATAGCGCACCACGCCGGCGGGTCGGTCGATCTCGTATACCCAGGTGCGCTCGGGAAGCGGCTCGTGCAGCATCGCGGTGAAGTGAGTCGCGGTCAGGGCGCCGAACAGCGGCACCGTGGTGCTGTAGCCGCGTCCCTCGCGCGGAGCGATGCTGCGGAAATGCACGGCTAGGGTGTCGCCCGGCTCGGCGCCCTCGACGAAGAACGGCCCGGTCTGCGGATTCAGGTAGCGCGGGTCGCAGACCTCCGAGACCAGGTCACCGGTGGAGCGCACCCGGCCGGCGAAGCAGTCCAGGGTCCAGGTCGAGACCAGTTGCCCCGGGCGCACGGAGGCGACGGGTTCACAGCCGCCGAAGGTGTAGGCGAAAGTCGCCGGGTCACCGCCGTAGTCCGGCTCGACCCGCACCGCATCCTGGATCGACATGACAGCCTCCTCGGGCGCCGATCGGGAGCTCACATGTACAGGCCGCCATTGACTGCGTAGACCTGACCGGTGATGTAGGCGGAATCAGGATCGGCCAGGAACTCCACCACGCGGGCCACCTCGCTAGGCTCGCCGAGGCGCCCGACCGGGATGCGGGCCACCACCTTCTCCATCGCCTCCGGCGGCACGGCGGCGGTCATGTCCGTGGTGATGAAGCCCGGGGTCACCGAATTCACCGTGATGCCCTTGCGCGCGGTCTCCTGGGCAAGACTCATGGTCAATCCGAACATCCCCGACTTCGCCGCGGCGTAGTTGGCCTGGCCGATGTTGCCTGACGACCCGATCACCGAGCTGATGTTGATGATCCGGCCGCTGCCCCGGTCCAGCATGTGCTGCAGCAGCGCCCGGGACAGATAGAAGGCGCCGGAGAGATTGACGTGGACGACGCGATCCCATTCCTCCGGGGTCATTCGGCGGACGGTCTTATCGATGGTCATGCCGGCGTTGTTGACCAGGATGTCGATTCGGCCGTGCTGTTCCATCACCTCCGAGATGACCCGCTCGCAGTCGTCGTTGTGGCCGATATTGCCCTGATGGATGCTCGCCCCTCGTTCGCCGTAGGTGTCGAGGAAGCGGGCCGCCGTGTCCTTGTCCCGCGAATATCCGGCCGCGACGGCCACCCCGCGGGCGGCTAACCGCTCACAGATCGCCAAGCCGATGCCTCTGACCCCACCGGTGACCAGAGCCACTTGCCCTTGCATGTCGGCCATTTCCATCCCACTTTCGCTCGGGGTTAGCTGGACGCGTGCGGCCGATTCAGGCCGGGACGCGCAGGATCAGTGCATCGCCTTGCCCGCCGCCGCCGCACAGCCCGGCGGCGCCGACGCCCCCGCCACGTCGCTTCAGCTCATGCGCCAGGTGCAGGATCAGCCGGGCGCCGGACATCCCCACCGGGTGCCCCATGGAGATCGCTCCGCCGTTGACGTTGACGTTGTCCGCGGTCAGCTTGAGGTCGCGCATGGACTGGATCGCCACCGAGGCGAAGGCCTCGTTGATCTCGTACAAGTCGATGTCGTCGGGGGTGAGGCCTTCGCGCTTGAGCGCCTTGGCAATGGCGTTGGAAGGCTGCGACTGGAGCGACGGGTCGGGGCCGGCCACCACGCCGTGGGCCCCGATCTCGGCCAGCACCGTTGCCCCAAGCTCTTCGGCCTTGGCCCGGCTCATGACGACGACGGCGCACCCGCCGTCGGAGATCTGCGAGGCGGAGCCGGCGGTGACCGTCCCGTCCGCGGCAAAAGCCGGCCGGAGCTTGGCCAGCGTCTCCGCGGTGGTGTCCGCGCGCACTCCCTCGTCCACCGAGACGACGACGGGGTCACCCCGGCGCTGGGGCACGTCGACGTTGACGATCTCGTCGTCGAACAATCCGTTCTTTGCCGCCTCGGTGGCCCGTTGATGAGACTGGGCAGAATAGGCGTCCTGCTCCGCGCGGGTGATGCCGAGCTTTGCGTTGTACTTGTCGGTGGCATCGCCCATGCCGACGAGGTCGAAGGCGCAGAACAGCGCGTCGTGTGACGTGGCGTCCACCAGCTTGCTGTCGCCGTAGCGATAGCCGGCCCGCGCGCCGGGCAGCAGGTAGGGCCCGTTGGTCATCGACTCCATCCCGCCGGCCACGACAATGTCGAATTCACCGGCACCGATCAACTGATCAGCCAGGGCAATCGCGTCGAGGCCGGACAGGCACACCTTGTTCACCGTCAGGGACGGCACGGTCATCGGGATGCCGCCCTTGACGGCGGCCTGCCGCGCGGTCATCTGGCCGGCACCGGCCTGGATGACGTGGCCCATGATCACGTAGTCGACCTGCTCGCCGGTCACGCCGGCCTTCTTCAGCGCCGCCGCAATGGCCAAGCCACCGAGGTCGACGGCGGTGAAGCTTTTGAGTGCACCGGAGAGCTTCCCGATCGGCGTACGCGCCCCGCCGACAATGACCGAACCAGGCATGTGACCCTCCAATGGTCGATGGGCTGCCGAGCGGCACAGCCCTGGGCGTGCGATGTTGGCGTCAGCCTCGTCCACCGGCCGCTTTCGCGCAACGGGGGCGGGTGGCGACAGTGCCGGCGTCGGCGCCAGCCGCGATATGGTCGGCCCTGAATGAAGGAGGATCGCGTGGCAACCGAACCGAGTGCCGCCGAGCCGAGGTCCGGATCGCTGGCCGCGATGATGCTCGACGCAGCCCACGGTCACCAGCGCGCCCTCGAGGCGACGCAGAGCTGGTCGGAGAGCGTTCTGCGCACGCTCAAGGAACAGGCGGACAGCTACGGCGCTCTGCTGCGGTCGGTCGATGCCTCGCTGCGGTCGATGGAGCAGGCGATCAAGAGCCAGGCTGAGACGACGAAGGCATTGGCGCAGAGCCTGGAGGCGTCCCGGCAGGTCGTAAGCAGTGCCGTGGCGACGCAACAGCAGGGCATCGAGCGCGTGGAGTCTTTTGTGGGCGGAGTGCTCGACGTGCTCGCCGGTCAATCGGCGGCGCTGCGTACCCAGTTGGAAGCCGGCCAGGAGATGCTCACCGACCCGCTGGCTGCACAGGGCGCCGTCCTGAAGATGACGCAGGACTGGATGGAGGGCTACCGCCGCCTGCTCGCCTCCGCGAACACCACTCCTCGAGCCGGTGAGGAGTGAGGGCCGGTTCAGGACCGCCGGCCGATGTGCTCGGGGCATACATCCGGGCCCAGCGCCAACTCGCCGATCTGTCCCTGCGCCAGCTGGCCGGCTTGAGCAACGTGTCCAATGCCTATCTGAGTCAGATAGAACGCGGCCTGCACCAGCCGTCGCTGAAGGTGCTCCGGTCCATTGCCGGTGCGCTGAATCTCTCCGGCGAGACACTGTTGACCCAGGCCGGTCTGATCGATCCCGACCCGCACCCGGCCCCCCCGAAAGGCACCGAGGCCGCCATCCTGGCCGACGGCGATCTAACCGACGAGGAGAGGCAGGTCCTGGTCGGCATCTATCGCAATTTCCGGCAACGCCACCCAGCATGAGGCCCGATCACCCACTGATAGGAAGGTCGCGACATGTCGTCCCCCCAGGAGCAGTACGCCGAAACGCTGCGCAGCAGCCAAGCGGCGGTCGTCGATGCCGTCGAGTCATGGACGAAGAGCGCGCAGAGCGCCTTGGCCGCGCCCGATGGTGGCGCCGCTGCGTTCGATCCGAACCCGGTCATCGACCAGGTCTTCACCTTTGCCGAGCAGATGCTCGCCGTGCAGCGGGAATTCGCCAAGACGCTGGCCGCCACGGCCGTGTCGGCCGGCGAGGCAGCGCGCGACGCGGCGACACCGGCGGAGAAGCCGGCCAGCGACAACGCGAGCCGCACGCCACCGAAATCGCGGCCGGCCAAGAGCTGAAAGCCCGGCCGGGGTGCTTGACATGCCTATCAGAGCGCGTAGTATGTCAATCACACCCTGCCGGACGGCAGCGTTGAAAAGGAGATCGCGATGACCATGCAGGAGCAGTACACCGACGGCATCCGCCAGACCCAGCAGGTTTGGTCGGGCATGGTGGACTCATTCACCGGCAACGTGCAAAAGGTGCTCGGACAGACGGCGCGGCCGTTCGGCTCCGTCGACCCGAGCGCCGCGATCGACCAGCTGTTCGACTTCTGGGAGAAGACTCTCGAAGCGCAGCGTGAGGTCGCCAAGCAGATCGTCGGCGTCACCGTCACGGCTGGGGACCGCGTCCGTACTCAGGCCGAAACGGTCGGCACGGCGGTCCGCCAGGAGTCGGAGACGGCCAAGCAGGCAGTGCGCGACGAGGCTGAGGCAGCCGAGCGCGCGGCGCGCCAGCAGGCGAAGGCAGAAGAGCGCTCGGCACGAGAGAAGGCCGCCAAGAAGTACGACGAGCTGACCAAGGCCGAGCTGCAGGAGAAGCTGGTCAGCCGCGACCTGCCGAAGACCGGTAACGTCGACAAGCTGCGTGAGCGCCTCGTCGCCGACGACCAGAAGTAAACGCCTCACCCACTGACCGAGCCGAGCCGAGCCGGGCTGCGCGCAAGCGCAGCCCGGCTCGTCGGCGTCCATGGGCCGGCCAGGCTAGAGCTCCTGCCGCAGCTGACCACATTTTCGGGGGCGTCCGCCATTGACAGTGGGCGGAGGCTTGCTAGTTTGCTGGCGTAACCACCCCGAAACACGTCGTTGCCTCGGCGCCGGATTCTTGAGGAGCCACATGACCGACACCGCACCGCTCGTACATTCCGCCGAGGAGCTGGAAAAGGTCCTGGCCGACCTTCAGGAGATCGAGAAATTCGACCCGCCGGCCGAGTTCAGCGAGCAGGCTCGCGTCCGCGACGCCGGAGCCTACGAGGCCGCCGAGCGTGACCCCCAGGCGTACTGGGCGGAACAGGCCCGCCAGTTGCACTGGGACCAACCGTTCACCACCGTCCTGGACGACTCGAACCCGCCCTTCTACCGGTGGTTCGCCGATGGCACGCTGAATGTCTCCTACAACTGTCTGGACCGTCAGATTGAGGCGGGGCTCGGTGACCGGGTCGCCTACCACTGGCGGGGCGAGGAGGGCGAGGAGCGCGACATCACCTATGCCGATCTGCTGCGCGAGGTCCAGCTCCTGGCCAACGGACTGAAGGACAAGGGAATCGGCAAGGGCGACGTGGTCGGCATCTTCATGCCGATGATTCCCGAGGTGGTCGTGGCAATGCTGGCCTGCGCCCGGATCGGGGCCCCGCACAATGTGGTTTTCGGCGGCTTCTCGCCGGACTCCGTACGCGAGCGGATGGAGGTCTCCGAGGCCAAAGCGCTGATCACCGTCGACGGGGCCCGGCGCAAGGGCAAAACAGCCGCCATCAAGGCCGAGGTCGACCGGGTGATGAGCGGCCTGGAGACCTTGCAGACCGTCGTCGTCGTACGCCACACCAAGATCGACTGCGACATGAAGGACGGCCGCGACGTCTTCTACGACGAGCTGCTGGCGGCCAGCGAGCCCGAGTGCGCTCCGGAGCCGATGCCGGCCGAGCATCCCCTTTTCATCCTCTACTCGTCGGGGTCGACCGCCAAGCCGAAGGGGATCCAGCACACCAGCGGCGGATACCTGACCGGGGTGACGGCCACCCACCGCGACGTCTTCGACCTCCGGCCGGAGACCGACGTCTACTGGTGCACCGCCGACGTCGGCTGGATCACCGGGCATTCGTTCATCGTCTACGGCCCGCTGGCCAACGGCTGCACGAGCGTGATGTACGAGGGCGCGCCGGACTATCCGGCCAAGGACATCTGGTGGGAGATCATCGAGCGCTACGGCGTCACGATCTTCTACACCGCGCCGACCGCCATCCGGGTCTGCATGAAGTGGGGGGTCGAGCCGCCCAATAAGCACGACCTGTCGTCGCTGCGCCTGCTCGGGTCGGTCGGTGAGCCGATCAACCCCAAGGCATGGCTGTGGTACCACAAGGTGATCGGCCGGGAGCGCTGCCCGGTGGTCGACACGTGGTGGCAGACCGAGACCGGCCAGCTGATGATCGCCCCCCTGCCCGGCGTCACCAAGACGAAGCCGGGCTCGGCGACCCGGGCATTGCCGGGGATCTCGGCGGCGCTGTTCGACCCCGACGGCAACGAAATGGCCGAGGGCACCGGGATCCTGGTCATTACCAAGCCGTGGCCGAGCATGCTCAAGACGCTCTATCGCGACGACGACCGCTATGTGTCGACCTATTTCAGCCGCTTCGGCCCGCGCACCTATGTCGTGGGCGATGCCGCCCGCCGGGATGGTGACGGCTATTTCTGGATCATCGGACGGACCGACGACGTCATCAACGTCTCCGGCCACCGGCTGTCCACTGCGGAGGTCGAGTCGGCCATCACCACCCACGACAAGGTGGCGGAGGCAGCGGTGGTGGCCGAGCCCGACGACCTGACCGGCCAGGCCATTGTCGCCTTTGTCACGCTCAATGGCGGCGTGCAGGGTGATGAAAAGGTGGCCGCCGAGATCCGCGAGCACGTTGGCACCCGGATCGGCAAGCTCGCCCGGCCGAAGTCCATCATCTGGGCCGACGACCTGCCCAAGACGCGGTCGGGCAAGATCATGCGCCGGCTGCTCCGCGACATCGCCCAGGGCCACGAGCTGGGGGACGTGACGACCTTGGGCGACCCGTCGGTGGTCGAGACCCTGCAGGCCAAGGTGGCGGCTTCCCGCAGCGGTGGGTAGGGGGCGGGGACCGTTCCAGAACGATTCCGGGTCGCTGCATGAGCGAGTCCGTCCTGGTCCTCTGGAGCGACGAGCTCCTGCAGTACGACCTCGGGGCCACCCACCCGATGGCGCCCGGGCGCCTGTCACTGACGATGGCGCTGGCCCGCGACCTGGGCCTCCTCAGCAGGGCCAACGTGGCGACTGCGGCTCCCTCGCCGGCTCCGGACAGTGTGCTGGAGCTAGTCCACGACCCGGCCTACATCGCCGCGGTGCGGGGGGCGTGGCGGCCGCCGTTCGCGTCCCTGCTCGCCGGCGTCGGGCTCGGCGGGGCTGACAACCCGGTGTTCGAGCGGATGCACGCCGCCTCGGCTCTCATTGCCGGTGGCACCGTCGACGCGGCGCGCGCCGTGCGCAGCGGAGCGGCGCAGCACGCGGTCAACCTGGCCGGTGGACTGCACCACGCGATGCCGGCCCGAGCCTCGGGATTCTGCGTCTACAACGACTCGGCCGTCGCCATTGCCGAGCTGCTGGCCGACGGCGTGCGGCGGGTCGCCTACGTCGACGTCGACGCGCACCACGGCGACGGCGTCGAGGCGGCTTTTTATCACGACCCGCGGGTCCTCACCATCAGCCTTCACGAGAGCGGCTACACGGCCTTCCCGGGCACCGGCTTTCCGACCGAGATGGGCGGTGGTGCGGCAGAGGGCCATGCCGTCAACGTCGCCCTCCCGCCCGACACCGGTGACGCGGGGTGGCTCCGCGCCTTCCATGCCGTCGTGCCGCCGCTGCTGCGGGCGTTCGAGCCGGAGATCCTGGTCACCCAACTGGGGTGCGACTCCCACCGGCTCGACCCGCTGGCCCACCTCGACCTCACCGTCGATGCGCACCGGGCGACCTATCAAGCCCTGCATGCCCTTGCCCACGAGGTGAGCGGTGGCCGATGGGTGGCCGTCGGGGGAGGAGGCTACGAGGTCGTGCGGGTCGTACCCAGGTCGTGGACGCACCTGCTCGCCGAGATCGGTGGCGCACCGCTGGACCCGGAGCTGGAAACGCCGCAGGTCTGGCGGGAGCTGGTCGCCCGCACCACCGGACTGCCCGCGCCGGTGTCACTTACCGACGGCGCCGACGCGGCGTACCGGGCCTGGGATGCCGGCGAGGGCGACCCCGATGACCCGGTGGACCGGGCCATCGCGGCGACCCGCAGGGCGGTCCTTCCCGAGCACGGGCTCGACCCCTACGACCCGCGGTGAGCGCGGACTACCCCCCGCACTGGGAGGCCGATGTGGTGCTGGCCGACGGCGGGACGATGCACCTGCGCCCGATCGTCGCGGCCGACGCCGGGGCCCTGGTCGCCTTGCACGACCGGTTGTCGGCCGAGACCCGGCGATTCCGCTTTTTCGCCGTACACCCGGCCCTGACCCCGGCCGAAGTCGAGCACTTCACGACGGTCGACTACGACGAGCGGGTGGCGCTGGTCGCGACGCTGGGCCGCAAGCTGGTCGCGGTGGGCCGGTTCGATCGGGCTCCCGGCACCGACGTGGCCGAGGTCGCTTTTCTCGTCGACGACGTGCACCAGGGACGCGGCGTGGGATCGGTGCTGCTCGAGCACCTGGCGGCCATCGCGGCCGAGCGTGGCATCCACCGCTTCGAAGCCGAGGTCCTGGCCGAGAACTTTCACATGGTCAACGTCTTCAAGGCGGCCGGTTATCAGGCCACGAGATCCTACGAGCAGGACGTCGTCCGCCTGGAATTTTCCATCGAGCAGACCGCCGCGTCACTGGCGGTGCTCCAGTCGCGCGAGCATCGCTCCGAGGCCCGTTCCATCGAGCGGCTTCTCACCCCGCGGTCGGTGGCCGTCGTGGGCGCCGGCGCGGACCCGGCCGGGCTCGGCCACATCGTGCTGACCAACCTGCTCCGTGGCGGCTTCGAGGGCCCGGTCTATCCAATCAATTCAGAGGCAGACCACGTGGCGAGCGTCCGGGCGTACCCGAATGTGCACGACGTGCCGGACGACATCGACGTGGCGATCGTCGCCATTCCCTATTCCGACGTGCCAGACGTCATCACGCAGTGCGCCGACAAGGGCGTGCGCGGGCTCGTGGTCATGTCGGAGGGAGATGGGGAGGCCGGTGACTCGGGCGCCCGACCGCAACGCGAGCTGGTGGCGACCGCCCGGGCCAACGGCATGCGCGTCATCGGGCCCAACTGCCTGGGCATCATCAACACCGCGCCCGGAGTACGCCTCAACGCCAGTCTGGTGCCGGCGCTGCCGGGGCGCGGACGGGCCGGCTTCTTCTCCCAGTCCGGCGCGCTCGGGATGGCGATCCTGTCCCAGGTCGGCCGGCGCGGGATCGGGCTGTCCAGCTTCGTCTCGGCCGGCAATCGGGCCGATGTCAGCGGCAACGACCTCCTGCAGTACTGGGAGGACGATCCGGACACCGATGTCGTCCTGCTCTATCTGGAATCCTTTGGCAATTCGCGCAAATTCGTCCGGCTGGCCCGCCGGGTGGGTCGCACCAAGCCGATCGTCGCGGTGCAGAGCGGTGGATCGGTCGCGGCCCGGCTGCGGGCGGTCATTCCGGCCGGCGCGGTCGACGCGCTGTTCGTGCAGGCCGGGGTGATCCGGGTTGACACGCTGTCCCAGTTGTTCGACGTCGCCGCCCTGCTCACCAGCCAGCCGCTGCCGGCCGGGCGGCGGGTCGCCGTGGTGGGCAACTCAGCCTCGCTGGGTGCGCTCGCCGCGGACGCGTGTGCCGGCGCCGGCCTGCTGGTCGGGGCGCTGTCGGCCGGGACGGAAGCCGCCGTGCGCGCGACCCTCGGCCCGGCCTTTGCCGTCAGCAACCCGCTCGTCCTGCCGGCCGACACCGGCGCCGAGGCCCTGCACCGCACGCTCGCTGCCGTCCTGGCCGATCCGTCGGTGGACTCGGTCGTAGCCGTCTACGCGCCGCTGGTGCCGGTCGCGGCGTCGGTGATCGACGACGTGCTGTCGACGGTCGGGACCGGCGTGGACAAGCCGGTGGTGTCGACCGTCGTCTCCCTGGACGGGCAGCGCGGCACGGGACCGGCCCGGCCACCGGGGAGCGTGCCGATGTACCCCTCGCCGGAGGATGCGGTGGCGGCGCTGGCGAGGACCACGGTCTACGCGCAGTGGCGACGGCGGCCGGAGGGTGCCGTGCCGGCTCTGTCCGACCTGCAGCCTGACGGCGCGCGGAGCTTGGTGGACACTGCCCTGCTGGCGTCCCCCGCCGGGGTCGCGCTCGATAGCCAGCAGGTCACCGGTCTGCTGGGTGCCTACGGCGTGCCGGTCCGGCCGAACCGGTCGGTGACCTCGCTGGGCGAGGCGCTGGCGGCCGCGGAGCAGCTGGGCTATCCGGTGGCGTTGAAGGCGACCGCGGAGCCCCTGCGGCACCGGCCCGAGCTCGGCAGCGTACGCCTGGACATCGCCTCGGCGACCGAGCTGACTGGGGCCTTCGAGGCCATAACGGGCCGGCTGGGAGGGGCGGCCGAGCTGGCCGTGCAGGCGATGGTCCCGCCCGGGATCGCCACGGTGATCCGGATGATCGAGGATCCCTCGTTGGGAGCCCTGGTCTCCTTTGGGATCGGGGGAGTGGCCACCGATCTGCTGGGTGACCACGCGTTCCGGGTGGTGCCGATGTTCGACGTCGACGCAGCGGAGCTGGTGCGGTCGGTGCGTGCCGCGCCGTTGCTGTTTGGCTATCGGGGGAGCCCGCCGGTGGACGTCGCGGCGCTGGAGGAGCTGCTGCTGCGGGTGGCGCGCCTCGCCGACGACCTGCCGGAGCTCACCGAGCTCGAGCTGAATCCGGTGATCGCGGCGGCGGCCGGCTGCAGCGTCCTGCGGGCGAGTGCCCGGCTGGTCCGGCCGACCGCCCGCCTCGACGCCGGACCGCGCCGGCTCGTCTGAGTTGACGCGGTCCGGCGCCGGGCTCCGCTATCCGCGTACGTACTCCCCGGGCGCGTCGCCGACCGCCGGGTGACCGTCGCTGCCCATCGGCGGCGGTGCGGCGAGGGCGCCCGCGCGCTCGGCGCCCCACGCGGCCCAGTCCTCCCACCACGAGCCGTTGTGCTTGGTGGCACTCTCCCGCCAGGCTGAGGCCTCGACCGGATTGCGCTCGGCCGTCTCGTACCACGCCTTCGGGGACGGGGGATTGACGATGCCGGCGATGTGGCCGCCGCTGCTCAGGATGTAGCGGACGTCGCCGGACAGCAGGTGGGTCGCTTGGTAGGCGGCGGGCCAGGGCACGATGTGGTCGTTGATGGCGCTGACGACGTAGGTGTCGTTCTTGATGTCGGACAGAGTGAGCCGCTCGCCGGCGATCTCCAACTCGCCGCGGGCCAGCTCGTTCTTCATATAGAGCGACCGGAGGTAGAACGAGTGCATGGCCGCCGGCATGCGGGTGCTGTCGGCGTTCCAGGCCAGCAGGTCGAAGGCCGGGGGATCCTGGCCCATTAGCCAGTTGGAGACGACGTAATTGAAGATCAGGTCGTTGGCCCGCAGCAGGTCGAACGTCGTGGCCATGTTGGAGCCTTCCAGAAAGCCCTTCTCGGCCATCTGCTTCTCCAGTTGCGCCACGGACTTCTCGTCGGTGAAAAGGCCCAACGCTCCCGGCTCGCGGTAGTCGAGCAGGGTGTTGAGCAGGGTGACCGACCCGATTCTGGTGTCGCCGATGTTGACCAGATAGGCAGCGGTCATGGCCGTCAGCGCACCACCGAGGCACAACCCGACGATGTCGATGGTGTCCGAGCCGGTGATGTCGGCAATCACGTCCAGGGCGGTCTGCGGGCCCTGGATCAGATAATCGTCGAGGGTCACGCCGCTCATCGTCGCGTCGGGATTGCGGTAGCTGATCGCGAAAACGGTGCGCTGGTGCTGGATCGCCCACTCGATGAAGCTGCGTCCCGGCGCGAGGTCCATCACGTAGTACTTGTTGATCCAGGGCGGGCTGGCGAGCACCGGGACCGCGTGCACCTGCTCCGTCTGGGGCGAATACTGGATCAGCTCCATCAGGTCGTTGCGAAAGACGATCTTGCCAGCCGTGGCCGCCATGTTGTCGCCCAGGTGGAACGGCGTCGTGTCCACCTGCCGCGGCCGCCCGCCGTTGTGCAGGACGTCGTCGACGAAATGCCGGGTGCCGGCCACCACGCTGCCACCGGCGGTCTCGTAAGCCCGCTTCAGTGCGGCCGGGTTGGTGAAGAGGAAATTCGTGGGGGCGAGCGCGTCGAAGAGCAACCGGGTCGCCATCTCGGCCTTGCCGTCGGACAGCTGTTCGGCGCTGCTTCCACGACCGGCCACGAGGATGTCCTCGGCCAGAGCCAGGGTGGCCGCGTAATACTGGCGCAGCGCAAAATACGCGGGGTTGTCCTCCCAGGCCGGGTCGGCGAAACGCTTGTCCTTGTCCACCGGCACCGGCGGCGGCGTCTTCGAGCCGAACCAGCGGCCCATGGCCGCCGGACCGACCATCGCCAGCCGGCTGGCGAAGCGCACCTGCGCGGCGGCGACCGCGGCCGGCTGCTTGGCCGCCCGGCGCATGGCCGCCATCAGAGACTGGCCGAAGTCGCCGGACTCCAGCTGGGCGACCAGGCCGGATTCCGGGGCAAGGGTCTCGGCGGCTGTCTCGGCGGCTTCCCAGGCTGGCTCGCGCTTGGTCATCATCGACGTCCTTCGGGTACGGGGGGTGCGAACTTCAGGTGTAATAGCGGAAAAGAATGTCGGCCACGCAGCCGGGCTTGGCCGCCCCCTCGATCTCGAAGGTCAGGCCCAGCGTGGCCTGCACGCCCCCTTTGACCTCATCGACGGCGACCAGATCGGTCGCCAGCCGGACGCGGGAATTCACCGGCACCGGCGCCGGGAACCGGGCTTTTCCGATGCCGTAGTTGATGATCTGGGCTGCGCCGGTCACCTCGACGGTGTCCCATAGCAGCAGCGGCGCCAGGGACAGGGTCAGATAACCGTGGGCGATCGTGGTGCCGAAGGGTCCGGACGCGGCCCGCTCGGGATCGACATGGATCCACTGGTGATCGCCGGTGGCGTCGGCGAAGAGGTTGATCCGCTCCTGAGTCACCGGCTCCCAGCGGCTGACACCCAGCCGGGTGCCCACCAGGCCGGCAAGATCGGCCACCGCCACACTGCGCTGCGCTGCGGTCATCAGCCCCCGTCCGGCACGTCAGCCGTCGACCCGATCATAGGCCGCGTCCTGTTCCGCCGGGACCTTCGTCCAGCCGACTCGCGTGTGAAGCCGCCGATCAGGCAGCGCCACCTCTAAGGTGCACCTGTGCCTCCGGCGCCGAAGGCGTCTGTCGACCCGCGTACCAGTCAGCGACGAAGGGAACACCCCGTGTCCACATCCGAATCCTCCGCCCAGCGACGCGAACCGTCGCAATCAGCCCCCGCTCCCGCCCCCGTCGCGACAATCGCCGATCCAGGACCACTCGGCCTCGCGGCATTTGCCCTGACCACGTTCGTGCTGAGCTGCTTCAACGCACAGCTGATCGGCGACGCAAAGCTCGAAGCGGTCGTCCTGCCGCTGGCGCTCTTCTACGGCGGGCTGACTCAGCTGCTGGCCGGGATGTGGGAATTCCGGGCCGGCAATACGTTCGGCGCGCTGGCGTTCTCCTCGTACGGAGCGTTCTGGCTGTCCTTTGCCGGCTACGTCAAATTCGTCGCCGGGGGGCTGAATCCGGCCACCGCCCACACCGCCACCGGGCTGTTCCTGCTGGGCTGGACCATCTTCACGATCTACATGACGGTGGCCGCGGTCCGGGTGAGCGGCGCGGTGTTGCTCGTGTTCGTACTGCTCAGCCTGACGTTCCTGTTCCTGACGATCGGCGCGCTGAATGAGATGAGCTCGATGTCGAAATTGGGCGGCTGGCTGGGTCTGGCTACGGCGATTGCCGCGTGGTATGCCTCCTTCGCCGGCGTCACCAATGCCACCTGGCGCCGCACCGTGCTGCCGACCTGGCCGGCCAGCCACTGAGCCGTCCTGTCCCGCTGAACTCGTCGACATCTCAGGGAGTCCTTGTGATCGAACGTGTCGGTGTCATCGGGGCCGGCATCATGGGCGTCGGCATCGCCGAGGTGTGCGCCAAGACGGGCGCCGACGTGCTCGTGGTGGAAGCCAACCCTGAGGCGCTCGAGACCGGGCGCCGTCGGCTGGAGCAGTCGCTCGACCGGGCGGTGACATCCAACCGGATGACCCAGCCCGACCGCGACGCCGCCGTGGCCAAGGTGAAGTTCACCGGCGATCTCGGCACCCTCGGCGACCGTGAGCTGGTCATCGAGGCAATCGTGGAATCGGCCGACGCCAAGATCGCCGTGTTCACCGCGTTGGACAAGGTGTTGGCCGGCAGCTCGGCCATCATGGCCTCCAACACCTCCTCGATCCCGATCATGCGGCTGGCGATGGTCACGAGCCGACCGGACGCCGTGGTCGGGCTGCATTTCTTCAATCCGGTGCCGGTGCTGCGGCTGGTCGAGGTGGTCCCCTCGCTGCTGACCTCGCCGGAAACGACCGCACTCGTGGAGGAGTTCGCCGGCGGGCAGTTGGCCAAGGTGACGGTGCGCTCACCCGACCGGGCCGGCTTCATCGTCAACGCGCTGTTGTTGCCCTACATCCTGGCGGCGGTGCGCATGTTCGAGTCCGGCTTCGCCACCGCCGAGGACATCGACCGGGGGATGGTGGAGGGGTGCGCCCATCCGATGGGCCCGCTGGCCCTGGCCGACCTCATCGGCCTGGACACCGTACTGGCCGTGGCCAACTCGCTATACGGAGAATTCAAGGAGCCGTTGTACGCCGGCCCGTCGCTGCTGCTGCGGATGGTCGACGCGGGACTGCTCGGCCGCAAGACCGGTCACGGCTTCTTTGACTACCAGAAGAGGGCCGGGGCGGCGTAGGGCCGAAGGCCGCCCGGGGGTCGGTCGGCGGCGCCGCCGCTGACCGCTCAGCTGGCGGGCAGACAATCGTCGACGGCGGCGGTGATGGCCGCGCCGACGGCAGCGGCAGCCGGTGGAGCCAGCAGGATCGAGTAGTGGTTGGTGTCCGAGACGCTGACATCCCGCACCTGCCGCCGGTCGGCGAACCACCTTGCGGCGGCCGCCTCCGGATAGAGCGCCGGCGGGGCGTCGAGCAGCCCGCGCTCAGCGCGCAGGAAGGTCACCGGCACCTCGACCCGGCGCAGCGCCGCTGCCGTCGCGGCATGGTCGACGAGCTCGGCCCCGTCGACGGCCACTGCAGCCGCGCGGCACGACGACCGCAGCCGGGGCGGCTCGCCAACCAGGTCGTAGTCCAGGTATGCCTGCACCGCCGGCCCCCACATCGGGCCGAAGGCCGGATGCTCCCGCCAGAACTGCCGATACGCCTCCGCGCTCGGGAAGGTCATCGCCAGCCGGGCCCCGGCCGGCCCCAGCGCCGCGTTGATATCGGGCGCCGGGATGCCCGGAGCCGCCGGCTCGCCCAGCGGCAGGCCGCCGTCGACGAGGACCAGTCGCGACACCCGCTCCGGATGCCGCCCGGCCAGCGCCACCGCGACGAAGGCGCCCATCGAGTGGCCGGCCACCACGACCTGATCGACGCTGTAGGCATCGAGAAGCGCGACCAGATCGGCGACGTGCGCCGCGAAGCCGTACGGACCGGGCAGGTCGGCACTGGCACCGCGGCCCCGCAGGTCCGGGGCCAGCACGGTCAGCTGGGGTACGGCGGCCGCGATGGCGAGCCAGGACAGATGGTTGGCCGTGATGCCGTGCACGGCGAGCACGGTCGGACCCGGGCCGGTCCAGCAGCCGGCGTGCAGCGTGCCCCCGGCGACCGCGACGTCCCGGGACTCAGCCGGTCGAGTCTCCATGACGCTAGCTCGGCGCCATGCCGCTACGAGCCGGACTGCAGCACGGTCAGCAGGCGCTGCCCGTCCGGCACACCCAGGCCGGTGCACGGGTCCCAGCCCGGACCGGCGGTGTAGGCGCCGTTGTCGCCGCTGGTGACGTCGCGGAATCCGGGCGGGCTGACGCCGGGCGCCGCGCCGACGTAGATCGCCGGCTGGAGCAGGCCCAGCGGGTGACCCAGCGCCTGGGTCAGCCGGCAGATCAGCGCGGCCCACAGCGGCGCGACGGCGCTGGTGCCGCCGATCACCATGCTCTGCCCGTCGACGAGCACCTGGTAGCCGGTCGCCGGGTCGGCGTCGGCCGCCACGTCGGGCACCCCCCGTCCCGCCCCGCCACCGACGCGCGCCGGCACGCCGGCGTGACCCTGCCAGGAGGGGACGGCGAAGGCGTCACTCACCCCGCCCCCGGTGGCCCCCTGACCGGCGCCGTGGTTCCACACCGTCTCGCTGACGGGGGAGTTGGCGCGGTCGAGTTTCAGGCTGGTGCCGCCGCACGCCAGCGCATGCGGGCTGGCCGCCGGAAAGTCGACGTGGGCGGCCTGACCGGTCGACCGGTCGCTGCTGCCGTCGTCGCCGGAGGCGACGCAGACGGTGACGCCGAGCGCGGCGGCGTCCACGAACGCCTGATCCAGCGCCGTGCGGGCCTGCGTGGTCCAGTCGTCCTCGCTCTGGCCCCAGCTGATGCTGAGCGCGGCCGGGGTGGGGGTGGCGTGGACGGCCGTGGCCACCGCGTCGAGGAAACCACGGTCGGTGTTGGGCGCGAAATAGACCACCAGCGAGGCCTTCGGAGCCAGCGCGCCGGCCACCTCGATGTCGAGCAGCACCTCGCCGTCGGCGCCCTGTGGGTCCTGCCCGGCCACGTTCACCGCACCGTCGACACCGACCGCCGTGACCGACGGAGTAGCCAGGCTCAGGCCGGCGAAATAGGTGTCGAGGTCTGCCTGGCCGAAGCCGCCGCCGAGCTCGACGATCGCCAGCGTCTGCCCGGCGCCGTCCGTGCCGGTCGGGAAGGCGTAGGCCTCGCCGAGCTGCACCGGCGTGTACGACGAGCGCGCCGCGGCGGCCGGGCCCACCCGGAAGTGAGCTCGCGCCTGCGGCCGGTCGTCGATGCCCAGCACGGCCAGCACGATCCCGTCCAGCTCGGCCGGCACGGTCAGTTCCCCGGTCCGGTGCCGGTGCTCGATCGGCTGCCCGGTGACCGGGTCGGGGCTCGTGGTCACGCTGAGCGTGGTGCCGAACGCCGCGGCGACGTCCCCGGCCGGTCCGGCGACCGCCATGCGCCGCGACGTCGGGTCGGTCGCCGTCACGGTCAGCCCGGCCGCCACCATGGCGGCGCGGACCAGCTCGACGTCGTCGTCGGCGGCGCCGTACGCCGCGCCCAGCTCGGCCCCGCTCAGCGTCGCCCGGCCCGACACGTACTCGCCGGGGACCGGCGCGCGGCGGCGCAGGACGACGGTCACCTCGACGGTCTCGGTCGGGTCCAGCCGGGCAGGTGGGCCGGCTGCCCGCACGGCCGAGCGGAAGCTGCCGGGTACCGGACGCCGGGCGCGGTCACTCATATACACAGCCTTGCCTGCCGGGCGGCCTGTCCGCAAGCAGCGGCCGGGCGGCCCCGCTGCCGGGCTATCGTGGGCCGGTGACGGCTGCTGCCCGGCGACAACGGTTCCGGGCCGCGCTGCTGGCAGTTCCCGCGGCCGGCGTGGTCCTCGTCGCCACTTCCGGGCCGGCGGCCGCGCACGCCTATCTGGTCTCGAGCACCCCGGCGAGCGCCGCCACGGTGGCGGCGATCCCGCAGGTGGTCCTGAGATTCGACGAGGCGGTGAACCGCTCCTTCGCCGTCGTCCGGGTCACCGGTCACGACGGGCGTCGGTGGGACGTCGGCAGCCCCAGCGTGGCGGGCGCGACGGTGACCCAGCGGCTCGCGCCGTTGCCGGCGGCCGGGGCGTACGCCCTGAGCTACCGCGTGGTCTCCGACGACGGGCACCCGGTCAGCCAAGAGCTGCACTTCACCTTCGCACCGCCACCGGGCTACGTCCCCTCGGCCGCTCCGCAAGCCGTGATCCGACCAGCCGCGCACGTCTCGGCCCGTGCCGGCCGGCCGAGCCGATCCTGGCTCAGCGCGCACGCCAGCGAGCTGCTGGTGCTCGCGGCCGCCATCCTCGCCGGCGCATCGGTCCTGCTGGTCGGCCGCCGGCGGCATACGTGAGCACTCGCCAGCACAGCGTCGAAGCGGAACCGGCCGAGCCGGTGGAGCCGGTGGACCGCCGGGTCGACCCCGGGCGGGCCGCGCGGCTGGCCGGCTGCGCCGCGGCCGCGGCCGTCGCGGGCGGGCTGGTCCTCGCGGCGGTCCTGCGCTTCGGGGGCGCCGACACCCTGCCCACGCTGACCGGCCTGCCCTCACCCGGCCGGCTCACCGAGTGGGGCCTGCCACTGCTCCGGCTGATCGGCGACATGGCCGGCATGGTGACGGTCGGGGTGCTGCTCGCCGTCGGGGTGCTGGTCCCGCCGGCCGGGCGAGCGATCAGCGTCGACTCGGCGAGGCTGCTGCGGCTGGCAGCGCCGGTGGCAGCAGTCTGGGCGCTGGTCGCGACGGCCGCCATCGTCTTCACCTACTCCGACTTCCTGGGCCAGCCGCTGGCCGACTCCCTCGACCCGCGCCATCTGGTCTCCTTTGTCACCCAGGTCGACCAGGGCAAGGTGCTGGCGTGGCAGGCCGCGCTCGCCGCCGTCATCGCGCTGGCCGCGCCGTGGGTGCTCCGCCGGGTGGGCGCCTGCCTGCTGTGCCTGGTTGCCCTGGCCGCAGTGGTGCTGCCGGGACTGGCCGGGCACTCCGGGGTGGCCAACGACCACATGCTGGCCGAGTCCAGCCTGACGGTGCACGTCGTCGCCGCCTCGTTGTGGGTGGGCGGCCTGATCGGGCTGGGCGTGCTGGCCCGGCACGGCCCCCGCGCCCTGGCGCTCGCCGCGCCCCGCTTCTCCCACCTGGCGCTGTGGTGTCTGATCACCGTCGGCCTGTCCGGAGTGGCCAACGCCGGGGTCCGGCTGGGCAGTCTCG